>FLOH01000385.1_pt1 | contig 102879 bp, 104 predicted proteins | sample 756751 | NCBI WGS metagenome assembly FLOH01 (sample SAMEA4026879, study PRJEB14308) | marine metagenome | biome: coastal water; material: water | depth 74 m
GTCGTCGCTTGCTTGTGAAGATGGATCAGCATGGTTGCACTCCCTCCCTAATGTTCCTCAAAACCGATCTTGCCATGAAAAGGGCGAAGCGACGAGGGGAAATGTGATCATCCGGGATGGAACAATTAGGCCGTCCCAATTTCGAACGCACCGCCTGAATCCCGTCTCGGGCAGGGCGCGTTCCGCGCCGCACCTGATCCATGCAACGCGGCCACTGTGGGTTAAGCTGGTGCGCGTGCCATCGGATGCGCCTTGCTGTAAACCTCCATTAATCGGGCTTGATCTACCGCCGTATAGGCTTGCGTGGTCGAAAGGCTGGCATGGCCCAATAACTCTTGAATTGTCCGCAGATCTCCACCGGCAGCCAACAGATGTGTCGCAAACGAATGCCGCATTGCGTGCGGTGTCGCGCTGGCGGGCAGGCCCAGTTGGTTGCGTGCCTGTTCCATCACTTTCTGGATTTGTCTTGCATTTAGGGCCCCACCCCGCACGCCCAGAAACAGCGGGTTGTCGGCGAATTGTGGATGCGGGCAGGTGCTCAGATACGCATCAACAGCTGTGCGCGCGGCTGGGATCACTGGAACCAATCGGGTCTTGCCACCTTTGCCTTTGATCCGCAAAACCTCGGGCAGCGGCGTGTCGGCAATTGTCAGTGACAAGGCCTCGGAAATCCGCAAACCGCAGCCGTAAAGCAACGTGACTACTGCCATGTCACGCGCACCGATCCACGGCTCGGTATGTTGTAAATCGACCGTGGAGATCAGATCGCGCGCAGCTTGTACTGCGACAGGGCGTGGCAGTTTTGCACTGAATTTCGGTGCGCGTGTGGCCAATACTGCGGTTGGTTCAAACCCTTCACGTTCACCGAACCAGCCGTAAAAACCTTTCACGGCAGACAGAGCCCGCGCCAGCGAGCGGGCCGAAACGCCGCGCCGTCGTTCATGGGCCATCCATGCGCGCATGTCCTGCAGGGTTACACGTTTGAGCCCGCCGCTTGCGATGGCTTCGCCCAGATGTTCAGCCAGAAATTGCAGAAACCCACCTAAATCCCGCTGATAGGCTTCGATTGTTTTGTCTGCGGCCCCGTCCAGTGCCGCTTTGTGGGTCAGCCATCGGGCCAACAAATCGGCTGTTCCAGCCGCCAGCATGACTAGCGCAGCCAGCGTTGCAATACGCGCTCCAACGCGCCGGCAAAGAACGTCAACAGGTCGGTTCCTTGTTTGGGGCCAAACTGATGTGGGTCTTCGGACCCAAGTGCCAGCATGCCCGGCAAGTTGGTCGGTCCCAGATCAAGTTTCAGCAATGCCTCGGATTGAACCCATGCCGCGTATTGACCGTATAGGGTTTCGGACGGCTGCGAGACCTGTCTTAGGGTGACGACGCGACTGGTCAGATTCCGCCCGTCGGTCAGGTATTCGTCAATCGAGCCGGGGCCGTAAATGCCCAAGACGCCGCCAAACTCCTTGGACAGATGTTCCTGAACCGGATGCCCAGCAGAATTGCTTTCCAGGCAAAGGCGCAGATTGTCAACTTTCAGAATGCCAACGATTTCATTTTTCAAGCTGGCAAGGAACTCTTGAAAATCAAGGGGTTCCAGCAAGGCCAGCACGGCGCGGTTGACTTGTCCCATACCCGCCAGGTTTTCATAGGCCGCTGCAATCACCGATCGATGCGTATCTTCCAGACGCTCGTAGCGCGCTTCCAGCCGGTTCATGGCCACACCGCGCAGATCGACCACGTTTTCACCTAACGCACGCGAATCTGCCGTAATCAGCGCCTTCATTAACGCGCGGTCCTCCAGGATCGAGCCGGGATCGGATAGGATTTGGTCGCGGATATGATCCAGCGCATTGCCTGATGTCGTCATTTTCTGCCCCTTGTCCCCGCTTTATCAGAGGATCTTTTGACCGGTTTTCGCCCAGTCTTTCATAAAGCCTTCAAGCCCCTTGTCGGTCAGCGGATGATCTGCAAGTTTGCGCAGAACCGAAGGCGGGGCAGTTACGACATCGGCTCCAATCAACGCACAGTCCGATATGTGGTTGACGGTACGCGCCGAGGCCGCCAGAATCTGAGTTCCGAAATTGTAATTGTCATAGATAGTGCGAATGTCCGCGATCAGGTCCATGCCATCCAGATTGATATCGTCAAGCCGCCCGACAAAGGGCGAGATGAACGTGGCCCCCGCTTTGGCGGCCAGCAGCGCCTGGTTGGCGGAAAAACAAAGGGTCACGTTGACCATATGCCCTTCGCCAGACAGCACTTTGCAGGCTTTAAGACCGGCCCATGTCAGCGGCACTTTCACCGCAATATTATCGGCGATCTTGGCGAGTTTACGGCCTTCTGCGATCATCTCGTCAGCGTCAAGTGACACGACTTCGGCACTGACTGGCCCGTCGATCATCGCGCAGATTTCGCGTGTGACTTCAAGAATGTCACGCCCGGATTTCAAGATCAGTGAAGGATTCGTAGTGACGCCATCGACCAAGCCCATGGCAGCAAGCTCAGCAATATCGCTGATTTCAGCGGTATCCGCGAAAAATTTCATGTCTCTGCTCTCAATATACGGGGCCGTTTTTTGCTGGCCCATTCTTGTTATTCGAAACCATACATCATGCTGGACTCCGCGCAAAGCCTGTTTTTTGGATTGGCTTGCCGGTGTGTGACAAATCCCACTTTGACCAAGGCGAATTGGTTGCGGTTCAGACGACGCAGCCTTTGGATCGGCCGCTTGATTACAAGGCCCCGGCCGGAGGGTGCTTTGTCGGCTCGTTCGTCGAAGTGCCGCTTGGGCCACGTAAGGTTTTAGGTGTGGTTTGGGGCGCGGGTGCGGGCGGGTTTGATCTGAAAAAGGCGCGATCCGTCATCCGGGTGTTGGATGTGGCCCCGATGCGCGAAGAAATGCAGGATTTTCTGCGCCGGGTTGGTGATTATACCCTGTCGCCGCTATCATCTATGCTGCGGTTGGCCACACGTGCCCCGGGGTTGATGGACCCAATGTCGATGCGCAAAGTTTATGGCTTGGGTCGCGGCGATCCTGACCGGATGACGTCAGCCCGCGAACGGGTGATTGCAGTTCTGGAAGACCATGGCGGCCTAGTCTTTACGCTTGGCGAATTGGCCGAACTTGCGGGCGTGTCATCGTCGGTGATCCAGGGGTTGGTCAAGCAAGGCGTGGTGGAAGAACAGGAAACCCCGCGCGATCTGCCCTATCCAAGGCTTGATGCCAAACTATCTGGCAAAACCTTATCCGGCGATCAGGCTGAAGCGGCAAAACTGGTGCGCGACGGGGTTTTGTCGGGCGAATACGGAACCTGGCTGCTGAAAGGTGTCACCGGGTCCGGTAAAACCGAGGTGTATCTGGAAGCCGTGGCCGCTTGTCTGGAATCCGGGCGACAGGCATTGGTGTTGCTGCCGGAAATCGCCCTGACATCGGAATTTCTGAAACGCGTCCAGGCACGCTTTGGCGCACTGCCTGCCGAATGGCATTCAGGCGTCACCATGACCGAACGCCGCCGTTGCTGGCGCATGGTGGCCGAAGGCGGTGCCGATCTGGTGGTGGGGGCAAGGTCAGCACTTTACCTGCCATTTCAAAGGCTTGGGTTGATTGTGGTCGATGAAGAACACGACCAGTCGTATAAACAGGAAGACGGCGTGCATTACAACGCGCGGGATATGGCGGTGCTGCGCGCGTCGATTTTGGGGGCGACGGTTGTGCTGGCATCAGCCACGCCATCGCTTGAAAGCTGGGTCAATGCCGGGGCTGGCAAGTATCGCCGACTTGATCTGGCTGAACGGTTTGGGGTCGCTGAAATGCCGGATATCGGGGCGATTGATTTGCGGGCTGAACCCCCCGCACGTGGCCGCTGGATTTCGCCGCCTTTGGAGGCAGAAGTGCGCGCGCGACTTTTGCGCGGCGAGCAGTCGCTGCTGTTTCTCAACCGGCGTGGTTATGCACCGTTGACGGTGTGCCGGTCTTGCGGCCATCAGATCGGTTGCGATCATTGTGATGCGCGGATGGTCGAGCACCGGTTTCAGGGACGGTTGATGTGCCATCAATGCGGTGAAACCAAACCGATGCCAACCGCCTGCCCGCACTGCAAATCCGAAGGCACAATGGCCCCGATTGGCCCCGGCGTCGAACGTCTGGCCGAGGAAGCAACCGCCGTGTTCCCCGATGCCCGTATCGCGATCCTGTCGTCCGACTTGGCGCAATCGGCGCGGGCGATCCGCGCGCGGATCGAGGAAATTGCCTCGGGGCAAGCGGATGTGATTATCGGCACCCAGATCGTGGCAAAGGGGCACAACTTTCCATTGCTGACGCTGGTGGGGGTGATTGATGCGGATTTAGGCCTGCAAGGGGGCGATCTGCGCGCTGCCGAACGCACCTTTCAACTGATGCGTCAGGTCGCAGGGCGCGCGGGACGGGCCGATTTACGCGGCGTTGCTTTGCTGCAAACCCATCAACCTGATCATCCGGTGATCAAAGCGATTATCTCGGGCGATGACGAAGGCTTTTGGAAGGCCGAAGCCGCGCAACGCCAAGCCGCGGGCGTGCCGCCTTTTGGACGGATGGCGGGGATCGTATTGTCCTCGCCTGATGTGGCGCAGGTGTTTGATTTCGCGGGCGTTATGGCGCGTAACACATCGCCCTTGGCCAAAATCGGCGCACAGGTCTTCGGTCCTGCCCCGGCACCTGTCGCGCGAATTCGTGGCCGTCACCGGGTCAGGCTGCTGGTCAAAGCCGCGAAAGGCGCGCCGCTGCAAACAGCCCTCGCGCAATGGGCCGCACAGTTCAAACTGCCAAACAATATGCGTCTGACCATCGATATCGATCCACAGAGCTTTTACTGAACCGGCGATTGTGCGCCGCCCGGTGTGACAAGGTTCTGGCCTTGTCGCGCGCGTGACGCTAGAAGATGCGCGACTTCAAAACGGAATATGAAGATGACCAACCAGATCACGCCCCGCCCCGGCATTATGGAAATCGATCCCTATATGGGTGGCGAAAGTCATGTGCCAGGCGTTGCAAAAATCCATAAACTGTCATCAAACGAAAATCCCCTTGGGCCGAGTCCGAAAGCTATCGCTGCCTTCAAAGCGGTAGCCGGAACGTTAGAGCGTTATCCCTCGTCAGATCATGCCGGTTTGCGCATAGCGATCGGTCAGGTCCACGGCGTTGACCCGTCGCGGGTGATTTGTGGCGATGGCTCGGACGAGGTTATTTCGTGGCTGTGTAACGCCTATGCCGGGCCGGGTGACGAGGTTCTGTTTACCGCGCACGGCTTTTCGATGTACCGGATTTCAGCCCTTGGTGCAGGTGCCACACCGGTCGAAGTGGCAGAAACCAAACGGCGCGTGGATGTTGACAAACTGTTGGCTGGGTGCACCGCCAATACGCGGCTAGTGTTTTTGGCCAATCCTGGCAATCCGACCGGCACGATGATTTCAGAGGCCGAAATGGCGCGGCTAGCCGATGGGTTGCCGCCACAGGCGTTGCTGGTTCTGGATGGCGCTTATGCGGATTTCGTCGAAGGATTTGACGGCGGCTTGGCCTTGGTTGAAGCGCGCAACAATGTTTTCATGACGCGGACGTTTTCGAAAATCTATGGGCTGGGTGGCTTGCGGGTTGGCTGGGGATATGGGCCTGCTGCGATAATCGACGTGTTGAACCGCATTCGCGGGCCGTTTAATGTCACGGCCGCCGGGCTGGCCGCTGCTCAGGCGGCGGTTCTGGATCTGGACTATACCGATAGATGCCGGGCTGAGAACACCAGGTGGCGGGATTGGTTGCAGGCCGAACTGGCAGCAATTGGTATCCCGTCGGACCAGGCGTTTGGCAATTTTATTCTGACGCGCTTTGGGTCGGAAATACAGGCCGATGCGGCCGAGGCGGCGTTGCGAATGGCTGGAATTTTGGTGCGCAAAGTCAAAGGGTATCGCTTGCCCGACTGTTTAAGGATTACCGTCGGCGACGAAGAAGCCTGCCGCCTTGTGGTTGATGTGATGACGAAGTTCATGAAGGAACGCGACTGATGGCGGTGATTTTTGAACGGGTTGCCTTGCTGGGTATCGGGCTGATCGCCTCGTCAATCGCGCTGGGGGCGCGCAAGCACGGCTTGGCTGGCTCGATTGCAGGGCATGCCCGCACCGCCGAAACTCGCGCGACCGCGCTTGAACTTGGCCTGTGTGATCAGGTTTACGCAAGTGCGGCCGAGGCGGTGAAGGACGCTGATCTGGTCATCTTCTGTGTGCCAATCGGCGCAATGGCAGCGATGGCAAAGGAAATCGCACCGCATCTGAAACCCGGCGCCGTACTGACAGATGTCGGGTCGGTGAAAAAAGCGGTGATTGACGCGATTGGCCCCTATGTGCCGGGTGGCGTTGAATTTATTCCCGGTCATCCGTTGGCGGGAACCGAGCATTCCGGTCCACGTGCGGGGTTTGCCAGCCTGTTTGACAACCGCTGGTGCCTGCTTACGCCGCTGGATGGCACTGACCCCGATGCCTTGGCGCGATTGGTGGCGTTTTGGCAAGGTTTAGGGGCCAAGGTTGATCAGATGGATGCGGACCATCACGATCTGGTTCTGGCTGTGACCAGTCACGCGCCGCATCTGATCGCCTATACGATGGTCGGTGTCGCGGATGACTTGCAACGGGTGACGGAATCCGAGGTTATCAACTATTCAGCGGCCGGTTTTCGGGATTTCACGCGCATCGCCGCCAGTGACCCTACGATGTGGCGTGATGTCTTTCTGAACAACAAAGAAGCCACACTGGAGATCCTTGGCCGCTTTACAGAAGAGTTGTTTGATTTGCAGCGAGCGATACGCAGGGGCAACGGTCAGCAACTTTTTGATTATTTCACCCGTACACGCGCGATCAGACGTGGTATTATCGAAGCAGGGCAGGATACAGATGCGCCGGATTTCGGGCGCGCGACAAAAGAAAAAGGGCAGTAGGCATGCAGGTTGTAATGCCACTTATTCTTGTGATTTCGCTGCTGGTGGGTCCAGTCGCCCAAGCTGGTGCGCCGCGTCATTCCCCCCGACCCATGCCGCGCGAAACCATTCAGGCCAAAACAGATTTCATTCAGGTTTTTTACCGAAATGGTATCCGGCCAAAACCACGGTTCGAGCAAAGCAGCAAAACGCCTATGCAGACTGCATCCTCGAACGAGACAGATTTTGGTGGCCGTACTACTGATTACGTACTGGCAACGACGCAACCGATTTACCGCTCTCCGCGCCCTGAAATCCGGCCTGAGGATTTGAACCTGAACCGAACTATTGTCCGCCAGGTTAAGACCAAGCCGACCGCGCAGGGTACACGCATCGCCAGTACGAATGCCACCGCCACATACAAAAATGGCGCGTTATGTGGTGACCGGCGCATTCGCGGCGAAGTTCTTGCGCCGATTGGCAGCAGCACGACGGGTTGCGGCATTGCCAGCCCCGTTAGGGTCACCTCGATTGATGGCATCACGCTTAGTCAGGGGTCGATCATGGATTGTACGACTGCCAAAACATTGGCGGGTTGGCTGACCGATAGTGTGCGTCCGGCTGTCGGGCGACGCGGTGGGGGGCTGCAATCGGTTCGCGTGGCGGCGCATTATTCCTGTCGGACGCGCAACAGCCAGAAGGGCGCTAAGATTTCGGAACACGGCAAGGGCCATGCGATTGATATTTCAGGACTAATGCTGGCCGATGGTAGGATGATTACTGTCAAGGAAGGCTGGTTGAACCGTAAAGATAACAAGATACTGGCGGCGGTCCGGGCGAAGGCTTGTGGGCCGTTTGGCACGGTTCTTGGTCCCGGTTCAGACCGGTTTCACAGCGACCACTTTCATCTGGATACAGCACGGTATCGCAGCGGTTCATATTGCAAATAGAGTTCAGTCTTCGGGTTCTATCAGCAGCGACATGCCGTCTGCCCCGATGATCTTAACGGTGGCACCGCGCTTGGACGATGTGCCGTTTTGCCAGACCGCATGCCAGCGCACGCCATCTACGGTGACTGAACCTTCGGGCCCAATAAACTCCTGAACCTGCGCGTGCCGCCCGACCATCAGGTTAGCGCGCGAGTTCAGATTATCGGACGCCCCATCGGTTTCGCCGAAACGATGCAACAGATACCGCCCTGCAAATGTCAGGACAACGGCAAGGATTGCGAAAACCGCGATCTGAATCTCGCCTGACGTGCCGGGAGCCACAATCAGAAACAAACCAACAGCAATAGCGGCCAGTGCTGGCCAGATCAGGAAAAATGACATGGTCGCCATTTCGACCACGCCCAAGGCAATACCAAAAGCAATCCACCACCAAGGCGATATATCGGTCAGGAAAGTGAACAACTGCATGCGGCGCCCCTAGGTTTTCTTTTCAGATGTGGCTTTGGCGATGTCAGCGATGCCCGCGATCGAGCCAAGCAGACCAGCAGCCTCGAGCGGGATCATCACGGTTTTTGAATTCGGCGAGGCCGCGATATCGCGCAAGGCTTCGGTGTATTTCTGCGCGACGAAATAATTGATCGCCTGAATGTCACCAGCCGCAATGGCTTTTGAAACCATTTCGGTGGCTTTCGCTTCGGCCTCGGCCAGACGTTCACGCGCCAAAGCGTCCAGAAACGCGGCTTCCTTGCGACCTTCGGCCTCCCGGATGCGGGCTTCGCGTTCGCCCTCGGCCTTTAGGATGGCGGATTGTTTGTGGCCTTCGGCCTGTAAAATATCGGCGCGCTTGGTACGTTCGGCCTTCATCTGGCGCGCCATCGCTTCGTTGATATCCGGCGGCGGTGCGAGGTCTTTGATTTCAACGCGGGTGACCTTAACGCCCCACGGGTTTGAGGCCTGATCAATCACGGTTAACAGTTTGTGGTTGATTGAATCGCGGTTTGACAGGCTTTCATCCAGATCCATCGCGCCGATGACAGACCGGATATTGGTCATCGACAGGTTGCTGAGGGCATGTTCCAGATTGCGCACTTCATAGGCCGCGCGGGCTGCATCAACCACCTGATAAAACGCAACTGCGTCGGCGGCGACCATGGCGTTGTCTTTGGTGATGACTTCCTGGCTGGGGATATCCAGCACGGTTTCCATCATGTTGATTTTCGCCCCGACCTTATCCATCAAGGGGATCAGGAACCTGAGACCGGGTTTCAGGGTGCGCGTGTAACGACCGAACCGCTCGACAGTCCAGTTATCACCTTGCGGCACTGATTTCACCATCAGATAGATTAAAATGATGGCAAAAACCAGAATAACCAATGCGGTTATACCGGTTGAACTACCCGAAATGACTTGATCCATAATTACCCCCAAATGGCACAGATGCAGCGAAAACGCTGAGGCCCGATTATGGCAGGTTCCGCGCAGCTTGAAAGCGGTTTTATTGTGGCAAACTTGTCGGTTGGCAACCTTCGGCAAGCAAAGTATGTTCCGGTAAAGAAAACGCCAAACAGGGGCATTTTTAATGACCAGCGCCGAACGCGAGGCCGAGCCGCAGTTTTCCCAGCCGGTGCGCCAGATTTTTACGATGCTGGTGGTGATGGGGCTTGTCGGGACCGGAACATGGTTCATGATGCCGCTGGTCTGGCCAGTTTTTCTGTCATCGCCTTATCTTAACGGCTTTATCGCCGGTGTTTTTGTCTTGGGCGTCGTCGCCGGTTTCTGGCAGGTTTTGGGGCTGATTTCCGCAGTCAGCTGGATCGAAGGTTTTGCGATGAACCGGGCGGGGCATGAATTTGTCGTTCCGCCGCGACTGTTGTCGTCTTTGGCCACGTTGTTGCGGTCACGCAGCGCGCGGATGCAGATCAGCGCATCATCGTCGAAATCCATTCTGGACAGTATGGCAACCCGGTTGGATGAAACCCGCGAGATCACGCGATACTTGATTAACCTGCTGATCTTTTTGGGCCTTTTGGGGACGTTTTATGGCCTTGCGACCACGGTTCCGGCAGTGGTTGAAACCATCCGTGCCCTTGCTCCGTCTGAAGGCGAAGCCGCGACTGATGTTTTTGGGCGGTTGATGACTGGTTTGGAAAAACAGTTGGGCGGTATGGGCACGGCATTTGGTTCGTCCTTGCTGGGTTTGGCCGGGTCTTTGGTTGTTGGGCTGCTGGAACTGTTCACTGGCCACGCGCAAAACCGGTTTTACCGCGAACTTGAGGAATGGTTATCAACCATCACCCGTGTCGGGTTTTCGTCGGGCGATATCGATCCGGACACGCAAGGGCGTGGCTATGAATCAGACGCATCGGCAATTGCTTTTCACCGGGTGGCGGAAAGTATTGAGGAATTGCACAAAACCTTTATCCGCGCCGAAGGTACACAGGCGGATACTGCCGAACGGATTGCCGGTTTAACGCGGGTGATGCAGGACCTCAGCAAGAAACTGACCGCGCAGCAAGGTGACGAAACCGCCCGCAAGCAAGCCGATGAACAAACCGCGATTTTGACGCGCATTGCGGCCAGTCAGGAACGGGTCGCCACTTTGATGCAGGCGCAAAGCGAAGAAGCGGTGGATGCCGAAAGCCGGATGCGGCTGCGCAGTATCGACGTGCAATTGCTGCGGATTCTTGAGGAAATGTCGGCAGGCCGGCAGGATACCATCGCCGAATTGCGTGCCGACCTTGCTGCGGTGGACAAATCCATTCGCGGCCTCAGCCGCCGTCCGCCTCAGGTGCCCAACCTGCGCGACAGGGGCTAGGCCATGGCCTCAATCCGACGTCGCGGAAACGGGATCAGCGCCAGCATCTGGCCGGGTTTTGTCGATGCAATGACGGCTTTGCTGCTGGTTCTGATGTTCGTTCTGACAATCTTTATGATTGTGCAGTTCGTGCTGCGGGACACCATTTCAACACAAGACACCCAGCTAAACTATCTAAGCCAGCAGGTCGCCAGTCTTGCCGAGGCGTTGGGGTTGGAACAACAGAAGTCCGACGGGCTGGAAACCGAAGTTGAAAAGCTGGATGTCGAGTTGACGGACGCGCGCTCGCAGGCCGAAATTCAGGTGGCGTTGATTGCGACGCTGTCACAGCAAACCAAAAATCAGGCGGTCAAGATCACCGCGTTTGAAGCGCAGATTACCAGTTTTGAATCACAGGTTGCATCCCTGCTGGCGGAAAAAAACCAGTTGATTGTCGACAACACCAAGCTTGACGCCGAGATTGATTCCGCCAAGGCCGAAGTGGTGTCGATGGCAGCGCGGATTACCGAGGCCGAGGCCGCCAATTTGCGGGTGATGAATGAAAAAGAAGCCCTGCAACTGGCATTAGCCAAGGCGCGCGACGAAATTGACGCCACGGTCGAAGAGGCTCGGTTAGCAGCGGCAAAGCGCGAGGCGATGGAGGCTTTGATCGCTCAAACGCAGTCTGAACTGGCGCAGAAAGAAACGTCGTTACAGGCGACTTTGGCTGCCCTTGGGGAAAGTCGCGCAGCTTTGGCCAATCAGGAGACCTCGTTGGCGACGGCATTGGCAGCCCTTGCGAATACTGAAACTGATCTTGCGCAAAAGGACACGTCACTGTTAGCGGCCTTGGCGGCACTGTCTGAAACCAAGGCGGTGTTGGCTGAAAAAGATGCGTCCCTACAAGCCGCAGTTACCACGCTGGTGCAAACCAAGGCTGATCTGGAACAACAACTGACGCATATGGCCGCCGAGTTGGCGGCCAGTCAGGCAGCGCATCAAGGCGAATCGCAAACGGTTGCTGCCATGCAGGCGCGGCTGGATGTGCTTGAAAAGGGCCTGAGCAACAGCGAAAAGGAACGCTTGGCGGTTGAAGCGGCAGCTGCCAGGTTGCGGGTGGAACTTGAAGCCTCAAAATCCACGCTCAGCACCGAAGAAAAGGCCCGCTTGGTTGAAGCGGCTGCTGCCGTCGCGTTGCGCCAGCGGTTGGCGACGGTTGAAACCACGCTAAGTGAGCAGGAAAAAGAGCGGCTTGCAGAAGCCGTCGCAGCCGAAGTTTTGCGCACACGACTGACCAATACAGAAGTAGCGCTGACCGAACAGGAGAAAGCAAGGTTGGCCGAGGCTGCCGCGGCCGAAGCCCTGCGCGCCAAACTGAAAAACTCACAAGCCGAACTGACGGCGATGACCCTGGCCTTGGAGGCCCAGCGCAAACAGGCGGAAAACACGCTGACTTTACTGGCCGCAGCCGAGGCGGCAGCCCATAAACTTGATCTGGCTTTAGCAGCCGCTTTGGTCAGTAAAGAACGCGCCGAAGGGGCCGACCGCGCGGCGGGGCATATCATCAAGGTGCTGGAAAACGAGCGGGACAATCTGAATTCGCGACTGGCAGTGATCCTTGCCCAGCTTGAGGCGACCGATAGCGAAAGCGGCAATTTTCTGGCGGCGGCGGACACCAAACGCAGCGAACTTGAAGCGCGCCTTGCGGCTGCCTTGGCGGCCAAGATCGCGGCCGAAACCGCCAGTAGCGACAGCCTGACCAAGGCCGAGCAGCAGCGCATTTTGTTGGCACAGGCCAATACCGTTTTGCGCGAAGAAAAAGCGCGATCCGCCGTAAGCATGCGGCAGGTCGAAGCATTAAACCAACAAACCGCCGCTTTGCGCAAACAGTTGAGCGCGCTGCAGGCCTTGCTGGATGATGCCGTTGCGCGGGACGCCGAAAACGAAGTGCAGATCGCCGCCCTTGGGGCCAACCTGAACATGGCGCTGGCGCAAACCGCTGCCGAACAAAAGCGCCGCGCGGAACTGGAAGAGGCAGAACGCAAGCGCCTGGAAGAAGAAGCGAAAAGCCTGAAAGCGCAGGCCAAGAACCTTGAAAGGTTCAAGTCAGAATTTTTTGGCCAGATGCGGGATCTGTTGGCCAATCGCGAAGGCGTACGGATCGTCGGAGACCGGTTTGTGTTCTCGTCTGAAGTGCTGTTCAGCGCTGGATCGGTGGATTTGTCAGACGAAGGCAAGGCGCAGATCGCCAAGGTTGCAGGCCTGATACGGGATGTTTCCGACAAAATCCCGCCCGAGATTGACTGGATACTGCGGGTCGACGGGCACACGGATAACGTGCCGCTGGGGGGGGCCGGGAAATACCATGACAATTGGGAACTCAGCCAGGGCCGCGCCTTGTCGGTTGTGCGTTATATGATTGATTTCCTTGAAATTCCGTCAAACCGTCTGGCCGCGACCGGGTTTGGGGAATTCCAACCTATCAATTCAGACGACACCCCGGAAGCACGCGCCCAAAATCGGCGGATCGAGCTGAAATTCACCGAGCGTTAAGGCCTGTTCTGGTGCTGAATCGTTGATTTCATCACAAAAAGCCCTTTAAGAAATCAAGGGCTATCTGACGTCCAGCAGTACCTGCTTGCGGTCAAAAACCACGCCTGCTCGCAAAAGCGTGACTTCCCCGGCATAGGGGCCAGTTGGCCATTGCGCGAGCTTGCGTCGCTTTCCCGTCAGACGATAAGCAACCGCACGGCTGCGTTCAATGGTGAAATCCTGCTGGACCAGTGTCGCGCCGTCTGGTTGGGTGATGGTAATTTTTACTTCGTCGTTCTTTTGCAGACCAAAGAAATACCCCCAAAAGGTCAGGGCAGGCGCATCAAGCGGCAGGCTGTCAGTTTCCTGCGGGCCGCAGCGGATGTTTTCAAAGCTTAGCAAGGAAGTCGCAAAACCTGCGGCCAGAATACCGCCGGGCTGATAGGCTGGCTTTGATTTCCATAGCGTTTTTACTGTATCACCGCATGCCCCAGTGCCATCCGGGGCAAAAGGATCGATGACTGCGCCATTGTGCAGAACCTGCAGGTAAACATGCGGGAACTGGGTGTTGCCGCTCAGGCCGACCCGGCCCAATTCGCCCCCGGCCTCAATCAGTTGCCCGGGTGCGACGCTGATCGAACCAAGCCGCATATGACGATACTGGGTTTGCCAGCCGTCGCCGTGATCCAGCATAACGCCATTGCCGCATTCCACTTTATCAACATCGGGTGCGCCAGCGCTACCTTGTGCGATGTCCGGCAAACGGTCGCGCACAGCCGTCACACGTCCGGACGCTGCGGCCAAAACGGCGACCCCGTCACCGTTTATCTGGTTGAGATAGACAAGCCTGAAATCCGTGCCCTTGTGGCCATCATACGACATCGGACCACAGGTAAAATCCCGCGCTCCGGACGATGGATCGTTATCGACATATTGTTGTATAAAGCAATCCTGCCCAAGCGCGCACTGGATCGGCTGGTCAAGGGACGGCGGCCCGGCCCATAAAAGGTCGGGCCAGCCAGCAATGACAAGAAAATGAGGTTTCGGGCGATCAATCCGCTGTCAGCAAAGGCGGTTTGCTGTTCGTCAAGCGCGGCTTTTCCGGAGCCTCGTATTTCAAGTCAAGCTTGCCGTCTTTCATGCCAACCTTGACCAAACCACCTTTGGCCAATTTGCCGAACAACAATTCCTCGGCCAGTGGCTTTTTGATGTATTCCTGAATAACGCGGGCAAGGGGGCGCGCGCCCATGCGATCATCATAGCCCTTTTCGGCCAGCCATTCAGCCGCCGGTTTGGTCAGTTCGATCATCACGTTGCGATCCATTAACTGTGCCTCTAATTGCAGCACGAATTTGTCGACAACTTGCAGGATCACAGCCTTGCTCAATGGCCCGAAACTGATGACGGCATCCAGACGGTTGCGGAATTCCGGCGAGAATGTGCGTTCAATCGCGGCAGTATCTTCTCCTTCGCGGCGGTCCCGGCCAAACCCAATCGCCGATTTCGCCTGTTCGGCGGCGCCGGCATTGGTTGTCATGATCAAGATGACATTGCGGAAATCCACCGTGCGGCCGTTGTGATCGGTCAGTTTACCGTGATCCATCACTTGCAGCAGGATGTTATAGACATCCGGATGCGCCTTTTCGATTTCATCCAGCAACAGAACACAATGCGGATGCTGGTCAACGCCGTCGGTCAACAACCCGCCCTGATCAAACCCGACATACCCCGGAGGCGCGCCGATCAACCGGCTGATCGCGTGCTTTTCCATATATTCCGACATGTCAAAGCGCAGCAGTTCAACGCCCAGCGTGTCGGCCAATTGCTTGGCAACCTCGGTCTTGCCGACACCAGTTGGCCCGGCGAACAGATAGTTGCCAATCGGTTTTTCCGGCTCGCGCAGGCCCGCCCGTGACAACTTGATCGCTGACGACAGCGCGTCAATCGCCTGATCCTGCCCGAACACCACGCGCTTCAACGCGGTTTCCAGATCACGCAGGGTTTCCGCATCGCCTTTGGACACGGTTTTTGACGGGATGCGGGCGATTTTTGCCACCACAGCCTCGATCTCTTTGGTCGAGATGGTTTTGCGCCGCTTGCTTTCGGGAAGCAGATGCTGCGCGGCGCCGGCTTCGTCAATCACGTCAATCGCCTTGTCAGGCAACTTGCGGTCATGAATATAGCGCGCCGACAATTCAACGGCGGTTTTGATCGCGTCGCTGGTATAGCGCACGTCATGATGGTCCTCAAAGTAAGGTTTCAGGCCTTTCAGGATTTTGATCGAATCTTCGACCGAAGGTTCGTTCACGTCAATTTTCTGGAACCGGCGCGCAAGGGCCCGGTCCTTTTCGAAATGTTGGCGGAATTCTTTGTAAGTGGTTGACCCCATGCAGCGCAGCTTGCCGCCTTGCAGGGCTGGTTTCAGCAGATTGCTGGCATCCATCGCCCCACCCGAGGTGGCACCGGCGCCGATCACCGTGTGGATTTCATCAATGAACAGGATCGCATCAGGGTGATCCTCAAGTTCTTTCATCACCGCCTTAAGGCGTTCCTCGAAATCGCCACGATAGCGGGTGCCGGCCAGCAGCGAGCCCAAATCAAGCGAATAAATCGTCGCGCCCGACAGAATTTCCGGAATTTCCCCGTCCACAATCTTGCGCGCCAAACCTTCGGCGATGGCGGTTTTGCCAACGCCCGGATCGCCAACCAGCAGCGGATTATTTTTGCGCCGCCGGCACAGAACCTGCACGCAGCGTTCAACCTCATGGTCGCGGCCGATCAGCGGGTCAACCTCGCCTTTGCGAGCCTTATCGTTCAAATCGACGCAGTATTTTGCCAGCGCGCTTTCCTTGGTCTCGCCTGTGGGGGCGGGCTGGCTTTCAGCCTCAAAATCCTCAGCCCCGGTTACTGGTCGGCTTTCGCCGTAACCCGGCTCCTTGGCCACGCCATGCGCGATATAATTCACCGCATCATAACGGGTCATTTCCTGTTCCTGCAAAAAGAACGCCGCATTGCTTTCGCGTTCCGCAAAAATCGCCACCAGAACATTGGCGCCCGTCACTTCGGTACGGCCGGAACTTTGCACATGGATTGCCGCGCGCTGAATTACCCGCTGAAACGCCGTCGTCGGGGCGGCCTCTGATCCGTCGATATCCGATATCAACGTCGTCAGCTCTTCGTCAATGAACTCGATCAGCGCCTTTTGCAGCACGTCCAGATCAACCCCACAGGCTTTCATTACCTTGGCGGCGTCTGGTTCGTCGATCAGCGCCAGCAACAAATGTTCAAGCGTTGCCAATTCGTGCCGCCGCTCATTGGCATGCGCCAAAGCTGCGTGAATCGCATGTTCTAATGTCGTCGAGAACGATGGCATTTTCAGCCCCTCCATCTAATCCCGGTCTGTGCAATCGGCCTCAGACCCCTGCATCTGTTACAATGCATAGTGTTAAACTTCGGTTTTATTGTGGCAGCTTCAAGGGGTATTTTTTGTTTTCTTTGCGAAAAGGCCAAAAAGGCTACAAATCCTCGTGGTTTCACGGTTTCAGAAATACTCCCGGGGGGGCCGGGGGGGCAGGCAGCCCCCCCGCGTCGCGGGACGCAATACCAGCGCTACCTTTAAAATCGATCTTTGCGGCGGCGGATTTCGGCAAAAACTTCCCAGTCTTCTGCCCCGTCCATCCCCAACAAGGCTTTCACCTCGGGCCGGTTTGCACGCAAAAACGGGTTGGTTGCCAGTTCCAGTTCCAGAGACGCCGGGACGGTTGGATCACGTCGCGCCCGCAGGCGGGTAATCTCGGCAACCCGTGCGATCAGGTCCTGGTTGTCAGGTTCGATCGTCAACGCGAATTTGGCGTTTGCAGCGGTATATTCATGCCCGGAATAAATCATGGTTTCGGGCGGCAGTTCCATCAGCTTTGACAGGCTGCCCCACATTGTCTTGGCGTCGCCTTCAAACAACCGGCCACACCCCATCACCATCAGGCTGTCCCCGGTAAACAGCGCGTTCGCATCCGGAAAGTGAAACGCGATATGGCCCATTGTGTGGCCTGATACGTCATAAACATGCACCGGCTGAAACCCCAATGCAAAGGCATCGCCTTCTTCCACCCCCAGCGCGAGCTCCGGCAGGCGGTGCATATCAGCCTTCGCGCCAATCGCCGGGGCTGAAACTGCCTGTTGCACAAGGTCAACGCCGTCGATGTGGTCGCTGTGGTGATGGGTGATCAGGATCTGGTTCAATCCCCAGCCCTTAAAGGCCAGCGTGCGCAAAACCGGTGCGGCGTCAGGCACGTCAATCACCGCAGTTTCGCCTGACCCGTTGTCGTGTATGGCATAGGCGTAATTGTCGGTGAGGCAAGGAATGGTCAGGATTTCCACAGGCATGGTGTTTTCGCGTCCGTTTGGCTAGAATTGCCCCAAGTTTCACCGATTGTCAGGTAGGATGCAATGCACTTGGATGTGGTTGACCTCAGGGCGTTTTACTATCGCACCTCGCTGGGGCGCGCAGCGCAAAAGGCCATTCGTGACCGGGTGATGGAAATCTGGCCGAATGTTGACGGCGAAACGATTGCCGGATTTGGCTTTGCAGCCCCGATGCTGCGCCCGTTCCTGCAGCAAGCCCGCCGGGTGATTTCCCTGATGCCGGGACCGCAGGGTGTGATGCCCTGGCCGGAAGGCAATGATAATTATTCGGTGTTGTGCGAGGAAACCCAATGGCCGTTGCCGACCGGGTTTGTGGACCGGTTGGTGGTCTTGCACGGATTGGAAACCTCGGAACAACCTTCCGAACTTCTGGATGAGATATGGCGGGTGCTGGCGCCGGGTGGTCGGGTGCTGATAATCGTACCGAACCGTTCGGGCCTGTGGGCGCGCCGAGATGCAACGCCTTTTGGGTACGGTCGACCATACAGTCTGGGCCAGCTTGAAACCCAGTTAAAGCGCCACCGCTTTTTGGTCGAGCGCCACTTGGCTGCCCTTTATGCCCCCCCCAGCCAGAAACGCTTTTGGCTGAAAGCCGCACCGGTCTGGGAAAAGTTCGGCCAAAAAGTCAGCGGTCATCTGGCCAGTGGCGTGCTGATGATCGAAGCCAGCAAACAGGTTTACGCCCCAACCCAAAGAGGCCGCGCCGTTAAAGTGTCAAGCCCCCTGCGCGTTTTGGGGGGGATCGGCAAACCGGCACCCGAACCCGCCTCGACGAGGGCAGGCAGCAAGGTTGGATTCGAGTAATCCGCCCCAAAATGCCGTGGAATCCGGTTTGGGGCTGGCAATATAGCATCATTTGACGCTTCAAAGCGTCGCACAAGACAAGGACTGTCCGCTAATGTATTGAAAAAAAACGAATAAAATAACGTATTCCAGACCGCCTAAGCAGTTGCGCGCCCCAATAACCTCTGCTAAACCCGCGCCGATTTCGACGTGCATACAAATGTGTGCGCTCACCTCAACCGTCCGGAGCCCATGTGAACAGGGGCCCGGGAAGCCAATAATCGGAAGGGTCTAAGTGTCCGAAACCGCTTCTACAACAATCGGTATCGCGTCGCGTTATGCTACGGCGGTATTTGATTTGGCCAAAGAGGCCAAGAAACTTGTCGCTCTTGAAAAAGACGTCGACACTTTGCGTTCTGCAATTGCGGATAGCACCGAATTTCGCGAACTGATTTCCTCGCCGATTTATTCGCGCGACGAACAAGTGGCCGCAATGGCCGCGATTTCCAAGAAAATGGGCTTGAGCGAAATTTTCGCCAACACAGTCGGGTTGATGGCGAAAAAAGGCCGTCTGTTCGTGTTGCCGCAACTGGTTCGGGCTGTGGCAGACAAGATCGCCGATGAAAAAGGTGAAATTACAGCCGAGGTGGTTTCTGCGAAGAAACTGACCAAAGCACAGGAAACCAAACTTGCCGCTGAACTGAAAAGCTCGGTCGGTAAGGATGTGAAAATTCAGGCCAGCGTTGATGAGGCTCTCATCGGCGGTCTGGTGATCAAACTGGGCTCGAAAATGATCGACACGTCGATTGCTTCCAAGCTCGCCAATCTTCAAAACGCAATGAAAGAGGTCGGATAAATGGGTATCCAAGCTGCGGAAATTTCTGCAATCCTCAAGGACCAGATCAAGAATTTCGGTCAAGAGGCTCAGGTCGCTGAAGTCGGTCGCGTGCTGTCCGTCGGTGACGGTATTGCCCGTGTTCACGGCCTTGATAACATTCAGGCTGGTGAAATGGTCGAATTCCCCGGCGGTATCCGCGGAATGGCGCTGAACCTTGAAGTCGACAACGTTGGTATCGTTATCTTCGGGTCCGACCGCGACATCAAAGAAGGCGACACCGTCAAGCGCACCAAGGCGATTGTGGACGTGCCGGTTGGCGACGAGTTGCTGGGCCGGGTTGTTGACGGTCTGGGTAACCCGATCGACGGCAAAGGCCCGATCAAAACCAAAAAGCGGTCGCAGGCCGACGTGAAAGCCCCCGGCATTATCCCTCGTAAATCGGTGCATGAACCGATGGCGACAGGGATCAAATCGGTTGACGCACTGATCCCGGTTGGCCGTGGCCAGCGCGAGCTGATCATTGGCGACCGTCAGACTGGCAAGTCGGCGATTGCGCTGGATACGATCCTGAACCAGAAGGTCTATAACGACGCGGCTGGCGATGATGAAAGCAAGAAACTTTACTGCATCTATGTGGCGATTGGTCAAAAGCGTTCGACCGTGGCCCAGTTGGTAAAGAAACTGGAAGAAACCGGCGCGCTGGCCTATACAATCGTTGTGGCTGCAACCGCATCCGAGCCTGCCCCGTTGCAGTTTCTGGCACCCTATGCCGCGACGTCGATGGCCGAGCATTTCCGCGACAATGGCCGCCATGCGCTGATCATCTATGATGATTTGTCCAAGCAAGCGGTTTCCTATCGCCAGATGTCGCTGCTGCTGCGCCGCCCACCAGGCCGTGAAGCTTACCCTGGCGACGTTTTCTATCTGCACTCAAGACTTTTGGAGCGTTCGGCAAAACTGAACGAAGACAACGGCTCGGGCTCGTTGACGGCGCTGCCGATCATCGAAACCCAGGGTGGTGACGTGTCGGCGTTTATTCCAACCAACGTGATTTCGATCACCGATGGTCAGATCTTCCTTGAAACCGAATTGTTCTATCAGGGCATCCGCCCGGCTGTGAACACTGGTTTGTCGGTGTCGCGTGTGGGGTCATCCGCACAGACCAAGGCAATGAAATCGGTTGCCGGTTCGATCAAACTGGAATTGGCGCAGTACCGCGAGATGGCGGCTTTTGCTCAGTTCGGGTCTGACCTTGATGCATCTACCCAAGCCCTGCTGAACCGTGGTGCGCGTCTGACTGAACTGTTGAAACAGCCGCAATATTCGCCGCTGACCACAGCCGAACAGGTTATCGTGATCTATGCCGGGACCAAAGGGTTCTTGGACAAAATCGCGGTTGGGAACGTGAACCGGTTTGAAGCTGGTCTGCTGAACCACCTGCGTCAGAACTGCGCTGATTTGTTGGCTGATATCACCAACAATGACCGCAAAGTGTCCGACGATCTGGAAGCTGCGATCAAATCCGCCATTGAAGCCTTTGCAAGCGACTTCAATTAATTTTGGCCTTAAGGAACAAGGAGCTTTGCTGAAATGGCAAACCTCAAGGACCTGAAAAACCGGATCCAGAGTGTCAAGAACACTCGCAAGATCACCAAGGCCATGCAGATGGTCTCGGCGGCCAAGTTGCGCCGGGCGCAAGAGGCGGCTGAAGCCGGTCGCCCCTACGCAACCCGGATGGCCGATGTGATGCGTAACCTTGCTCGTGGGGCTGCGGATTCTGACGGTGCACCGCGCCTGTTGGCCGGAACCGGCAAAAGCGAAGTGCATTTGCTGGTTGTTGCCACTGGCGAACGTGGTTTGTGCGGCGGCTTTAACTCGTCAATCGCCAAACTGGCACGTTTGCATGCGCAACGCCTGTTGGCCGAAGGCAAAAAGGTGAAAATCCTGACGGTCGGCAAGAAAGGCCGTGAGCAATTGCGCCGCGATTTTGGCCATGCGATGGTCGCCCATGTCGACTTGTCGGCTGTAAAGCGGGTTGGCTATGTCAACGCGCAAGACGTTGCCAGCGAAGTTCTTAGCCGTTTTGAAACTGGTGAATTCGACGTTGCAACGATCTTTTTCAATACTTTCCAGTCAGTTATCGCACAAATACCAACTGCGACCCAACTGATCCCGGCAGTGGTCGAAGAGTCTGACGAAGCGGCAGCCTTTTATGAATTCGAACCCGACGAACAAGAAATTCTGACGGAATTGCTGCCCGCAGCGATCACCACACAGATTTTCACCGCTTTGTTGGAAAACGGTGCGTCCGAACAAGGCGCGCGGATGTCCGCGATGGATAACGCGACGCGCAATGCGGGCGAAATGATCGACAAACTGACAATTCAGTACAACCGGTCACGCCAAGCGGCGATCACCAATGAACTTATTGAAATTATCTCGGGCGCAGAGGCGCTCTAAGACGGAGACGAGAATATGGCAAAAGCCCATGGTAAAATTACGCAGGTTATCGGCGCGGTTGTCGACGTTCAGTTTGATGGCGATCTGCCGGCAATTCTGAACGCGCTGGAAACCACCAATAACGGCCAGCGTCTGGTTCTGGAAGTTGCCCAGCATCTTGGCGAGAACACGGTTCGCGCCGTTGCGATGGACGCGACTGAAGGTCTGGTTCGCGGCACACCGGTTAGCGATATGGGCGAGCCGATTTCGGTGCCTGTCGGGACCGCCACTTTGGGTCGCATCATGAACGTGATCGGCGAGCCGGTTGACGAAAAAGGCCCGATCACCAGCAAAGAACGCCGCTCGATCCACCAGCCTGCGCCGGAATTCTCCGAGCAGTCGACTGAGTCCGAAATTCTTGTGACCGGCATCAAGGTTGTGGACCTGCTGGCGCCATACACCAAAGGCGGCAAGATTGGCTTGTTCGGCGGTGCCGGTGTTGGCAAAACGGTTCTGATTATGGAACTGATCAACAACATCGCCAAAGTTCACTCGGGCGTATCGGTATTCGCCGGTGTCGGCGAGCGGACCCGCGAAGGCAACGACCTTTACCACGAGATGATCGAATCCGGCGTTATCGTTCCGGACGATCTGACCAAGTCGAAAATCGCGCTGGTTTACGGCCAGATGAACGAGCCTCCGGGGGCACGTATGCGGGTTGCTTTGTCGGGTCTGACCCTGGCCGAGCAGTTCCGCGATGAAACCGGCGCTGACGTGCTGTTCTTTGTGGATAACATCTTTCGCTTTACCCAAGCCGGTTCCGAGGTTTCGGCGCTGTTGGGTCGCATCCCATCCGCTGTGGGCTATCAGCCGACATTGGCCACGGATATGGGGCAGATGCAGGAACGTATTTCGTCAACCAAAGCTGGTTCGATCACGTCCGTGCAGGCCGTCTACGTGCCTGCCGATGACTTGACCGACCCCGCACCAGCAACCTCGTTTGCCCACCTTGATGCAACGACCGTTCTGTCGCGCGCGATTTCTGAACTGGGGATTTACCCGGCTGTGGATCCGCTCGATTCAACCTCGCGTATCATGGACCCGCTGATTGTTGGCGAAGAACATTACAACGTCGCCCGCGCCGTTCAGGGTATTTTGCAGCGTTACAAATCACTGCAAGACATCATCGCCATTCTGGGCATGGACGAACTGTCGGAAGAAGACAAACTGACCGTGGCACGCGCCCGTAAGATCCAGCGTTTCTTGTCGCAGCCGTTTGACGTGGCAAAAGTGTTCACAGGATCTGACGGTAAGCAGGTTCCGCTGGAAGAAACGATTTCGTCCTTTAAAGCGGTTGTCGCCGGCGAATACGATCACCTGCCCGAGGCAGCCTTCTATATGGTTGGCGGTATCTCGGAAGTGATTGAAAAGGCCGAAAGAATGGCGGCAGCAGCAGCTGCTTAATCAAAGGGGTCTCTGATGGCCGATATGATGCAATTTGAACTTGTCTCGCCCGAGCGGATGCTGGCGTCTTTACAGGTGATCGAGGTGGAAATCCCCGGCGCCGAAGGTGACTTCACCGCAATGGCTGACCATGCCGCATTGGTTACAACCATGCGTCCGGGGATTCTGAAGGCCAAATCGGCCACGGAAACCACAGAATACGTGGTCACCGGCGGATTTGTCGAAGTGTCCGGCACGACGACATCGGTTTTGGCTGAAAATGCCGTGCCGCGCAGCGAAATGACCCGCGATGCGGCAAACGCGATTTTGGCTGAAGCCGAAGCTGCGTTGGCCGGTTTGACCGGTGCTGGGCGTGATGCTGCAGACAAACGGCTGGCCGATACCAAAGCCCTGGTTGGAGCGCTGGGATTGTAAGCTTAACAAAATTGTCAAAATGAAGGATGGCCCGGTCATATTCCGGGCCATTTCTTTTTGTATGCTGTTACTGTAAATGCCTAATTGGTAAATGGATGACAGTAGGGCGATGCAAAGGCTAAGGACGAATCTTGTCGGCGTGGACCAAGGCAGCGTGGTTCTGTTCTCTGATTTCGAGGATGGCGGCGAGATGTGGACCGGCCGTGGTGCGCGCGAGGCTCTGACCACCATTTTATATAACGGAGTCTTCCTGAACCCACCCACCGTCAGCGTCAATATCAGCATGTGGGACATGGATCAGGAAACCAACATTCGCGCAGATGTTTCAACCGCGCAAATCACCCGCGAGGGGTTTCAGATCATATTCAAAACATGGGGCGACACACGTATCGCCCGTGTTCGTGCCACTTGGACAGCGATTGGCGAGGTAAAAAGTGAGGAAGACTGGGACGTCGATTAAGGGCTGATTTCCCTATTCTTCGTAAAGTCCCTGATAGATCGTGCCGAGGGTTTCTGCCTCAAACAACGACGATACCGATGTGCCATTTGCAATATTCAGAATTGCCTGCGCAAATATTGGCGCAGTTGGCACGATGCGGATATTTTCGGCGGCCTTAACCTCGGGGGTGGCTTCGATACTGTCGGTAATCACCAGACTTTTCATGACCGAGTCTTTGATCCGCATAACCGCCGGGCCGGACAGCACACCATGCGTGATATAGGCGTGCACTTCGGAAGCACCCTTTTCCATCAGGGTTTCGGCAGCTTTACACAGGGTTCCGGCCGTGTCGCAAATATCGTCAACGATCAGACAAATCCGCCCCGATACATCGCCGATCACATTCATTTCTGCGATTTCACCGGGGGAGGAACGACGTTTGTCGACGATCGCCAGATCAAGGTCCAGGCGCTTGGCAAGTTCACGGGCACGACCCACACCACCCACATCGGGAGACACCACCATGACTTTTTCAAGGTTGGCAAAGTTTTGTTTGATATCCATCGCAAAAATCGGCGAGGCATAAAGGTTATCAACCGGAATGTCGAAAAAACCCTGAATTTGTGTTGCATGCAGATCCATCGTCAAAACCCGTTCAATCCCGGCGCGGTCGATCAGATTGGCAACCAGTTTGGCGGAAATCGGGGTGCGGGCCTTGGTGCGCCGGTCTTGGCGAGCATAGCCAAAATAGGGGATCACGGCGGTGATGCGCGATGCAGACGAGCGTTTCAGCGCATCGGCCATGATCAGCAATTCCATCAGGTTGTCATTGGCGGGGTTCGACGTTGACTGGATGATGAACATATCCTCGCCGCGGACATTTTCATAAACTTCGACAAATATTTCCTGATCGTTAAAGCGTTCGACCCGCGCATCCACCAGCCCGACTGGACGGCCCTGATGCATCGACATGCGCCGCGCAATTGCTTTGGCGAGAGTGGGATTGGAATTACCTGCGATCAGTTTTGGTTCGACAATGGCAGTCATCGAAGGGCCCCTTTTTCGGCGTCCGGGACTGACCCCGTGACAGTTTTGTGAACTGCCGCCCGCTTAGCATTGCAATGCCGGTTTGCCTAGTGTCATAGGTATGATAACGGCAAGTTTTGCACAAAGGACGCCCGATGGCCCATATCGATTATTACACCAGCCCGATTTCGACCTTCGCTTATCTGGCGGGCAACCGATTTGAACAGGTTGTGGCAAAACACAAGGCAACAGTGACCTACAAGCCGTTTGACCTTGTGGCGAATTTCAACAGAACCGGCGGATTGCCTTTGGGGCAGCGCCACGAATCGCGCATTGCCTACCGGCTGCAGGAATTAGAGCGGATTTCAAAACGCTATGGTCTGCCGATGAACTTCAAGCCGGCGCATTTTCCGACCAATCCGGCACCAGCGTCTTATGCCATTATAGCCGCGCAAAATGCTGGTGGTGGTGATTTAGGCGGGCTGGTTCAGGCCTTTTTGTGCGCGTGCTTTGAACAGGAAAAGGATGTGGCCGATGATTTGGTGATCCGTGCTTGCCTGACAGCGAACGGTTTTGATCCGACGCTGGCTGATAGTGGCATGATGGCAGGGGCAGAAACCTATGCCCGCAACACCGAGGATGCAGTGCGTCTGGGTGTGTTCGGCGCGCCATTTTACATTGTCGGCGAGGAAAAGTTCTGGGGTCAGGACCGGATCGAATATCTTGATGCGCATCTGGACGAGATAGGCTGATGCCCGAGGCGGTTCTGGCGGGCACCCGGATATATTGGCGGGTTGATGGAACAGGTGCACGTGATGTTTTTCTGATCCACTGCACGATGGCGCATTCCGGCGCCTGGAAGGGGCTGTTTCCCTATCTGGCGGATGATTGTCGTATGGTGTCATTTGATATGCCGGGCCATGGGCGCAGTGGGCTGCAGGACAAATCGGTGAGCTGGCAGACCCAAACCACCAACGCCGCAATTGCATTGTTGGAGCAGGGCCACGCGCCTGCTGATCTTGTCGGGCATTCGTTCGGCGGTACAGTTGCAATCCGGATCGCGGTTGAACGCCCTGATCTGGTACGCAGTCTGACTCTGATTGACCCGGTTTTCTTTTCTGCGGTCATTGATGCGGGCCGCACGGAGGTTGACGATCATTACGGGCCGCATAAGGAATTTTACGAATTATTGGACAAGGGAAATTTTGAAGCAGCGGCACGGGCCTTTTCGCGTCTTTGGGATGGCGATCTGGACTGGGATGCTCTGCCGGCAAAACAGCGGGCCTATCAAGCCGAAACGGTCACGATGATCCGCGAAGGTGGCAAATCGCTGATGGCAAATGGGCCGGATCATATTCACCTGCGCGAGGTGGCGCGGATCAACGTGCCGGTTCTGCTGATCGAAGGCGAGAAGACCGATCAGGTGATCGTCGCGGTTCAGGAAGAACTGGCGCGGGTATTACCACAGGCACGACGCGTGGTGGTCGCGGGTGCCGGGCATATGGTTCCGATCACCCATCCGCGTGAGGTTGCCAGCGAAATTAGACGCTTGTATGGGATTTAGGCACTGGATTTGGGTTCCTAGAAACCTAGAAACCTAGAAACCTAGAAACCTAGAAACCTAGAAACCTAGAAACCTAGGAATCTGGTTTAGGTCGCGTTGGTATGTGCTGCGGCCACAAAACTGGCAATGTCGTCGTCCGTGGTGGCCCAGTTGCAAACCAGCCGCGCACCGACGATTTCATCTGGCTGGCCTTCAAGCGTTGCGTTGTGTGCGAGGTAATAGGCGGCCCCAGCTTTACGTGCATTGATATGGCCCTGCCGGGTCCATCCCGCAAAGATCATATTGGCGTCGCGTTGGTGATAAATTTCGGCCCCGGGCAGGCCTTTGACGGCTCTTTCCAGTCGCGCCGCAGCGGCGTTTGATTTTCGCGCCAGATCAAGCCATAGATCGTCTTGCAGATAGGCCAGCATTTGAGCTGCCAAAAACCGGTTCTTCGACAAAAGATGCGCGCCGCGCATCCGGCGCAACTGGAATTGGCGCGACCTGGCCGGATCAAAAAAGATCACTGCCTCGACCCCCATCAGGCCATTTTTGGTGCCGCCAAAACTGACCGCATCAATACCGGATTTCCATGTCATTTCCGCGGGCGTACAGCCAAGCGCAACCAGAGCATTGGCAAAACGCGCGCCGTCCAGATGGCAGGGCGCATCAAAGGATTTCGCGACTTTTGTCACCGCGCGGATTTCCTCAAGATTGTAAACTCCGCCCAGATCGGTAACTTGGGTGAGCGAAACCGGCCCGCGCTGGACATCTTTCACGCCGCCGCTTTCGAAATTCATCATCGCGGCGTGTAAAGCCACGGCGTCGATCTTGCCCGATGGACCGTCAACGCCAACCAGTTTTGCGCCGTTCGAATAAAACTCGGGCGCATTGGCTTCAGACATCATGATATGGGCATCCCGGTGGCAGAAAATCGCGTCCCACGGATTTGCCAGCGTGGCCAAGGCCAGCGAATTGGCGGCAGTGCCAGTGATGACAAAATGAACCACGGCATCGGGCGCTTCGAAAACGTCGCGCAGACGCGACTGCGCCCGGGCCGTGGTTTCGTCGTTGCCGTACGCCATTGCATAGCCACGATTGGCCTCGGCCAAGGCTGCCATGATTTCGGGCGCGACCGGCCCTGAATTATCAGATGCAAAAAACATTAAACGATCCCTTCGATGATATAATCCTCAAGATCATCCTGATCGATGTCATATTCCGGGATGGTCTTGCCTTGCATAGTTAATCCGGCTGCTGCAACAGACTGCGTGTCGCCGGAAATCAGCGGGTGCCAGTCAAACAGCGGCTTGCCTTCAAATAACAGACGGTAGGCGCAGGTTGACGGCATCCAATAAGCCGTCCGGGCGATATTCTCGGGCGTCAGTACAACGCACCCAGCGACGATCTGGCGGCGCAAGGCGTAGTTGCCACAGGAACAGGTTGCCTCGTCAAACAGCCGACAAGCGATGTTGGTATAGGCAATCTCGCCGCTGTCCTCGTCTTCCAGTTTCAGCAGGCAACACCGGCCGCAGCCATCACACAGCGCCTCCCATTCCGGGCGGCTCAGGTCCTCCAGTGCGTGGGTTTCCCAAAATTTTGGACGGATATCGCTGCGGTCGATCGGTGTTTTCATGACCACAGAATGACTTGATCCGAAGCCAAGGAAAAGGCCAAATCGGACAAAGGCTTGAGCGGATAAGCCACTTGCGTTAGCGTGCAGGAAAAACAAAGCGGGCAGATGCGGGAAACAGCTTTATATGCGCCGATTAAGGCGTTTCTGGAAGGTCAGGGCTATGAGGTCAAGGCCGAGGTCAGGGATTGCGACGTGGTGGCGGTGCGGGGCGACGAGGCTCCTGTCGTTGTGGAATTAAAGTTGTCGCTGTCTTTGGCGTTGCTGTTGCAGGGCGTGGACCGTCTGGCCATCACCGATTGGGTTTATGTTGCGGTTCCAACCGGCAAAGGTGCGCGTTGGCCCGGGCAAGTCAAAGATGCCGCTAAACTGTGTCGACGACTGGGTTTGGGGCTGATTTCAGTGCGGCTGAGCGGGGCGGGTGGAGTTGTTGTTCATGCCGATCCGGGGCAGTATCAACCGCGCAAAGTTGCCGGGCGCAAGACGGCTTTGCTGAAGGAGTTTCAGGCCCGCGTGGGGGATCCGAATTGCGGGGGGCAGGTTGGGCGAAAACTGATGACCGCCTATCGGCAGAACGCGTTACGCTTGGCAGATGCACTGGCGCGTGACGGTGCGGAGCGGCCTGTGGTTTTGGCTCGGACGCTGGCGGTTCCAAAGGCTGCGACGATCTTGCGAGACGATTATTATGGTTGGTTTCAACGGGTTTCGCATGGCGTTTACGATCTGCGCGACGCTGGTCGGGCGGCGTTGGAGGAACATCGGGCAGTGGTTGAAACGCTTTAACGTGGCCGCTTAAAGCGCGTTCAGTATCTTGCGACTTTCCACGCAATCCGCATCAATTTGTTCAATCAACGCCTCAAGGGTGTCAAATTTCAGCTCGGGGCGTTGGTAGCCAACCAAGGCGACTGAAATATCAATGCCGTAAATATCACCCGAAAAATCAAAGATATAGACTTCTAAATTTGGGTCTTCACCGCCGAATGTAGGGCGCAGGCCGATCGAGGCCGCCCCTTGATAATGACCTTTATGCGGCCCCTCCAGCACGTCAACCAACACGGCATAGACGCCGAATTTCGGTGGATGCAGCCCGTCAATTGCAAGGTTCGCTGTCGGGTATCCTAGATCGCGGCCACGTTGATCGCCGCTGATTACCGGGCCTTCAATGCGGTGCAGGTGGCCCAGCATCCGTGCGGCATCTTCGGGCTTGCCGTCACTTAACGCGGTTCGGATCGAGGTCGAGGAAAACTCGCCACGATCATCGGCGATAAGTGGCGCGATGGTGACACCAAAGCCCAATTCGCCACCCAAATCGATCAGGGTTTGCGCGTTGCCGGAGCGCCCTTTGCCGAAACTGAAATCGGCTCCGACGACGACGTGTTTCAGCCCGAAACCTTCGACAATCACCTGCTGCGCGAATTCCTGGGCAGTGAGGCTGGACAATGCGGCGTTGAAGTTCAGTTCATAAAGTCGTTCGACCCCAAGCTTTTCCAACCGGTGCGCGCGCGCTTCGGCATTCATCAGGCGAAACGGCGGGGCGTCAGGGGCAAAATACTGGCGCGGATGCGGCTCGAACGTCATCACGCCCAACGGGCAATTGAGATCGACAGCCTTGTTTCGGGCAAGGTCGATGACCGAGCGGTGGCCCAGATGCACGCCGTCAAAATTGCCGATGGCAACCGACGCCCCCCGGTCCGCCGGATCAACGTATCTATAATCGCGGATGGTCCGCATATCGCCCCCTTAGCCCCGGCTGGGGGCCAAAACCAAGGCATCGCCTTTGATCACCACGGTATCGCCGACACGGGCGATACATTCAAGGCTGACGCGGCGTTTGGCTGGGTTGATGTCGGTAACCGTGACCGTGGCGGTGACCGCGTCGCCCATGCGCACAGGGGCGGTGAATTTCAGATTCTGGCCGAGGTAAACCGTGCCGTGGCCCGGCAGGCGTTCGCCAAGAAGGGCCGAAAACAGGCTGGCCGACAGCATTCCGTGCGCGACCCGGCCTTTGAAGATCGAAGCCGCCCCGGCTGCCTCATTCAGATGGATCGGATTGCGGTCTTCCGAGACCTCGGCGAACATATTGATTTCAGCGTCACCGATCACTTTGGTCAGCGAACGTGTGGTGCCAATTTCCATGTCTTCGATATAAACGGTGCCGATTTCGCTGGTCATATAAGGCCCTTTCTAGCGCAGATGCCCAATGGCATAGGTGGGCGACAATTGTGCCGCATTGATATACATGTTCAGTTTTTTCGGGTCTGGTTGACCGACGGTGCCGGTTTCCATCGCTGCCAGTCCGCCAGTGATGAAAAGGCTGTCCAGATCCTCGGCGATGGCGCCGCGAATGTCGGTGCGGATGCCGTCTCCGATACAGATGATCCGCTGGTCTTGAACATCAGCAATTTCTGCCAAGCGGCGGCGGGCGAGGTCGTAAATCGCTGGCCATGGCTTGCCGAAATAAAGGCTGGTGCCGCCCATTTCCTCATAAGCTTGGGCAAGTGAACCAGCGCAGAAAATCCGTCGTTCGCCTTTGTCAACGATCAGGTCAGGGTTGGTGCACAGCAGTTTCAGACCTTTGTTTTTGGCATAAAGAAATGTTGCGCGATAATCGTCAGGCGTTTCGTAGTCATCGTCAAACAAGCCGGTGCAAACAATGCCTTCGGCCTGGTCAAGCGGCACACGGGTGATTTCGCGCCCCTTCAGGATATCGGCGGGTAAATCTGCGAAAAAACCCAAATCACGATCCGGACCAAGATGGTAAACCTTACTGCCCACATCTCCGGCGGCCAGCGAGAATTGCGACGCATCACCGGATGCCGCCACATCATGATACAAATCCCGCGCCACGCCGATTTTATCAAGTTGGCGGATCACCGAAGGTCGGGGCCTTGGCGAATTGGTCAGCAGGATGATTTTCCCGCCTCTGTCACGAAACTGTTCCAAAGTGGCGACTGCGGCGGCGAAGGGTTCATAGCCGTTATGCAGACAGCCCCACAGATCGACAAAGGCCGCGTCATAGCGGCTGGATATTTCGCTGAAAGAGCTGATTATTTTGGTCATGCGGTGGCCAGCCCTTCGGTGTCTGCCAAATCGGTCGGTGCGCCCGGTTCCACCATCTTTTCGTCCATATTGGCCGGATCAAAATCGCGGAAAAACGATTTTTTCGCAGGGGTAACCAGGTCTTTCAGGCCGGGATGACGGCGAAACGGATCGGTTTGCACAGTCAAAGCGTCAGGCTGGGGATGATTTGTTTTTTGCGGCTGACGACGCCGGGCAACACCACCGTATCGCCCGAAATTGCCACTTTGAACGATTTCTCGGCCACGGATTTCACCAGATCATTTGGGATCATCAGGGTTGCTTCTTCGCGCAGGATATCGACCACGAACAACAAAATTTCGTCCACACCATCCTCGGAGGCGACGGCTTTCATCGAGGTCATCAGGCTGGCTTTGCGATCCATCACAACGGCGGGGGCAGTGGTTTCCAGAACCGAAATGCGGAAGGTTTTGTCACCGACATCAAACTTCTTGCTGTCAAGGCGCAGCAGTTCACCATCGCTCAGATGCGAGATATCGGATTTTGCTGCGAACATTTCAGCGGCATATGCGGGGATATCAATGCCCAGGTCGCCCGCCAGCTTTGCGGCAAGCGTGCGGTCGGTGGGGGTGGTTGTCGGACTGCGAAATTCCAGCGTGTCCGACAGAACACACGACAGGATAAGGCCCTTGATCGCGTCAGGGGCAGTATCAAGATCGCGGCCGATCAGCCAGCTCATCACTGTGGCGGTCGAGGCGACAGGACGGACGGTGATCTTGATCGGGCTTTTGGTTTTCAGACCGCCGACCAGCGCGTGGTGGTCGATCACTTCGGCAATATTTGCGTCGTTGATATTGGCAGGCAGCTCGCCCGGATTGTTAGTGTCAACGATCACAACCTCGTCGTCGCCGCCGAGGTCGCCCAGCAGTGCAGGCACATCCATGCCCCAGCGTTTCAACACAAACAGCGCCTCGGAATTGGGTTCACCCAAAACGAATGCCTGCGCAGGTTTCTTGCGAACATCGTTCAGATACCAAGCCCAGATCACGGCAGAGCAGGTGGCGTCGGTGTCGGGGGCCAAATGGCCGAAAATCTTGATCATGGTGGTCCGATTGGTTTGCATTTTGAAATCCTGCGCCTTATATGGCCGCTTGTCAGGAATGTCACCCGTTTGAAACAGGGTATTTCGCGCTTTCAGCCGATTTGTCGCTGCGGCGCGGCAAAATTCAGGCCTTGGGCATAGGGGCCTGCATTTCCAACGCAGGCTGGCCTTGACTCGTCCCGCCCTCGCGCCTAAATCCCCTCTGTTAGCACTCAACGGTGGCGAGTGCTAACGAACACCAAGCCACCTTAAAAATTTGGAATACTCAAAACTAAGGAGCAATTTCCATGGCATTCACACCTTTGCACGACCGTGTACTGGTTCGTCGTCTTGAAGGCGAAGAAAAAACCAAGGGCGGTCTGATCATCCCGGATAGCGCCAAAGAAAAACCAGCTGAAGGCGAAGTCGTCTCGTGCGGTGCTGGCGCACGTGACGAAGACGGCGACCGGATCTCAATGGACGTCAAAGTTGGCGACAAAATCCTGTTTGGCAAATGGTCCGGCACGGAAGTCACCATCGACGGCGAAGAGCTGCTGATCATGAAAGAAAGCGACATTCTGGGCACGCTTTAAGCGGTTTCCGGTAATCTCTTCTTAAACCTACGAACTTAGGAGCACGCTGAAATGGCTGCAAAAGACGTAAAATTCGGCACCGACGCCCGTAATCGGATGCTGAAAGGTGTAAACATTCTGGCCGACGCCGTGAAAGTTACACTGGGCCCAAAAGGCCGTAATGTTGTTCTCGACAAATCCTTCGGCGCACCACGCATCACCAAAGACGGTGTAACGGTTGCCAAAGAAATCGAACTGGAAGACAAGTTCGAAAACATGGGCGCGCAGATGGTCAAGGAAGTTGCTTCCCGGACCAATGACGAAGCCGGTGACGGTACAACGACTGCGACGGTTCTGGCGCAAGCCATCGTCAAAGAAGGCATGAAATCGGTTGCCGCTGGCATGAACCCGATGGACCTGAAGCGCGGTATCGATCTGGCAGTTGCCAATGTGGTTGCGCAGATCAAAGCGATGTCGCGCCCGGTGACTGACAGTGCAGAAGTTGCGCAAGTCGGTACAATCTCGGCAAATGGCGAAGCTGAAATCGGTCGGCAAATTGCTGATGCGATGCAGAAAGTCGGCAACGAGGGTGTTATCACCGTTGAAGAAAACAAAGGTCTGGAAACAGAAACCGATGTTGTTGAAGGCATGCAGTTTGACCGTGGTTACCTGTCACCCTATTTCGTGACCAACCCGGAAAAAATGACCGCTGATCTGGAAGACGTTCTGATCCTGCTGCACGAAAAGAAACTTTCGTCGCTCCAGCCAATGGTTCCGCTGTTGGAAACCGTTATCCAGTCCGGCAAGCCAATGCTGATCATTTCCGAAGATGTTGAGGGTGAAGCCCTTGCGACTTTGGTTGTCAACAAGCTGCGTGGCGGTCTGAAAATCGCTGCGGTTAAAGCACCGGGTTTCGGCGATCGTCGTAAAGCCATGTTGCAGGACATCGCCATTCTGACCGGTGGTCAGGTGATTTCCGAAGACCTTGGCATGAAGCTGGAAAATGTCGGCATCGACATGCTTGGCAAAGCCAAGAAAGTTTCGATCACCAAAGACACGACCACGATCATTGATGGTGCCGGCGTTAAGGCTGAAATCGAAGCACGGGTCACCCAGATTCGCGCCCAGATCGAAGAAACCACATCTGATTACGACAAAGAAAAGCTGCAGGAACGTCTGGCCAAATTGGCTGGCGGTGTTGCTGTGATCCGCGTCGGTGGTATGACCGAGATCGAAGTGAAAGAGCGTAAAGACCGGGTTGACGACGCACTGAACGCGACCCGCGCTGCGGTTCAAGAAGGTGTTATCGTTGGTGGTGGTGTTGCGCTGGTTCAGGCTGGCAAGGCACTGATGAGCCTAAAAGGCGCCAACGCCGATCAGGACGCCGGTATCGCGATTGTGCGCAAAGCACTTGAAGCGCCACTGCGTCAGATCGCTGAAAACGCTGGTGTTGACGGGGCCGTAGTTGCGGGCAAAGTCCGTGAGAGCAACGACAAGACATTTGGCTTTAACGCGCAGACCGAAGAATATGGCGACATGTTCAAGTTCGGTGTGATCGATCCGGCCAAAGTTGTACGTACCGCGCTGGAAGACGCAGCTTCGATCGCTGGTTTGTTGATCACAACCGAAGCCATGGTTGCCGACAAGCCAGAAAAAGCTGGCAGCGGCGGCGGCATGCCCGACATGGGCGGCATGGGCGGCATGATGTAAGAACCGGCTTTGGGGGCCGTTTGGCCCCCAAAACGGTTCGGCGGCAGGCGAATTGCGCAAGCAAATCGCCGACAGCCTGCTAGACATCGGCCATCATCCTGGACGTGTTTCGGGATCGCTTGAAGGAATTGGGAAAGGGCTGCCGCAAGGTGGCCCTTTTTCGTTTTTTGGAATATCTTCTATATGGGGACTTGCCATCATTCACAAAAGATTTCCAAGTGCTATGTTCAGTTCAAATTATGAATTTTTATGTGTGTGACGCTGGTTGAATCGCCAGTAGCATTTGCGAACGATACGGTTGACGCCGTGAATCCTAGGGCACTGATCGTAGCTTATCGCTTTGGCTAAGTCTTGACAGCGCAATTCGAGTAGGGCCGATTTTGACACAGGTTTTTGAACTTCCACGCCAATCGGATGGAACGGGTATCTATTTACATTTCACTGGTGGTTTCCGTGCGGTAAAAGTCGCTGAAGATGCGGGGAGGATAGAACCAGTTCTTGTCAACGGAAAACCCTGTGCAACCTGCCCGCTGACGATGGACCAATTGCAAGCGCTCTCTAAACAGCATGAATTCCGTGCAATCGCGTTTCACGAGCATGGGTGGATGGATGGCGAATATCATTCAAGTTGGAAGCCGATTGTCCCCAGAAAAACCAATAATTCCGAAGGGCCGGCTGAGCTTTGGAGCAATATCGCGGGCAACATTACCCGTCTTCGTACTAAAGAGTTTTTCGACGCTACCGAGCATCCCGCCGAAGCAGAAATCGCAAAGGCCCTGGACGATCAAGGCCCAGAAGAAGCGCTGGCACGATATATTAGCCTGAGTTTACGCAGTATGGATATCAGTGTGGAGCAAATTGCAGAGCACTATCATGAACAGCTTGTGAACCAAATGGCGGCTGGGCGTATCGCTGGCGAAAAGTCTGCCAACACGTTGTCACAAACACTTTATGCCCATGTCCATTCGTTCTTTCTGCATCTCGGCGCGACGCGAGATTACCTTGGTGCACTTATCGCCCATCGTATCGGACTCGATCACAAAAAAATCGACTCTATGGCTCGCCTTATTGGGGAGGCTAGTCGGTTCTGCCCGCGCTCATGCTGCCGCCGGGCGTGATGAAATTGCTGCCAAGGTTTGAATAGGTCGCCGGCAGGTGCAGAAACTTTGAATACGTGCGGATCGTCCAGGCCACCGGGCCGCGAAAGAAGTAACATTCAGGGGCGGCGATCTTGTCGAGGTGTTTCTTGTATTTGTGCGCCGTTCCTTTGGCCAGATGGAACTGTAACTCGCTGGTGTTGTCAAAGGTCTCATGGGTGATCACGGCATTTTCGCCGTGAACCTGAAAGACTTCAAACCTTGAAAGCCCTTTTTCGATCTGGTGCGCCTCGGCCGCAACCTGCTGCCACCAGTATTTCAGCTCGTCCAGGCGTTCGGGATCATTTTCGGCGCAGGTCCATTTGGCAGTGACCTGAATCGCCGTTTTGGGATCGGGCAGCCGGTAATTGTCTTTGACATACCCATAAAGATAGTCGCCAAACGACGCCGGAACCGATTTGGCGCTGATGGCCTCGCGAACCGCTGCGGGTACCGTGATGCCGCGCACAAGGTGATGTTCAGGTTTGGCGACGCGCAACAGGGCCTGCATGTGTTTCGTCGCCGTGGTCGAGAAATAGTGGCGAACCGCATCAGCGTCGCGAAAGATGTGATGCACCAGCACCGCGTCCGCGCCGACGGCGTGGTTGATTTCGGTCGCCAGTATGCCGGGATCGGTTCGCGCCCCGGCATGGATGTCCTCCCATTCCTGCAACATCTCTGTGGAATCCGGTGATTTTCTGAACAATCCGCCAGCGGTCTTTGGAACCCACTTGCCGGTGATGCTGATCTCGGCGCCGATCCGGGACGATTCGGCCAGTTGGGAGGGCAGCGGTTTGTGCCATGTGTCGATCTGGGTGGTCGTCATATCGTATTCCCTTTTGGTTGTGTTCAGGACAGTGGTTCGGGCGGTCTGTCCGCAAAGATCTGCTGGGTAAAACCCTCGGCAAGGGCGGTCAGCTGGGCTGGTGTCGCCCCAAGCCGGGCGCGCGACGCAAGGCTTTGGCCGACCGCCACGATCATTTCGGCCATGACTTTGGCCGTTAGGGTCGTGCCGCCATAACCGGCGGCCACCAGTCTGGTCTCGATAAAGTCCTCGGCGGCGCCCAGAAGGTTTGAAACCTTGCTGCGGATTTCCCCGTCGCGCGCGGCCAGTTCCGTGGCGACCGAGGCAATCAGGCATCCCGGTGGACGCCCTTCGGCGGCTACACATTTGATGATTTCGCCGTAATACAAAGACACGGCTTTCGCGATGTCTTGCACGGTTGCCAGCGGCACTGCTTGCGGCGCACTGATCGTTTCGGTGTAGCGGTCGATTGCCGCCAGGAACAATCCGCGTTTATTGCCAAACTGTGCGTAGAGGCTGGGCCGGTTGATGCCCATTGCCTGTGTCAGGTCATCCAGCGACGCCGCGTCATAGCCTCTGGTCCAGAAAACCAGCATCGCGGCATCAAGGACTTCGTCTTGATCGAATGTTAACGGGCGGCCTCGGGATCGGTGCGATTCTGTATTCATACCTATTGGTACAAAAATATATTGCACGGCGCAATATATTTTGTACTGTTTGGTATGAAATGCAGTTCCGCGGGGTAATTCGGCGGCTTGCGTACTGCCTAAAGTGCCACCTTATATTCCTGTACCGTGTTGCCGCCATCGACCACGATCAATTGACCTGTCAGATAACTGGCTTCTTTACTTGCTAAAAACACTGCAACATGGCCGATTTCTTCGGGAGTACCGGGGCGGCCTGCGGGGGTGTGACGGCCTGCGGCGATCTCGGCCTCGGAACTTGAACCGGTCTGAATCCAGCCAGGGCCGATGCAGTTGACGGTTACGCCAAACGGTCCGGCCTCGATGGCCAGCGAACGGGTCATGCCCAGCATTGCGGCTTTGGCAGCGGCGTAAACTGAACTGCCGCTGATCCCCACAAGAGGTCCGGTGACCGATGACATCTGAATGATGCGTCCGTATCCGCGCGCGATCATGCCGGGCAACACGGCGCGGGTGACCAGAAAGGTGGTTTTCAGATTTATATCAATGCCGTAGTCCCACGCGTCTTCGGCCATTTCGGCGAACCGACCGCCGCTGATATCACCACTGATTTGGGTCATTCCGGCGTTATTCACCAGAATATCAATTGGCCCAAGCGCCTGTTCTGTTGCTGCGACCAGTTCAGCCACCTGATCCGCCTTGGTCAGATCGGCTGGCAAGGCGAAACTGTCGATCGCACTGCCGCCCAGTTCGGCCAGACGATCCGCAATCCGGTTGGTGGTAGAGGTGATCGCCACCTTTGCCCCGGCTTGATGCAGTAAACGTGCAGTCGCGAATCCGATCCCGGTGGCGCTACCTGCGCCAGTGACCAAAGCTGTTTTGCCTGTTACGCCCGCCATATTACCCCTCAGGTTTCTCTTTGACTAAGCATGCAACAAAGCACAATCTGCGGGAAAATCCAACGGGTGATTGTTGGGTTGAATCAGTAAAATACCGGAACATAATGCAATGCGGGTCATGAGTTACAATATCCTTTGTGGCGGTCAGGCGCATGTCAACGGAACGGATCGGCTGGCGGATATTTTGACAGTAGCCACGTCAGCCGCGCCTGATATTTTGGCGCTGCAAGAAGCGAACCATTTTGATCGGCCCGAAGTGGCGGACAGGTTTGCGAAAGCTTTGGGTCTGCCCTTTCACGCCCTATCGGTGGCACGCGCTTACGAGGATGGCGAGCGGTATCATGTGGCGGTTTTTACGCGATATCATATTGTTATGGATCACAACTTTTCCGAAAACCGGTTTCAGTCAGCGGCCCAATCGCTGATGCTGAATACGCCTCTGGGCCGGATATCACTGGTGAACCTGCACCTGCATGCCAGCAACGAAGCCAAGCGTTTGCAAGAAATCACAACCGTTTTGGCCTATCAAAAACAGTTCCCGTGCCAAATTGTGCTGGGCGATTTCAATGCAGTCAGCCGGAAGGATACTTATCCACCGGGGCAATCCGAATTCGAGCCGCTGACATTGGTGACCGATAAAATGTCAGGCCGCCTGACTGATCTTTTCGGTGATGTGCCGGGTGGGCCGCACTGGACACATCCCAGCCGCGCTGTCGCCGATCACGACCGCAAGGTGCCGCGGCGGATTGATTATATTTATGCCTCACCTGATCTGGCAGCTCGGGCCGCAAATCCCAGTGTTTTACGCACCAAAGCCACGCACCGGGCCTCGGACCATTTCCCAATCATCGTAGATTTTGACTGAAAGTGTTCAAGGTGTAATTTTGTGCGTGAACCTGACTGATACGGCAGCTAGGCTTGGGTGATCACATCAGGAGTAAGCGCATGAACAAAGATCGCATAAAAACCTTTGCCGACCGCGTTTACCGCGATGTTTCCGGCGCAATGGTTACGGGTATGGCGGATATCGGCACCCGAACCGGTCTGTTCCGCGCAATGGCCGGGCAGGGGGCGATGTCGGTTGGCGACTTAACCGCGGCCACCGGGTTGCAGGCGCGTTACGTTCAGGAATGGTTGGCCGGGATGACGGCGGCCGAATACCTTGAATATGATCCGGAGGCCGAGACATTCACTTTGCCGGATGAACATGCTTACCTGTTGGCCTCGGAAGGCACCGACCATTTCGCGGGTGGATTGTTCCGCTTCGCTCCGGTTTTGCTTGGCGTCGTGCCGCAGGTGACCGAGGCGTTCACCAAAGGCGGCGGGGTGCATTTTCATGAATTCGGCGGCGAATGCGTGCCCGCCTTGGATTTGATCAACCGCGGCACATATGATCAGCGGTTTACCAGCTATTGGCTGGCCGCGATGCCCGAAGTGATGGCGCAGTTGGAAACCGGAGTGCGGGTGCTTGACGTGGGATGCGGGGCAGGGCGGGTGCCGATCAATATCGCAACAGCATTTCCCAACAGCCAGGTTGTCGGCCTTGATCCGGATGCCAGTTCGATAAGACTGGCCGAAACAGAAGCGGCTGCCAGCGATGTCGGCAATATCAGTTTTGTGTGTGAAACAACCCGCACTTACGCGCCAGACGCGAAGTTTGACCTTATGACAACCTGTGACGTTGTTCATGATTTCGCTGAACCCGAGGCGACTTTGGCTGAAATGCACGCGCTGATGAAACCCGGCGGCGTGTTGTTTATTGTCGAACCAAAAGCCGCCGATCGACTGGAGGATAATATCCACCCGCTGGGGGCGATGTATTACGGCTTCAGCCTCCTGCATTGCATGACCCAATCATTGGCGAATGGGGGCCCGGGCCTGGGAACCTGTATGGGGCCGGCGCGCACTGAGCAACTTGTGCGGGAGGCCGGGTTCAGCGATTTTCAGACCTTGCCGATCAAAAGCATGACCAACGCGTTTTACATGGCCAAGGCCTAAGCGATGCCAAGGCCAGACCCGCATTACATGGGTGAAGTGTTCACCCAAGCGCGTCCCGCCGAAGACCCGGTTCTTTACGGAACCGCTTATATGGAGCCACGCGGTGATTTTCCGGTGCGCAGCCTGCAAAGCTTTCGCCTGACGTATACGACAGGGCGTTATGGCTTGGATGATACGGGTTCGATTAGGATCGTGTTTCGCTTTACCGCTGATGGCGGGCCATTACAGACAACCGATCCGGCAGCGTTGAATTACGTGACCGCGACGTCGTCCAACGGGGTGCCGCTGCGGCTTGAATTCTCGCTTTCGGCCTCGGTCAGGCCTTGGTTTCAGGCGCTGACCATCAAGGTTCATCATGGGTATTTGCGCGAAGGCGACCAGATCGGCTGGTTTGCGTTTGCAGTCCATGGTCGAAAGCGCGTTTCACTGGCGGGTGCTGGTCGATATGTATGCGACCGGGCATTATGTGCCGATTGCCGACAGCCCGACAATGAGTGTGGTGCCCGGCGAACCGGCGGTCTGGAAAGCGGTTCTGCCAACCTTGCGCCGCCCGTCCGGCGGATATCGCGTATGCGCACGACCCGCGGCTTGAAACCGCGATGGAAATCCATTCGGCTTGGGGCACGTTTGAATGGCTGATGCAGGATTGTTTTGCTTTGGGTCATCGCGTTGGCGTTGTTGCCAATAGCGACGGGCATAAAGGCAGGCCGGGTGCCAGTTATCCGGGGGCATCTGAGTTTGGGGCCTATGGTGGGCTTACCTGCTTTTTGCTGGATCAGTTGGAGCGCGATGACCTGTTTGATTGCCTGAAAAACCGCCGCCATTATGCAACGACCGGCGCGCGTATCCATATTGACCTTTCGGTGACCGCCGATACTGGCGTGGCGCATTTTGCGGTGGATCCGGTGGTGCAGGCCAATCTGCCAGTTGCGGTTGATCGGCTGATTATGGGCGATATTGGATGCACTGCTTCAAAGGCTGTTGATTTGAAGTTTTCAGTTCACGCACCAGCACCGATACTGCAAGTTGACGTGCTGAAAGGCCCAGATCTGGTTCAGACCGTTCGCAATCCAGCGCCTATCAAAGACAGTTCCCGCATTCGCATCCTGTGGCGCGGCGCGATGGTCAAAGGCCGCGGAGCGCGGGCTGATTGGACAGGCAAGGCGGTGTTTCGCGACGCCAAAATTCTGAAAACCGCCGAGATTAACGCCTGGAACCCGGATCGCCGGTTGCAACAGGACGGTGCAGAAATCCACTGGTCTTCGGTCACCGCCGGGAATTTCGGTGCATTTGACGTTTGGCTTGCCGAAGGACCTGACGCGACGGTGGCGATTGAAACCAATCATGGCAGTGTTGAACTCGCCTTGCGCGAAGCGACTGCAGTTCCAGCTGTGTTCGCACTTGGCGGTCTTTACCTTGAGCTTCATGTTATGCGCCTGCCCGAAGTACTGGATCAGGGGACGCTAAGCGCGATGATCACAGTGCCGCTGGCCGAAGGCCGTGATGACCCGATCTGGATACGGGTGACGACCGAAGACGGCTTTCAGGCCTGGACCAGCCCGATCTATTTTGTTGATCATGGATGAACAGAGTGTGTTGCGCGAACAAAAACTCGTGCTAGGCTGGACATATGTTTGTCCGTCTAACCACCGCACGGGACATTGCTAAGATCCCGCCATTGGTCGAAGCCGCTTTTGGTCGCCACGACGAAGGTTTGCTTGTGACGGAATTGCGGGATCATGGCGACATGGTGCTGGAATTTGTCGCCACAGACCGCGAACAATTGATCGGTCATGTGATGCTGTCGCGCATGGTTTCGCCGCCACTAACGCTGGTGCTGGCACCGGTTTCTGTGCATCCCGATTGGCAAGGTAAAGGCATCGGTTCAACATTGGTGCGCGCCGCCACCGAAGCAGCAGAGGAAGCTGGCTGGACAGCCATATTCGTTTTAGGCGACCCAAATTTCTATGGACGCTTTGGCTTTGAAGTCGAGCAGGCCGAGGCATTTGACACGCCTTATCCGCATGAAAGCACCGGGGCCTGTGTGTTTAACGACGAAGACTTTTCCACGCTGCCACTTGAAATAATTTATCCGCGTGCCTTTTCGTGACGCCAACCTTACGTCTGTTTCTGCTGACCGCGCTGACAATGCTGGCCTTTGCCGGGAATTCCCTGCTGAACCGGGCGGCATTGGCGGGCGACCTCATCGGCCCGTCGGGGTTTGCAATGATCCGGGTGATTGCGGGGGCCGTTGTTTTGGCCCTGCTGGTTTGGCGGCGTGACCGGCGCTGGGCTGATCTGGCCGAGGTTAGTTGGAAATCGACCGGCGCGCTTGCGCTTTATGTGTTGGGGTTTTCTCATGCCTATATCTGGCTTGATGCGGGCATAGGGGCGCTTTTTCTGTTTGGCGGCGTGCAAATAACCATGTTTGCCGGCGCTCTAATTGGTGGTGAACGACCCAGCCCGCAGCGCTGGGCCGGGGCAGTTCTGGCCTTTGGCGGGCTGGTTTTGTTGCTGGCGCCGTCCACAAATGCGCCAAGTCTGCTTGGGGCGGGTTTGATGCTGGCGGCTGCTTTCGGCTGGGGCATGTATTCGCTTTACGGGCGGCAGGTGAAACGGCCTTTGCAGGCCACCGCTGGCAATTTCCTGTTGGCGGTCCCCATCGCTTTGATTGTCGGCTGGTCAGTGCCGGACGCAATGCCGGCAACCAGTCCAGGGGTCATTCTGGCGGTGCTTTCCGGCGCGGTAACATCCGGTCTTGGCTATGCCTTGTGGTATACGATCCTGCCGCGTCTTGCGGCGACGTTGGCTGCCGTGGCGCAATTGACCGTGCCGGTTATCGCCGCGGCAGGTGGTGCTTTGTTGCTGGCGGAATTTCCCGGTTTCAGTTTTCTTATCGCGTCGGTTCTGGTGCTGGGCGGGGTCGCCTTGTCGGTTTGGAGAAAAACCTGACGGCATGGGGCTGGATATTTCGCCCCACCTTCGCCAGATAGAAAAGATGAAGCGTTTCACTGTCTTGTTGATAGCATTGATGCTGCTGCCACAAATCGCGGCGGCGGATTGTGTGTTGCTGTTACATGGATTGGCGCGAACGTCGACCTCGCTTAAGGCTATGGAGATCGCACTTCAGGCCAACGGGTATCACACTGTCAACGTCAATTACCCGTCGACCCAGGCAACGGTGGCGGAACTAAGCGAAAGCGCCATTCCCGAAGGTCTGGCCCAATGCGGTGACGAAAGGGTTGATTTCGTAACCCATTCGATGGGCGGCATTCTGGTTCGCGCCTATTTGGGCAAACATCACCCGAAAAACCTTGGCCGCGTGGTGATGCTGGCCCCGCCAAACCACGGCAGCGAAGTTGTGGATACCTTCAGGGATATCGAGTTGTTTGGCTGGCTGAATGGTCCGGCTGGTGAGGAACTGGGCACAGGTCGCGGCGCACTACCATCAACACTTGGCCCCGCGACGTTTGAAGTTGGGATCATCGCAGGAAAAATGTCTTTCAGTCCGGTATTTTCCTATGTGATCGACGGTGCGGATGATGGCAAAGTGTCGGTGGAAAGCACCAAACTGGCTGGCATGAAAGACCACATCGTGCTGCCCAGCACACATACGTTCATGATGCTGAACCCGTTTGTGATCGCCCAGACAATCACCTTCCTGGAAACCGGCGCGTTTGACCCGGATTTATCGCTGAGCGAGTTCGTGGCCAAGCGGTTGCCGAAAAACTGACGCCGACAAAATCGGCGGGCAAAAACACGGGCGTTTGAGGCCTGCGTCTTTCAGGGCGCCGCGAAAAAATAGTATAATGTCAGCAAAGCCCCAAAGATAATCACACCAATCCTCAGCGCATCTTGCGGAACTCGTTTTGACATCGAACCGCCAAGATAGCCACCTACCGTTGCACCAAGCATCATGATTATAGCGTGTGGAAAAGACACCGCACCGCTAAGACCGTAAACCGCCACTGACAGCAGGCTGATGGCCGCGATGACGGCGTTTTTCAGGGCGTTGGTGACGTGAAAATCATCATAACCGTTCAAAATTAACGCTGCCAAAATGATCTGGCCAAGGCCCGCACCGAAGTAGCCTCCGTAAACTGAAAACCCAAACAAAAGAAGCATCGGCGTGATTGCGCCCCGCTTTGCACGCGTGCCACCGCGCTGTTCAAGGGCGCGTTTGATGTAAGGTGCCGTTGCGAACAGCAGCGTCGCAAACCCCATCAGGTAAGGAACAGCCGAGGCGAACAGGTTGCCACCAAGCCAGACTAGGGTCAGAGCCCCAACCAATCCGCCCAAAGCGCCAGTTGCGAGCGGCGCAATCAATTCCCGGCCAAGTGTCTTTAGTTCTGCGCGAAAGGCTGGAAGGGCGGCAATATTGCTTGGAACCAGCGCCACAAAGTTTGTCGCATTCGCCACAAGTGGGGACAGGCCGGAAAACACCAGGGCCGGAAACGTGAAAAACGTGGCTCCGCCAGCCACAGCATTCAGCGCACCCGCTGCTACCCCGGCTGCAAACAGCAGCAGCATCATGCCTAGTCCCAGATCAAACATGCGTTAAGACACTTCATCCGAACGTTAAAGGCAATACGTTTCTCAACATACTGCAACACACGGTCAGGGGTTGCCCGTCTGAAACAACGGGCCGGCTTGGCCAAGGTCGTCGCGTATTACTTGCCCCCCAGAATCAACTGGGTATTACCGTACTGCACCCGGAGAATACCGGATCACCCCGCTGGCCCGATAATCCGGTTCACATGCCCCATCTTGCGCCCGGCACGCGCCTCGGCTTTGCCGTAAAGGTGCAGACCTGCTGCGCTGTCGCGGGCGAGGGGTTCGATCTGTTCGACATCGGCACCAATCAGGTTGGTCATTTCGACATTCGAATGGCGTTTGCCGTCGCCCAAAGGCCAGCAGGCGACCGCGCGCATGTGTTGCTCGAACTGGTCAATGACGCAGCCGTTTTGGGTCCAGTGGCCGGAATTATGGACGCGGGGCGCGATCTCGTTGACGATCAGGCCGGTTTTTGTGGCGAACAGCTCCACCCCCATAACGCCGACATAATTCAGCGCGTTCAGCACCCGCCCTGTCAGGATGATAGCGTCGGTTTGTTGCGCAAGGGTCAGGGTGGCGGGGATGGTGGTGGTGTGCAGGATACCGTCCAGATGTACGTTTTCGCCGGGATCGTAGCACACGACTGCGCCATCAATTGACCGCGCGCCAATGACCGAAACCTCGTGACTGAAGTCAACAAAGCCCTCCAACACGGCGGGGGCACCGTTCAGGGCGGCGAAGGCCTCGGCTGCCTGATCGGGATCAGTTATCCGCACCTGCCCCTTGCCGTCATACCCAAAGCGGCGGGTTTTCAGAATGGCGGGTGTGCCGATGGTTTTCAACGCCGCATGAAGATCGTCCAAGCTGTCAACCGGCGCATAGGGCGCTGTTGTCAGGCCTAAACCAGTCAGAAAATCCTTTTCCTGCACACGGTCCTGTGACACCGCCAAAGCGGCGCGACCGGGATGCACCGGGCAGATTGCCTCGATCACGTCCAAGGTCTCGGTTGGGATGTTTTCAAATTCATAAGTGACCACGTCAACCGAACGGGCGAACGCCGTAACCGCCGCCAGATCGCTGTAATCCGCCGTGGTCACACGCCACGCGACCTGCCCGGCAGGTGGCTGGGCAGAGGGTTCAAAGATATGGGTTTTCAGACCGATCCGCGCACCTGCCATTGCCAGCATCCGGCCCAACTGGCCGCCGCCCAGAATGCCGATCACCGCCCCTTGCGGCAGTGGCTTAGTCATTTTGCGGCTCGTCTGGAATTGACGCCGAAAGATCAGCACGCCATTGATCCAGCCTTGCCGCCAGCCCATCGTCATTATTGGCAAGGATTGCGGCTGCCATCAGTCCGGCATTTGCCGCCCCTGCAGCCCCGATCGCCATAGTGCCAACCGGAAAGCCTTTGGGCATCTGAACGATGGAATAAAGGCTATCAAGCCCACCTAATGCGCGGGTTTCAACCGGTACGCCCAAAACCGGCACCCGGGTTTTTGAGGCCATCATTCCGGGCAAATGCGCGGCACCGCCAGCGCCGGCAATAATCACCTGCAGGCCACGGCCGACGGCGGATTTACCGTAGTCCCACAACCGGTCCGGTGTGCGATGTGCCGAGATGATTTTGGTTTCGTAAGGCACGTCAAGTGCATCGAGCATTTCGGCGGCTGATTTCATCGTGGCCCAGTCAGACTGGCTGCCCATGATGATGCCGACTTTGATTTCTGCCATTTCGCGCGCCCTGCCAGTGAAAGAAGCGCGCACTATACTGATTGCGCGGGCTTAGGCAATAATGTCCGGTGTCAGTTGGTCTTCGATCCGCGCGATCTGGTCTTTTAGGGCCAGTTTACGCTTTTTCAGCCGCCGTAACGTCAACGGGTCGGCCCGGCCTTCCAGATCAAGGGCCCCAATCGCATCATCAAGATCGCGATGCTCGCGCTTCATCGTGCCTAGTTCAACCCGCAGGACGTCCAAATGCTCCATTTTCGCCGAAGTCTTCATAGGGCCTGCCGCCTTGGTTTCGCTTTTATGCGATATAGCCCTTTCCACGGCCCGCGCATAGGGCTTGCCGATGCCAGGGCTCTTGCTTTTTTCCAAAGTGAACCCATATCCCTTAACAGATCGCCTGAATTGGGATCGCATAACAAAGTCGCTTATATGAAGGGCTTAGAGTGATGACGAAAATGAGTTTTGGCGCACACCCTTTTTTGCTGGGATTCGAGCAATTGGACCGCTTGGTCGAACGCACGGTTAAGACCGGCAACGAGGGCTATCCGCCTTACAATATCGAACAGACTTCTGGCGAAAGTTACCGCATCACACTGGCCGTGGCGGGTTTTCGCGACGAGGATCTGAGCATAACATTGGAAGACCGCCAACTGGCGATCCGTGGCCGTCAGCAAGATGACGCAGACGGGCGGATTTACCTGCATCGCGGCATTGCGGCGCGGCAGTTTCAGCGGACATTTGTTTTGGCCGATGGTGTCGAGATTATCAGTGCATCAATGGAAAACGGATTGTTGTTCGTTGATTTGCAAAAATCGCAACCAGTCACGGTTGTGCAGACCATTAAGATTACGAAAGGGTAATAACATGGATCAGAAATTTGAATTTGAAGATCGCGCGGATGCCCCGATCGTTTACATCCGCGAAGTTCTGGCAGCAGATTTGCCGCCCGAAGTGCAGGCGCATTTGCAGGGATTGAAGTCGCTTTATGCGGTGCATGATGTCGAAGGTCATAGACTTGCTTTGGTGCGCGACCGCAAGTTGGCGTTTGTCCTTGCCCGGCAAAATGATTTGGCACCGGTCAGCGTAAACTAAACCAAAGCGCGGCATTTTGGATTCAGGCCAAAAGCATCCCGGCTTCGCGCGCCGTCAGGCATTGGCGCGCGGCTTTGCCATAAGTGTCGGTACACCATTGAAGTTCTGGAAACCACGCCAGCAGGTCTTCGCGCTGCATCTGCTCCAGCATCAACAAGTTGCGTTCGGTTGGGAAAAAGCTTTCGCAACGCCCGCCTTCGGCAACGACAATTTCGTGGCGGTCAAACAGAAAGTTTGTCAGTGTCACGGCGTTATGTTGCACGTGCCGAATGGTTGTTTCGTTCACCAGATCGTAGGCCGCGACCAAGGCTTGTCTGGCACCAAAAAGCAATTCGACCCGCCATCCGCTGACCAGAATGTGGTGGAGTGGTGACAAAAGCAGCCGTCGTTTGTTGCCAATCGCACCGGGCAGAATTTCGATTAACTTAGTGCTGGAATCCACGGGCGTCCGATTGTGGCAAACCCATCGAATGGGTTGCGGGCCATGATCTTCGGTAAGCACCAGATCACCACGCTTTAAATTCTCGACCAGAGTTTTGCCCGTTGCTGTCGCAACTTTGGTACCGGCCGCGAACCCGGCAAAAGGCGTATCGCGACAATTCACGTAAGAATGTGTGTGGTCGCTGCGCTTTACGACAAGGTCAGCATCTGACCGATGGTCAATTGGTCTTACCTCACTCGTATCCGGGTAAAGCGAGACCTTGGAGTCAAAATTTTCCCAGAGATCAAATCTTGCGAGGCTCATGATTCACCCCCGACACTCAGCTGGCTTGCTGCTGAAAATGGCACTGATTGATCGCTTTGAACAAGCATGGAACACCCGATTTACAAACTACACTTAACGCGCCCACCACAGGTCTTATTGTGGTCTGCTGGGTTTGGTGTAGGTGCGCAATATGCTCCAATTTAGGCACAATCGCGGCATTTATCGGATGATAGGGCTTTTTAGCGCAACAATGACCACTGGTGGCTTAAGAAAAATTCGGTTTGCGTTTTTGGATATTCGCCATCACCGCTTCGATCTGGTTGGGATAGCCGATGATCTGCGCTTGAATCTCGCCTTCCAGCCGCAATCCTTCGCCGGGGGCTGCGGCCCAGGTTTTTTCGACCAGCCGTTTCGCGCCCTGCACAGCATCTGGCGAGCGCCCGGCCAATTCGGCGGCAAAGGCGCGCGCTTCGGTTAACGGCGCGTCACACAGACGTGTCACCAGACCCATCTTAGCGGTTTCTGCTGCGTCCAGAATGCGTGCGGTCATGATCAGGTCTTTGGCCTGATCGGCCCGCACGAGCTTGAACAGGTTCTGCGTAAAGCCCAGATCAGGCACGATCCCCCATTTGCCTTCCATGATCGAAAACCGGATATCAGACGCGGCAAATCGGAAATCGGCGGCCAGCGCCAGCTGTGCGCCGCCGCCGTAAACCACACCCTGGAGGGCTGCAATAACCGGCACCTGCAGTTCTTGCCAGACATAGCACGGTTTTTGAAAAACATTGGCGGCCTCGCCATCGGGCGGGTTGCGCATATCTTTGCGCACCTTGTCGATGCCGGTGATCATCTGGCTGAAACTGTTGGTATCAAGGCCGGCACAAAAATGATCGCCTTCGCCGTAAAGCACAACTGCGCGAACATCTTTGCGAGCTTTCAGGCTTTCACCAGCCTCGGCCAAAGCTGCGAACATCGCGGGGTCCATCGCGTTCATTTTATCGGCGCGGGTCATTGCCACTTCGGCCACGTAATCCTTGATATCAATGCGCACACGTTCGGTCATTTTGGGTCCTCAAATCTGGTCGGCCAAGTTTGTCGGCTTAGCAGTGCTTTCGCAAGCCTGACGTTAGGTTGTCTTGTAGTAAGGGGCGTGAATGATTAAGTTTGACCATAAGATTTCAACGGTCGGGAGGTGGATTGATGCGGTGGATTTTCCGAATTATTGGCGCAGTGGTGGTGCTGGTCCTGTTGGCGCTGGGCGTGCTTGCCTTTCTGCCCGGTGATAAGATCGCAAGCTTTGCCGCACGTGAAATATCCGCGCGCACTGGCCGCGAAGTTTTGCTTTCCGGCGACGTAAAACCGGTGTTCTATCCGGTGTTAGGTGTCCGAACCGGACCGGTATCGGTTGCAAATGCGGATTGGAGCGACGGTACGCCTCTGCTGAAAGCTGATAGCCTGTTGGTTGGTGTCGAACTGATGCCGTTGCTGTCGGGCAACGTGAAGATCAGGGAACTGCAGGTCGAAAGCCCGGTCATCCGACTGGAACGAGCCAAAGACGGCCGTGGCAATTGGGAACTGGGTGCAACCGCCGCGCAACCTGCGACGGATACAGCCTCTGCAAACAGCAATTTGGCCGGGTTTTCATTGGCTGATGGGCGGATAACGAACGGCACATTTTACTACATTGACCATCAGGCGGGTACGTCAGTCGATCTGAGTAGCGTGGATTTGGCGCTGTCGCTTCCCAATATCCAAAGTCAGATCGGCCTGAAAGGCGGGCTGGATCGCAACGGGCAACATATTGAATTTACGGGGAACATTGAGGAATTCGCAAAGTTTCTGGATGGCGGGCTAAGCGACCTATCGCTTAACGCGTCAGGTGGATTTGGCGAAATCGCCTTCAAAGGCCGCGCCGGGTTTTCGCCCGCAGCGGCAGAGGGCGACATTTCCGTCAATTTGACCAACCCCAAAACCGCAATGCAGTTGGCCGGTCTGGCCGCCGAATTGCCGACCGGAATGGGAAAATCTGCGAGTTTGTCCGGCAAGCTGACGATCACCGACAAAGGTGCGGTATTCTTGCGCGGTATGGCGATTGCCATTGACGGCAACAAGTTGGCCGGAGACGTCGATATCGCGACCGCCGGGCGGGTGATGGTCACAGCAAAACTCAAAGCTGATATACTGGACTTTTCGGCCCTGACAGGGGGTGGCGGCACGCCGGATAACACGGCAAAAAGTGGCTCGTCCGGGTGGTCCAGCGCCAAAATTGACGCAAGCGGGCTGAATGCCGTTGACGCAGATATCGTCTTGCAAGCCACGTCGCTTGATCTGGGGTCAATCCGGTTTGATGCGATCAAAGCCCGTGTGACAATTGATAAGGGTCGCATGGCTATAGATCTGGGACAGGCGCGGGCGTATGAAGGCACGATTGCCGGAAACATTGTTGTGAATGCCCGCAAAGGCCTGTCGTTGGGCGGCGATATAACCGCCAGCAAAGTGCAGTTGCGCCCCTTGCTGAGTGACATGGCCGATTATGACCGGTTGGCTGCGGCGGCTGACATCAAGGTGAAATATCTGGCGTCGGGCAACTCGTTAGAGGCGCTGATGAGTAACCTTTCGGGCAGCGGCAGTGTGAAAACCGGTGCTGGTGAGATTATCGGGTTTGACCTTTTAGGAATGCTGAAAACATTGGACACTTCGTTTCGCGGCTCAAAAAACAAGACGGTTTTCAATTCGATAGCCGGGACGTTTACCATCACAGATGGCGTTCTTGATAATCAGGATATGGTTATGGAAAGCCCGATCGTTGACGCACTGGGGGCAGGCACGGTCAATATAGCGGCGCAAAGCATGAAGTACCGCGCGACCCTTGTTGCGGCTTATGATCCTGCCACAAAAACCACGTCTGGCGCGACCTTGCCAATCAGCATTGAAGGCCCGTGGAACAGCCTGAGCTATAAACCTGATCTGGAAGGCCTTGCCCGTCAAGAGTTTGATAAAAAGGCAGAAGAGGCCAAAGAACGGTTGAAGGCGAATATTGATAAAGCCAAACAAGAGGCCGAGGTCAAGCTGCGTGAAGAGGCTGACAAGGCGCTGAAAGAAGGCGCTGACAAGCTGCTTGGCGATCTGCTCAATAGGGTCAAAAAGCCCTGAGAAATATCCTATTGGGTTTCTGATATGGCTGTGTCACAGTCAAAGCGAACAGGACACCAAAGGGAACAATCGTGGACAAAACCGAAGAACCGGCACAAGCCGGCTTAACCGCTGCAATCATCGCCGGTTGCCTTGTCGCCTTTCTGGGGTTTGGGTTTTCCGCCACGTTCGGGGTTTTCCTGCAACCGATGTCCGCTGACCTTGGTTGGGGTCGCGAGGTTTTCTCATTGTCGATAGCTCTGCAAGCGCTAAGCTGGGGGCTAACGCAGCCTTTGGCGGGGATTGTTGCTGACAGATACGGAACCGCGCGGGTTCTGGCCTTTGGCGCGATTATCGGGGCAACCGGATATTTCCTGCGCGGCTTTGTGACCGATCCAACATTGTTCGCTTTGACCGGAATTGTAACGGGCATTGGCACGGGCGCCTGTTCGTTTCCAATTGTCATCGTCGCTTTGGGCAAGATCGTGACACCGGCGCAAAGGTCCTTTGTGTTAGGTTTAGGCACGGCGGCAGCGTCATTGGGTATGTTTGTGGCGGCCCCGGCATCGTCCCTGATGATTTCGGCATGGGGCTGGAAAACCAGCATTTTCGTCATTGCCGCCAGTTTCCTGTTCATCCTTCCCGGCCTGATTTTCATATCACGTGTATCAAAACCCACGGCGGGCAATCAATCCGCCGGGGCGTTTGGCACCGCGATCACCACGGCCTTTCGCGACCGCAGTTATCTGTGCCTGTTCTTTGGCTTCTTTGTCTGCGGGTTTCATGTTGCTTTTATCGGCACGCATTTACCCGCCTATGTTGTGGATAAGGAATTGCCGCTGGTTGTTGGGGCTTGGTCGCTGGCGCTGATCGGTTTGTTCAACATTGCGGGATCGTTCCTGTCCGGTTGGTCCGGCAATGTAGTGCTGAAGAAAAGCGTGCTCAGCGGTATTTATTTCACCCGGGCGATTGTCATCGCTTTGTTCATTCTGGCGCCGATTTCCCCGATGGGCGTTTACATATTTTCAGCCGCAATGGGGTTGTTGTGGCTGTCCACCGTGCCGCCAACCATGGGATTGGTTGCCCAAACTCAGGGCCTGACGTTTTTGTCAACGCTTGCGGGTCTTGTATTTTTCAGCCACCAAACCGGATCATTCCTTGGCGCATGGCTGGGTGGGCGGATATTTGACCTTACCGGGGATTACACTCTGATGTGGTGGGCAGCGGTTGGCTTAGGGGTGCTGGCAGCGCTGATCCACATGCCGATCCGCGAACCGGCGCTGAAAGCCACCAATACCTAAGGAATAACGGCAACAAGCACCGCAAAATGTCGCTTTAAGGGCTGACGGCGGATCAGTGGTTGGCTATTGCACCGGCGGACCAGACAAGCAGGGCATAAATTGGCGATACTTTTAGGCGTGGATACCGGCGGCACCTATACCGACGCTGTGTTGCTGCAAGACGAGGACAAGGTTTTGGCCACGGCCAAGGCGCTGACCACGCGGCATGATCTGGCGGTCGGGATCGGTGAGGCGATTGACGCAGTCCTGCGCGATAGCGGTGTTTTGCCGGGGCAAATCGCCATGGCGTCGCTGTCCACCACCTTGGCCACAAATGCATTGGTCGAAGGGCAGGGCGGTCGGGTGGCGCTGGTGTCCATTGGCTTTGACGAGGCTGATCTTAAGCGTCAGGGTCTGGAAGATAGCCTGAAAGGCGATCCGGTCATCAAAATCAAAGGCGGCCATGGTCATGCCGGCCATGAAGCGCATCCGCTTGATCTGGCAGAATTGAAACGCGCCTTGCAGTCGGTTGCTGCCGGGGTTTCGGGCTTTGCAGTCGCCAGCCATTTCGCCACCCGAAATCCTGCCCACGAAATCGCCGCGCGCGATCTTATCATTGCTGAAACCGGTAAGCCGGTCAGTTGCTCGCATGAATTATCCGCCAAGCTTAACGGCCCGAAACGCGCCATGACCGCCGTTTTGAATGCGCGCCTGATCGGCATGATTGACCATCTGATTTCTGCGGCCGAAGGCTTGCTGAAAAACCGCGGTATCGACGCGCCGTTGATGGTGGTGCGGGGCGACGGGGCTTTGGTGTCGTCAGCCATGGCGCGCCTTAAGCCGATTGAGACCATCCTGTCGGGGCCTGCTGCCTCGTTGGTCGGGGCGCGTTGGTTGACCGGTGAAACCGACGCGCTGGTGTCAGATATCGGCGGCACGACGACGGATGTTGCGGTGTTAAGAGATGGCCGTCCCAAGATCGACCCGATGGGCGCGCGGGTTGGGGCGTTTCGCACGATGGTCGAAGCGGTGGCGATGCGCACCACCGGCCTTGGTGGCGATAGTCAGGTGCATATTGCGCGCGAAGGGTTGACGGCAGGTGTGTTCCTTGGGCCAAGGCGTTTAATGCCGATTTCGCTATGTGCAGTGACATGGCCGGATCTGGTCTTGCGCGCGCTGGAGCGGCAAATGGCCCTCGAGCGGATTGGCGACATGGATGGCCAATTCGTGATGCCAGTATTGGGACGGGATCGAACGGCCGAAGGTTTAAGTGATCGCGAACAGCGGATTCTTGAACGCATCGGCGGTCAGGCGCAGGAAATGGGCCTGGTGGTCAGTAACCGCATGGAACTGTCGGCACTTGATCGTCTGGTGTCGCGCGGGTTGGTGATGATGTCAGGTATCACGCCGTCCGATGCCTCGCATGTTTTGGGGACACAGGATGGATGGAACGCGCAGGCCGCAGATTTGGCGCTGGCGCTGTTTGCACGCAAACGCACTGGGGCTGGCAACCGCTTGGCAGACGGCAGCCAAACCCTGGCAAAAATGATCGTCGACCAGCTGACCCATCAAACTGTCGAAGCCCTGTTAACCGTCGCGTTCAGCGAAGACGGCAATGACTGGGGCGGCCTCGCGCCCGAAGCTTTGGCACGGCATATTTTGGTGCGCGAAGGTCTTGGCCATCATCGCGGTTTGATGTCGATTGATGCAGGCCTGAACCTGCCGGTTGTCGGTCTGGGGGCGTCTGCACCAAACTATTACGTGGCTGTCGGCAAGCGCTTGAACACAAAAATGATCTTGCCGGAACATGCCGGTGTGGCAAACGCGCTGGGCGCTGTGGTCGGGCAGATATCTATGCGTTTATCCGGAACCATTACCAGCCCGTCCGAGGGCCGGTTTCGGGTGCATTTTACCGATGGTCCGCAGGATTATTCCAGTGCTGACGCCGCCCTTGATGCTTTGGAAACTGATCTGAAATCGCGTGCAACCGATCAGGCCCGTCAAGCCGGGGCCGAAGACGTCCGCGTCACAACCGAACGCGACATTCGCCAATCTGATGTCGAAGGTCGTGCGGTTTTTGTCGAGGCTGAAATTCGGGTTGCAGCCTCGGGCCGCCCCCGGATCGCCGAGGGCTAGAGCGATTTGCGACGCGAGACAGCCTTTGCATTTTCACATGCGTTCGCGTCGCAAAATGCCTCAGAATAAGCGCAAAACGCTTTAAGCCTGAGAGCCAAAAATTTAGGCGCCAAGAAAATCCTTTTTGCCAAGGCCAACGCCGTTGTGGCGCAGGATGTTATAGGCGGTTGCCGCGTGGAAATAGAAATTAGGCATCACGAATCCCGAATAATATTGCGCGCCGGAAAACGTGCGCTCGTTCTTGCCGATCTTTAGCGTGATTGTCCGGTCTTCGGCGCCTTCATAAGCTGCGGCTGGGATAGGGGCGATGAAATCCAACGTCTTGGTGATCCGCGCCTGAAGGTCGGCAAAGGTGGTTTCGTCATCGGCAAAGCTTGGAACGTCGAGTTGCGCCAAGCGGGCACAGGCGCCTTTGGCAGTGTCGCTGGCAATGCGAATTTGCGACGTCAGCGGCAGCATGTTGGGGAAAAGTCTTTGGGCCAACATCACAGTGGGATCAATCTTGTGATCGGTGCAATGGGCCTCGGCTGTGGCCAAAATCGCGGATAGCGCTTTTAGTGAATGGGAAAGTGCGGGAACAGGGGATTGCATTGTCAAAGCTCCGGTTATGCCAGGCGATATGCCCAGTCGACGCATAATGACCGAAGGTTTCAGGACTGAAAAGCGGAACCTGGTAACAATGTGCATTACGGAGCGTCAGCTCATACGTCGCCCCAGTGTGCAAGGGCTGCCTTGGCCACCAGGTCGCCGGATTCCTGCACAAAATGACCAGCTTCAGCGATTTCCAAGGGGTCCGGACAGCCACGGATGATCGAGCGCATATAGGCCATGGTTTTTGCCCCCAACACCGGGTCTTGCAGGCCGACGGCCATAAAACTTTCACCACGCCAGTCGTTTTGCCAAAAGGATACAGCGCGCTTTGACAGATCAACGCCTTCCATATCCGGGTCGGTCATGACCATGTCAGGAAACCGCCGAACACCTGCTTTGTAGGTCACATCGGGAAACGGCGCACCATAAGCCGCGGCCTCGGCATCGCTGATGCCCGCGACTGCACGTTTCATCAAACCGGCGATATTCATGTCCGGATTCGCACGGTTAAAGGCGCGCCAGTCATCGAACCCTTTGCCCGCCGACTGGCCAGTTGCCAGAACTGTGTTCATGATCAAGAGGCGCTTAAAGCGTTCAGGCATATCCATCGGCAATGTCAGCCCCAAAAGCCCGCCCCAATCCTGAACCACCAATGTGATGTTCTTCAGATCAAGCCGTTCGATAAGCGCGATCATCATGTCGCGGTGAAAGGTAAACCCATAAACCGCGTCTTGGGTGGGTTTGTCTGAACGCCCGAACCCCAGCCAATCCGGTGCAATCACCCGCGCGCCGGAACCAGCGAAAGCCGGGATCATTTTGCGGTATAGATAGGCCCATGTCGGCTGACCGTGCAGACACAGAAACACACGGTTGGCATCCTTTGCACCCTCATCAACGTAATGCACCCGCAGCCCGTCATAGCCCGGAAATTCGTCAATGTAATTGGGGGTATAAGGCCAGTCCGGCAAGCCAGCAAATGCGGTATCAGGTGTGCGCAAGGCATTGATCATCGCAATTCGTCCTTAAATTTCCAGCGCTTCGGTTTGACTTTCCGCGAAGTCCGTGAAAACCCTAGCCGCGATATTTGTTGCAAGTCAAACCACAATGGAAATCCGATGACAAAAGAGTACCGCCAGCACGTGTTCAGCCCGCCGCCCGGTGCGGTTGATTTATTGTTGATCCGACATGGTGAAAGCGAACCGGCGCGGCCTGGTCAGTCCTTCCCGATGGTTGATGGGCATGGCGACCCGGCTTTGCATGAAAATGGCCATCGGCAAGCGGCAGCGGTTGGTGCGCGATTGCGCAATGAAACTTTGGCGGCGCTCTATGTCACCACACTTCAACGCACGCATCAAACGGCGGCCCCCTTGGCCGGATTTCTGGGTCTGACGCCAATAATCGAGGCGGACCTGCGCGAAGTTTGCCTTGGCGATTGGGATGGCGGACTTTACCGCATCAAGGCCGCCGAAGGCGCGCCGGAATTCCAACGTGCAATCGCCAATCAGGAATGGGGTGAATTGCCGGGGGCTGAAACCACAAAGCAACTGCATGACCGTGTTGCCGCTGGATTGGCGAGGATCGCTGCCCGCCATCCCGATCAACGTGTTGCCGCCGTGGTGCATGGCGGGGTGATTGGGGCGGCACTGGCGATTGCGTCCGGTGGCGAGCCTTTTGCCTTTAACGGTGCTGCCAACGGCTCGATCAGTCGGATCGTGATCACCAAAGACCGGATGATCATTCGCGGGTTCAATGATTGCAGCCATCTTGACGTTGCGTGATTTTAGGCTCAGCGATGCATAGCGGCTTGTCGTATAAAAAATGAAATGGCATTCTGCCACGCGGAACAAGTGGCGTTGGAAGGGCTGGGCATGATTGCGGACCAAAGAGACCCCGAAGCGTTTCGCGCGGCTTTACGCGGCTGGCTGACAGAAAACTGCCCGGCTGAAATGCGCGACGGCGCGCGCGGCGAGGACGGGATTTGCTGGGGCGGAAAGCGCTGGGCGTTCACGTCAGAAGCGCAAAAAACCTGGCTTGACCGTATGGCGGCTGAAGGGCTGACAACACCCACTTGGCCGGTTGAAGTTGGTGGTGCCGGGCTGGACCGCGCCCGTGAAAAGATCTTCCACGAGGAAATGGCGGCCTTGAACGCCCGCAGTCCTTTGCAAAGCTTTGGCATCTGGATGCTTGGCCCGGCTTTGTTGAAATTCGGCAGTGAGGCGCAAAAGCAAACCTATCTGCCGCCAATCACCCGCGGTGAAATCCGCTGGTGCCAAGGCTATTCCGAACCGGGTGCGGGCAGTGATCTGGCTTCGGTTCAGACCAAATGCGAGGACATGGGCGACCATTATCTGGTGAACGGCCAGAAAATCTGGACCAGCTATGCCGACAAAGCCGACTGGATTTTCGCGTTGGTGCGCACGGATCGGGACGCATCAAAGCACAATGGCATTTCGTTCCTTCTGATCGACATGGCGACCGAGGGCGTCACAACCCGCCCGATACGCCTGATTTCCGGCGCGTCGGTGTTTTGTGAAACCTTCTTTGACAACGTCAAAGTGCCAAAAGAAAACGTGGTGGGCGAGGTCAATCGCGGCTGGGACATTGCGAAATATCTATTGACGCATGAACGCGAAATGATCTCGGGCGGGGCGGCTGGCTTAACCGGCGGGCGGGCTTTGGGGGCGGTTCTTGCGCAAGCAACGCCCGACGGCAAGCTGACAGATGCTGTTCTTAGGGCCGAGGCGATGGCGTGTGAAATCGACAGTCTGGCCGTAGGTCTGACGCTAGAGCGTTACAAGGATCAGGCCGAATCCGGGCGCGGGGTTGGCGATGCCTCGGCGATGTTGAAATATACCGGTACGGAACTCAACAAACGGCGGCACGAGTTGTTGATGGCGGTGGCGGGATCAGACGCGCTTGACTGGGACGGAGTGCATCAGGGTCTGCCTGCGGATTGGCTGCGTACCAAAGCGAATTCAATCGAGGGCGGCACGTCCGAGGTGATGCTGTCCATCATCTCGCGCCGCGTTCTTGGGCTGCCGGGGTAAAACATGGCCAATCTTGTAACAACCGAAGACGAAACCATTCTAGCCGACGCGGTCCGTGGTTTTTTGGATCGGGCCGCGCCGGTTTCAGCGTTTCGCGCTTTGCGGGATGCCGGAAAAACCCACGACACGGCCCTTTGGCTGCAGATGGCCGAAATGGGTTGGGCCGGAGTTTTGGTGCCCGAAGCCGCAGGTGGTGCCGATATGGGCCACGCGGCTGCCGGTATATTGGCGCGCGAAATGGGTAAAACGCTGGTTGTCAGCCCGTTTTTGTCCACCGCAGTGATCGCGGCAACCGCTTTGCGGCAAGTGTCAGACGCCCGCGCGATGGCGGCTTTGGCCGAGATTGCCAAGGGCCAGTTGACCTATGCCTTGGCGCTTGATGAAACTGCCAAGTTTGACCCGGAAGGCACGCAGCTTACCGCCACCAAAGTCGGAAACGGCTATCATCTGGACGGGCGCAAAGGCTTTGTGGTCGATGGCGGTTCGGCAGATCGCCTGTTGGTTCTGGCGCGCGGCGATCAAGGTTTAACGCTGTTCGATCTGCCTGCTGATCGCGACGGCATCAATCGTACCGCACGCAATATGATCGACAGTCGGGATGCAACCGATATCCGCTTTGACGCGGTTCAGGCCACCGGCGATGATATTTTAGGCGTGGTGGATGACGCAATGACCGTGCTGCGCCCGGCGCTTGAGGCGGGGCAAGCGGCCCTTGCCGCCGAAATGACCGGCACTGCCATCGCGGCCTTTGATATGACGCTCAGCTATCTGAAAGACCGCAAGCAATTTGGCGCTTTGATTGGCAGCTTTCAGGCGCTGCAGCACCGGGCCGCACATTTGTGGTCAGAGATCGAAGTAACATCTTCGGCGATCATCAATGCTGGCCGGATGCTGGATCAGGATCCGGACAATGCCACGCTTGCAGTATCACTCGCGAAAGCGCGGGCCGGCCAAACGGCCAAACTGGCGGTGATCGAAGGCGTTCAGATGCATGGCGGTATCGGCATGACGGATGCTTTTGACATCGGATTTTATATGAAACGTGCGCGGGTTGCAGCGGAATGGCTGGGAGATTACAGCTATCACGCCGAACACGTGGCGCGGCTCAGGGGGTTTTGATGCCCTTTACTGCCCAAACCTAATGATCAACAAAGGAACATCTTATGCGTGAAGCTCTAATCGTCTCGACCGCCCGCACCCCGATTGGCAAGGCCTTTCGCGGGGCATTTAACGCCACAATGCCCCAAGCTTTGGGTGGCCACGCCGTTCAGCACGCGGTGGCACGGGCTGGCGTCGCACCTGACGAAATCGAAGATGTGATCTTTGGCGCGGCCCTGCAACAGGGTGCTACGGCTGGCAATATCGCCCGGCAAGTCGCGCTGCGGGCAGGTCTGCCGGTGACCGTTCCCGGCATGTCGCTGGATCGCCAATGCGCCAGCGGTATGATGGCGATCGGGGCGGCCGCCAAGCAGGTGATCAGCGACGGCATGCAAATCGTCGTCGGTGGTGGCCTTGAAAGTGTTTCGATGGTGCAAACCCCGGAAATGCGGGTCATGGGCGACCCCTGGCTGAAAGAGCACAAATCAGCGATTTACATGTCGATGCTGGAAACCGCTGAAACCGTTGCCGCGCGATATGGCATCAGCCGTGAAGCGCAAGACGAATATGCGCTGCAGTCGCAACAACGCACGGCCGCAGCACAGGCAGCTGGCAAGTTTGACGACGAGATCGTGCCGATGACCACGATTATGAAAGTTCAGAACCGCGAGACCGGCGAGATCGGCGACAAGGAAATCACCCTGTCAAAGGATGAAGGCAACCGGCCTTCGACCACGCTGGAAAATCTACAAGCCTTGCAGCCAGTGTTCAAGGCAGGCCTGGTCATACAGGACGGCGAATATATCACCGCCGGTAACGCCAGTCAGTTGTCTGATGGCTCGTCAGCCGCCATTTTGATGGAGGCTCGCGAGGCTGAAAAGCGTGGTCTTGCACCCTTGGGGCGTTACGTGGGCGTAATGTCCGCAGGGTGTGAGCCGGACGAAATGGGGATCGGTCCGGTCTTTGCTGTGCCAAAACTGTTGAAGGCGCATGGCCTGAAAATGGACGATATCGGTCTGTGGGAACTGAACGAGGCTTTTGCCGTTCAGGTGCTTTACTGCCGCGATAAACTCGGCATCCCGGACGAGTTGTTAAACGTCAATGGTGGTGCGATTTCCATCGGCCACCCTTATGGCATGTCGGGCGCGCGCATGGTTGGCCACGCGCTGATCGAGGGCAAACGTCGTGGCGCGAAATACGTCGTCTGCACCATGTGCATCGGCGGTGGCCAGGGTGGTGCCGGCTTGTTTGAAGTTTTCTGATGAACCGAAAATGCCACGCAGTCCCGGACTTGCTCCGGGACCTCATACAGAACTTCAACCAAGAGGTCCCGGAGCAAGTCCGGGACTGCGTCTGCATTCGGGGTCTCGCATGAGCCTGCCAAAACCGCTGCGCGGCTTGCGCATTCCTGCAGTCGCGTCGCCGTTGTTTATCATCTCGGTGCCTGAATTGGTCATTGCGCAATGCAAGGCGGGGATCATTGGATCGTTCCCCGCCCTGAATGCGCGCGAGGCCGAGGGTGAGCCTCCCCTGCTTGAAGCGTGGCTGACGCAAATCAATGAAGAACTGGATCGCTACAATCAGGCAAATCCAGAACAGCCAGCGGCGCCGTTTGCCGTGAACCAGATCGTTCACCGATCAAACCAGCGGCTTGATCGCGATCTTGAAATTTGCGCCCGTCACAAAGTGCCGATCTGGATCACTTCGCTTGGCGCGCGGGTCGAGGTGAACGAGGCGGCGCATTCCTGTGGCGGCATTGTGTTGCACGATATCATCAACAACACGTTCGCACGCAAAGCCATCGACAAAGGCGCCGATGGCCTGATCGCTGTTGCGGCCGGTGCCGGTGGGCATGCAGGTCAACAGTCGCCCCTCGCGCTGATTGGTGAAATCCGCCAATGGTTTGACGGGCCGCTGTTACTGTCAGGCGCGGTATCAACCGGTCAGGCGCTGTTGGCTGCGCGTGCGATGGGGGCCGATCTTGGCTATATCGGCTCGCCGTTTATCGCGACACACGAGGCAAATGCGCAAGCCGGTTATAAAGAGATGATCGCCCGTTCTGGTGCCGAGGATATCATTACCTCATCGTTGTTTACCGGCGTGTCGGGGAACTATCTGAAGCCCTCGGTGGTGGCTGCGGGTATGGACCCTGACAACCTGCCAACGGCGGATGCAAGCTCGATGAATTTCAGCCAAGGGTCATCCAAGCCCAAGGCGTGGAAGGAAATTTGGGGTGCAGGGCAAGGTATTGGGTCGGTTAAGGAAGTGACCAGTGTCGCGGCTTTGGTTGACCGGATCGAAGCTGAATATTTGGCTGCGGGCAAGAAACTAGCTGCGGAGTTTGCAAACTGATCCTTCTGCGCTAAACTGACAGCAAAGTCCGTTTTGTAGACGACAAATGCTGGAGGCCTACATGGCTTATTTCGATCTGGGAACTTATCGCCGTAAGGTGACCACCAAAAAGTCCAAAGCGCAGCGCTGGTTTAATCGTGGCCTTTTATGGGTCTATGCCTATCACCACGAAGAGGCGGTTGTCTGTTTTAAGCGCGCTTTGAAACGTGATCCGGATTGCGCGATGGCGCAGTGGGGCGTCGCTTATGCCATCGGTCCCAATTACAACAAGCCTTGGGTGGCGTTTGAGGATGATGAACGGCACGATGCGATGGTCACAGCGCATAAGGCGATCAAAGAAGCGGTGAAACAAAAGGACAAGGTCACTGCAGTCGAGGCCGAACTGATCGAGGCAATCACCCATCGTTACCCGAGCGATCCAACGATCGAAGATTGCGGCCCTTTCAATGACGCCTATGCCGCCGCGATGCGACAGGTGCATGCGCGCCATTCTGATGATCTTGATGTCTGCGCCTTGTTTGCCGAGGCGATCATGAACCGCACCCCTTGGGCTTTGTGGGATTTGCCCAGTGGTCAGCCAGCTGAAGGCGCCGATACCGCCGAGGCGATTGCCGTGCTGGAAACCGCCTTTGTTGCGTTGCCGGGTGCTTGGGATCATCCCGGTCTATTGCATATGTACATCCACCTGATGGAAATGTCGCCGTATCCGGAACGGGCGTTGCGACATGGCGACCGGCTAGCCACACTGGTGCCGGATGCCGGGCATCTTTTGCATATGCCAACGCATATTGATGTTTTGTGCGGCGATTACCAAAACGTCGTCGCCCGTAACCAACTGGCAATTGAGGCCGACGAAAAGTACCTTGCCAAAAAAGGCCCGCACAACTTTTACTCGATCTATCGTTGCCACAATTACCATTTCAAGATTTACGGCGCGATGTTTCTGGGCCAACCGACCCCGGCGCTGGACGCAGCCCAGGCGCTTATCGACAACCTGCCGCGCGATGTTCTTGAACCGATGGCCGACTGGTTTGAGGGTTTCATTCCGATGAAGCAGCACGTGCTGATCCGCTTTGGCCGATGGGCTGATATTCTGGCGCAGCCGATGCCGGCTGATCCTGAACTTTACGCTGTGACAACCGCAATGATGCATTACGCCCGCACGGTGGCCCTGTCCAACTCCGGTGATTTGAACGCAGCCAAGGCCGAGGCTGATCTGTTTCTTGCCGCCCGTGAACGGGTGCCGGAAAGTCGGATGCTGTTTAACAACACCTGTCGTGATATCCTTGGGATTGCCGAAAATATGATGTTCGGCGAGCTTGAATATCACAAAGGAAACCATGAACGGGCCTTCGCGCATCTTCGAAAGTCAGTGATGATCGACGATCAATCGCCTTACGACGAACCCTGGGGCTGGATGCAGCCAACACGGCATGCGTTGGGGGCATTGCTGCTTGAACAAGGGCATTTCGACGAAGCCGAAGCGGTCTATCGCGCTGATCTTGGGCTTGATAAAACCCTCAGCCGCGCCTGCCAGCATCCGCGCAATGTCTGGAGCCTGCATGGCCTGCATGAATGTCTGCGCCGACGTGGCGAAACCGTTGAAATCGCTCATATCAAAGGGCAACTTGATCAAGCCACAGCGCGGGCCGAAGTGACAATTCGCGCCTCGTGCTATTGCCGAAAATCAGCAGCCTGACGCCGGTGTCTTTGGTTGAATTCTGCTAGTGCCGTGAAAAAGGCGCGTATAATCTAATTTGAAGAATGCGGTATGTCGGTTTCTGGCAGAACGCAAACTTTCTGTGCCAGCTGGCGCAACCATCCGATTGTCAGTTGCGAGGCGCGCGGCAGATCGGAGTTTTCAAGATCGCTGTCACTAACAAACTCTTCAAAGTTTGGCCAGTTTACGCAAAAATCACTAAGGTCGCGAATATGGTCTATTCGTTTTTCCGCCGGTTGATTGCTGTCAAAAGCCATTTGCCCAAATCCAACTTTAATAAAGCATTGTGTCTGCAATCAGCATAAGCTTGCTTTTGAAATGCCGCGTGTGAAAAAAGTGTGAAAGCTATTTCAATCTCGGGGAGTTTCCGTGAACGTCGGTCCTGAACAGTTGCGCGTGGGGTTTCGAAAAAAATGTCGTCGCTTGCACAGATACAAGTCGGGTTGTTCGGCGCCTTTAGTTGCAAATGGGCGAACGGTGACGACATTCAGATCAACAGCGCTAAGCAGCGGGCGCTGATCGCCATTCTGGCAACAGCCGCCAAGGGCACGCATACTCGGTCTTGGTTCCAGGAAGTGTTGTGGAGCCTCGCAGGCGAAGAACATGGCCGCGCCAGCCTTTGCCGCGCACTATCAGATTTACGCAAGAAATTCGGCGACCGGTTTGATACGCTTTTTGTCGTGACCAATTTTGATATCTGCCTGAGGCCGGAATTTGTCAGCCTTGTCGGGAACCGAACGAACGGTGTGTTTCTGGAAGGCATCAATCTATTTGAGGCAGGTTTTCGCAACTGGTTGGCGGATAAGCGAACAAATTATCAGAACGCAGCGCTATTTGACGTGGCTGGGGTCGGGCAGCCAGTTTTGCCAACGATTGCTGTGGTGCCTTTTACGCCGCGCTTTAAGGATGACACAACTGCGCTGTTCAGTGATTTGCTGGTTCAGGAAGTCACCCGTTCAATTTCACGTTCCCGTATGGTTGACGTTATTTCGCATCTTTCCAGCCGCAAGTTCGACGGACGCCAGTTGCGGCTGGACGATGTTCGCAATACGATTGAAAATCGACTATCTGGTGTCCGGATCAATTCAGTCCGAAGGCGAAAATTTCCGGTTGGATGCGGATTTTATTGACGCACGCAGCGGAAAAATCGCCTGGACCAGAACATTTACCGGCAAAACCCACGCTGTAATGCAAGGCGACAGTGAAGTTGTCTACGACATCTCTTTGGAAATTGGCCGCGCCTTGTTAAAAGCCTCGATTGAACTGGCGTTTTCAAATCCTCTGCCACAGATCCAAAGCCACGCTTTGTTTATGTCTGCCATTAGCCTGATGCATCGGCACCAATTGGCCGAGTTTTCCCGGTCGCGGGTGTTCTTGGAAGAACTGATCAAGCGCAGCCCGAACTATTCGTTTCTGCATGCATGGCTGGCCAAATGGTACATACTGGCGATCTCGCAGGGGTGCCTGCCACCTGTCGCCGCTTGATCCGCACAACTATTTTTACGATATCATGACGGCCTTTGCAGATATGGTAAACGGTGACTACGCAGCTGCCACAAATCTGGCTGTACGTTCGATCACTGCCAACCCGCGTCACACGTCATCTTATCGGGTTCTGGCAATCACACAGCATTTCATGGGCAAAACCGACGACGCGAAAATCACGGTTCGTAAACTTATGGCGCTCGAACTTGAATTGACAATCAAACGCCATTTGCAAAGCCATCCGGCCAGTAACCAGGCAACTGGGCAGGCGTGGGCCTCGGCCTTGCAGGCTGCCGGGGTGCCGCCAAACTAAGCATAAATCAAAGGGAGTGTCAGATGAGCATAAACACAGCAGCGACAGTGGCCACAGCTGCAACTGCGGCGACGGCTGCCACGGGAACCAACGCTGCCGCTGGTATCTATGATTCAATGACCGCGACAGGCCTGTTGATCGCGCGCGACGGCATCGTCGGACCATGGGAAGGCGCAACGCATTTGCCGTTTTTCCCAGACCTGAACGACCCGGATAATTTGGACAAATGGTCGTTGCTGGTGCGCAGCGAAGTCATCAAAGGCGAGCTTTTGTCACGCATCACTTTTGCCACCAACCGTGAAGAGGAAAACACCCAGATCGCGGTTTATCACAGCGAGCCAGCCGGCGAACCCTCGGCCTCAACTGACCAGTTTCAAACCACCAACAAGCGCCTGATTTCGTTTTTCCGCCCCGGACGTGACGATTTTCAGGTTCAGTTAGATCTCGTGCGTGATTACGCCGACCTAAGGCTCGACCGGATGGCCGAGATTTTGCCGTAAGCCGGATTTCCGACGCCCTTCTTTGCGGCGATTGCCGGTATGCAGCCGGGGCAGAAAAGATACACGCATGAACTGGTTGCGATGGCGCAGGGCATTGCCACGTCGGTTGTCCTGCAAGTAAAACATGGGCTGGCTTGCCCGCGACCGGATGCCTATTCACCGCAAATTCAGCCGATCATTCCGACGCCGGGCCATGGTACGTTGCCAAGTGGGCGCGCGACCGAAAGCTATCATCGTGATAGTGGTGCTTGGGACGTTGCTGCATAAAAAGAAATGGCGCGGAAATATCTCGAAAATGCTGCTGCGCCAAGCTGGGCGCATTGCCACAAACCGAACTGTTGCCGGTGTGCATTTTCCCGCCGACAGCATCGCTGGCGCGACTTTGGGCATCGCATTGGGGCGCTATCTTGTTGGGCGGGCAACCGGATCGGTTAGCTGTAAGGAACTGGTCTTTGACGGGCGTGGTATTGGCCGCGAAAACTTTGACCCAACCTTGTATGAGGCCGGGAATATTGAAAACCCGATGAACATCGACCCGGCCGCCATGCCGAATGTCACCGAAGGTGGAAACGTTTCTTTTGGGTCGCACCCGAAAAGCAAACCCTTTGAATGGCTGTGGAAACTGGCGTTGAAAGAATGGGATTAGGCGCTACCAAATGGGACCAAAATTCAAGTGGATCAAAGACGACCTTGTTTACAAAGCCGAGGTTGAAAGTGGCGGCAGCACCGAAAACGTAGCGATCATTGACGCTTATGCGCAATGGTTACTGGGTTGGGGGCGGGAGTTCGATTATTCCAGCCAACTCGCCAAAGAAGACCCGGTCGATTTCAGTTTTGTTGATCGAATTCAATCGCTGACCGGTGCCAGCAATCCGGGCCGCGTTACTTCGCACCTGAGTACAGCAGGCCTGCCAGACGCCGCTGATTATTTCGTCGCACCTTTGCCGATTCGAAATCGGAGCCTTTTCAAGGGTGCATTGTCAGTCGACGCTGCCCATATTCCCGACCCCAGACTTGCCAGCGACAAAATCATCGTCGTCGGATTGATCGATGACGCCATCAATATCACCCATGAACGTTTGCGTGACGCAGACGGCAAATCACGGGTTGATTATGCGTGGATTCAGGACGCCGATGCGCCGACGGATCAGTCTTATGTCCCGATTGGACGTGTCTGGAGCGCGCAGCAGATTACGCAGGCGATTAACGACTTCGGCGGTGCCGAAGACCGACTGTTCAAAGAACTTGGGCTGGTGGGTGATCCCAGCCAGACCTATCGGCAAAGTTCGCTGAACCTCAGAACGTCGCATGGCAGTTTTGTGGCCGATAAGGCAGCTGGATATGATCCATTTGACCCTGACGCGCTGAACCGCCGGGTTGTCGCGGTGCAACTGCCGGCTTTGGCGTCAAAGGATACGTCCGGTGCCACCCTGATCGCCCCGGCGCGAATGGCGGCGAAATTCATTTTTGACCGCGCACTGGCAATGTCGGAAAGCCTGGGTGTTGCCGTGCCTGTGGTGCTGAACTTCAGCTATGGTTTTTCCAGCGGACCGCGTAACGGCAGGCAAATCCTGGAACGCGCGCTGCGCGCACTTGCGCTGAAATACCGGTTGGATACCGCTAAATTTCTGCCCGGAACTGCCGCGTTCGGCGCGCCGGTTTGCCGTCTTGTACCAGCCGGAAACAGCCCTCTGACGGGCGGGCATGCCACCAGTCGCGGCGATAACACGCTTGATATGTGTTTGCGGTTACAGCCCGAAGATAGGACCGCAAGTTTTGTGGAAGTCTGGTTGCCACAAAACGCACAAACGCTCAGCCTGTCGGTTGAGGCACCCGACGGCACGTCGGGCAACTTTGCCTATGACTTATCGGCCCAAAGCAGAGCAGAAACGCTGGGTTCGGATGAGATCAATTTGGCAACCATTGGCGACGCCTATATTTTGGTGGCAAAAAACAGCGCAGGTGCTGATGCCAGTAAAAAGCCGATTTGTCGGATTTCGTCGGACATACCAGAACTGCAATATCAGACTGCGACTACATCGGGGCATTTGTATCACCGGTTGTTACTGGCCTTTGCACCAACCCAAACCCAAAACCCCAACCGGCCGTCGGCCCCACATGGTCTTTGGAAAATTGGCGTCGTGGCTGACGCGAACATTCACAACATTCAGGCATGGATCCAACGCGATGAAGCTTTGCCCGGATATTCCAATCTTGGCCGTCAGGCGTATTTTGAGGATGACACTTATGAAGCACACCGGTTTGACGCACTCGGGGATATCGCGGTTGCCGACGCGCCCGCAGCACCCGGTTACATAAGCCGCGACGGCACATTGTCGGGCCTGGCAACCAATCACCCTTTGGTGGGCGAAGGTGATTTGCCGGACGCGTTCCTTGACTGCATCGTTGTCGGCGCAGGCCGCTGGGATATCGGCGGTGCGTCGGTCTGTTCGGCTGCCGGACAAACCGGTCTGCCCGGTTTAGCGGCGATTACAGCCCCAAACGTTATTGCAGTGGCAGACAGTTCGCGGGTTTTGACGGGCACATTGGCCGCCGGGTCACGCAGTGGCGGCAGCCGCGTTTCGATGAACGGCACAAGTGCGGCGGTTCCGTTGATATCACGATGGATCGCCGACCAACTTGCCAGCAAGTCCGCATCCGAACGGGTGAATTTTGATGTGATCGCGGAACTGCAATCGGCCGTCGGCACCGAAGGGTTCACCGCCCCGAAAAGAGCGGATACTGATCGGCCGGAATTGGCAAGTCAACCGCAAGTTCGGGCTGAAAGGTTAGCCCAGGGTGGTGGTTTTTACAGCGGACATACCGGGAACGCCGGTATTTCGCGTGGAATGGTCAGAAAAACGGGTTAGCATTCTGTGTGGTCATCGAAATATGCGACAGCATTATAGCTGCCAGTGAACCGTTTCAAACACCTGACGGTGCGGGATGTAGACCTCGGCGAAAGCTCACATTAACCCACTATTAACGTTTTACTCACACCGCGAGTTTTGTGGGGCTGTTAAACTTTCCTTACGAACTCTGCTGGCCGTCAACCGAACCGTACACACTGATGGGTGCGTCTTTAGACCGGCACCGACAGAGGCCTGAACAAGGACTGACCGATCCGCAAGGCGAGGTCCGGTTTGCAGCAGGGTATTTGCTTAGTGAGGATCAGTATGTTGAACGAAAGCCAAGTCAAAACACGCCCTGCAATGGCCCGATTAATTGAATCGCCTATTTACGACGAACTCGACTTTGGTCCGCTCACACTATTGCCCGGCAGGTGGCGCAGTGCGAACGGTCGGGGTTGGAGCATGATTGCTGTGCCGGTGTCGGGTGGATCGTTCAATTATCGCCTGCAACTGAACCAATATAACGAGGACCTGACATTCTCGATTATGGATCGCAGTCCGTCCGCATGTCCCGGCAATCCCACTGACGCGCCCAACCAGCCTGTCGTTGCTTTGGCGTACGAACAATCCGTCACGCAGATTGCCGCCGCAGACCGCGCTGTGTCTGGCGAGACAAGTGGGCCAAATTTGTCGGTTCTTCAAGAACCCGGCCTATTCTTGTTCATGACCAATCAGGAAACGCATTGCATTGACATTGCTCGTCTGGCAATCGCCCCAAACGGCGAACCGGCACTTGCGTTGGGCCACAGTAGCGTTTCAACCACTTCGCCATTGATTTCGGTAACCAGCGGCTTGCCGATTGGTGGTCCGACCGATTTAGGCAGCCGTTTTCTGGAGCCTTACCGACATTTCCACAGCAAACCGTTCCAAGGCCAGTTTGACCCGTTTTCGCCAAACGCCTTGCTGCGGTCGGCGATTGCCGGTCAGGACATTCTGCGCACAACCATCCTGAAATTTGACACGCAACTTGAAAGTGTCGCGGACGCCAATCTTCCCTTCATCACCAAAACGACCAAAGCGCGCGCTATGGAATCAACTTTTTGGATTCATGAACTGAATGCTGAAAACCCGGACGGAACCCCAAGAGTTCTGATGCAGTATACACAAACCGTGCTGCTCGAGTTTTTCGACCGCGCGGAAGGCGAGACAGGGATGATCAAATGGCCGTGTATCAGTATTAATACACTTGAAAAACTCGCTTAACCGGGCAAAGGTTCTTACCGGTGCAATGTGCGAATATCAGGTGCGAACACCGGATATTCGGTTCTGGCAATCCCCATTCTGCCCTTTTTGCACAGCCTGAAAATTCTGAAACTTGCAGGCTGTTTCCACGCCATAGAACCAATCAGAGATTGATATGCCCGCATGGAATCCGGTCCGGGCTTCACGACATCAGTCGGGCAATTCTATCTGGCGAACCTTTTGCAAAACTACGCGCAGGTGGACGAAAGTCGGGGTCATCCAGTTGCAACGATGTATGCCATGTGATTATCTAAATCAGTTTCACGCTATGTCGCCGTAGGGATTGTCTGGACAGGACGCAATCCGCCAAATACCAATGGTTTCAGAAACCCGCGCCATGGGCTGTCACGTGATTTGGTGCATATATCACAGATGTGGGAAAATTTGATGCTTGACCATCCCGAACAACGCCTTGAAATGACCCTCGCCGACCGCCTGAAACAGGAGGAAGGCTGGGTCTATATGACCGGAATGCAGGCTTTGGTACGCTTGCCGATCCAACAGCGTAAACGCGATATGGCGGCGGGGTTGAATACCGGTGGATATATTTCCGGCTATCGTGGCTCGCCGCTTGGCCGGTACGATATGGATCTTTGGTCAGCCGAGGCTGAACTGAAGGCCCATAACGTCTATTTTCAATCCGGCGTGAACGAGGATATGGCCGCCACAGCTACCTGGGGTTCACAGCAGGTGGGCCTGTTTCCCGGCGCCAAAGTCGAAGGCGTGTTTTCCATCTGGTACGGCAAGGCGCCCGGCATGGACCGATCAATGGACCCGATCCGCCACGCGAATTTGGCCGGAACCAATGAAAAGGGCGGCTCGATCTTGTTGGTCGGCGATGACCACGGTGCGAAATCCTCGACATTGGCGTGCTATTCCGACTTCAACTTTGTCTCGGCGGGGATGCCGCTTTTGGCCCCGGCCAATGCACAGGAGGTGCTGGACTATGGGCTTCATGCTATTGCCCTTAGTCGTTATTCCGGCACGGTCGCGGGACTGAAACTGGTCACAGACGTGGTCGAAGGCGGCGGTTCGGTTTTTGTGGCACCGGATCATCCGAAGATTACCTTGCCGAAAAAATCCGGCGCACATCCCGGCATCAAAATTTACACCCCGATCATGGAGCAGGAGCGCCAGCTTTACGAGGAACGTCTGGGCCTTGTGTTGAAATATGCCCGCGCCAATGATTTGAACCGTATCCAGGGTTCGGCCAAGGCCAAAATCGGGATCGTCGCTGCGGGCAAGGCTTGGCAGGATTTGTCGCAGGCTTTGTCCGGTCTTGGTTTCAAAGACGGCAAAATCGGCAATATCGAAACCCGTTTGCTGAAGGTCGGCATGGTCTGGCCGCTGGACGACCATATCGTACAGGAATTTGCCCAAGGCCTTGATACAATCGTTGTGGTCGAGGAAAAGCGGCCCCTGTTGGAAGACCAGATAAAGTCACAGCTTTATGGCTCCGGTTTGTCGCCACGCATCATCGGAAAAACCTTTGGCGGGCAGGTCTACGCCGAACAACCCGGCGAATGCGCGTTCCCGAATGCCGGCGAGATTGACCCTCGGATGGTCGCCCGGGTTCTGGCCCGTGCCGCCAATGAAACCGACGTAAATTGCGGTGTGCCGCTGCCAAACGTGCCAGATACACCGCCATCGCTTGGCGCGGGCGGGGCGATACGCGCACCATCGTTCTGTGCGGGCTGCCCCCACGGTCGATCAACCCAAGTCATCGGCGGCAGCCGCGCGCTGGCGGGGATTGGCTGTCACTCCATGGCGATGCTACGTGACCCGATGAACACCAATTCCATGAGCCATATGGGCGGCGAGGGTGTTGGCTGGTTAGGCCAGTTCCCGTTCACCGATGAAAAGCACGTTTTCACCAATATGGGCGACGGCACCTATTTTCATTCGGGTCTGATGGCCATCCGCGCCTCGATCGCCGGTAAAGCCCCGATCACCTATAAACTGTTGCATAACGGCTTTGTCTCGATGACCGGCGGGCAGCCGCATGACGGTGATATCAGTCCGGAACGGATGGTCGCCCAAGTCCGCGCCGAAGGCGTGAACCGGATCGCGCTGGTGTCTGACGAGCCGGAAAAATACCGCGCAATGTCGCTGGGCAAAGGCGTCACGGTGCACGAGCGTACTGAAATGGAAACGGTCCAGCAGGAGTTACGGGAAATCCCCGAAGTGACGGTTCTGATCTATGACCAACCCTGTGCGACCGAACGTCGCCGCTTGCGCAAGCGTGGCAAATGGGTTGATCCTGACAAGCGCGCCTTTATTAATCCGGCGGTTTGCGAAGGCTGCGGCGATTGCTCGACCGTATCGCAATGTATGGCGATTGAGCCGCTGGAAACCGAATTTGGCCGCAAACGCGTCATCAACCAATCTTCATGCAACAAGGATTTTTCCTGTGTCGAAGGGTTCTGCCCGTCATTCGTGACGGTTGCAGGTGCCAAACCACGCCAATCAAAAGTCGGCGAGGTTGCCATTGATATCAGCCATTTACCGACACCCAAGCTGCCGGTTGTTGATGGTTCCTGGGCGGTGCTGGTTTCCGGCATCGGCGGGGCGGGGGTTGTGACAGTAGGTCAAACTCTGGCCGTTGCAGCACACGCTGATGGGTATTACAGCTCGAACCTTGATATCACCGGGCTGGCCCAAAAATACGGCGCGGTGCATTCCCACATCAAAATCGCCACCTCGCCTGATGCGATGAGTGCGACTCGCATCGCCACCGGTGAAGCGGATGCGATGATCGGTTGTGACCTTGTGGTTGCCGCCGGGGACGAGGCGATTGGCAAGCTTAACAGTGATCACGCGGTCGCCGTCACGGATGTGACAGTCGTGCCAACCGCCGAGTTTTCCAAGAACCCGGATTGGCAATTGAACGGCGACGAACAATTGCAGCGTTTGGTCAAAACCCTCGGCCCACGGGCGCGCGGGATTACTGCGCAGGTCTTGGCCGAAAAAGTTATGGGCGACCGGGTTTATGCCAATATGTTGCTGGTTGGTGCCGCTTGGCAACAGGGTGGTATTCCCTTGTCACTGGCGGCGATCCACCGCGCGATTGAACTCAACGGGGTGCAGGTTGCCAAGAACATGCAGGCCTTTGATCTTGGCCGCCTTGCCTATGGCGATTGGGATGCGGCGGCGCGGATGATGGGCGAAAATGCTCCGGTCGATTTTGCTGCCAAACGCGCGCAAAGTCTGGATGAAATCATCGCCCTTCGCATAAACGATCTGACAGATTACAAAAACGCCGCCTATGCGCAACGGTTCGCGGATATGATGGGGCGTGTTAAAGGTGCTGGCTTGAACGAGGCAGCACTCAAGGCCGTGGCGCGTGGTTATTACAAGCTTTTGGCGGTGAAAGATGAATGGGAAGTCGCGCGGCTTTATTCAAAGCCGGAATTCAAGGCGGCCCTGAAGGACTCGTTTGAGGGCGATTTGAAGATCACCTTCCATGTCGGCGCCTGGCCGTTCGGCAAAACCGACAAGGTGACAGGCAAGCAAGTCAAAGGTGAAGCTGGCGAATGGATGCTGACGGCGTTTGGCCTGATGAACCGGTTTCGCGGTCTGCGTGGCACCCTGCTTGACCCGTTCCGTAACAGCGCCGAAGCGCGGTTGGCGCGGCAGGTTTTGGCGGATTACGAGTCGGATATCGAATTTGCCCTGACGCATGCCAAACTTGCTGAGGCCAGCAAAATCTCCGAGCTTCTGAACCTGCCCGACCATATTCGCGGTTATGGTCATGTACGCGAGCGCCATGTTGCCGAGGTCACGCAGACACGCCAGAAGCTGCGCGACACGATTACGTCTTCTGCGTCAAAGGCCGCCTAAGACGGTCAGATCAGGGCAAAGTCGTTCAGACCAGCTGGCCGGTGGAAACGTCCAGCAATGTCAGGGTGTCGCCGCCGATGACAATCTTGACGCTGTCGCCGACATCCGTGGCCGCGTCCAGATAACAGTCGAGCTCGCCAATCGTCAGCCGGTCATTTTTATGGGTGCTTGTCAGAACCTACCTTTGACGATGTGCTTTGTGACTGATCGGATGTGTATCGTCCGGGTGTTTTCGCGACGGGCATCAATCAAATTGCTTTTGGCATCAGCACGGTTAATGAATTTACGTTAAACCTGTTATCTTGCAAGCTCTGATCGATGGTAAATCTGAAATCCGGCTTTCCCCTTGCCGGTCTTTGCGTTATTGACCGCGCGACAACATCAGACGAAGGCCGCGCACATGAAATTCACCCTTTCCTGGTTGAAAGATCATCTTGAAACCTCCGCCAGCCTCGAGGACATCCTCTATGCGCTGACCGATCTTGGTTTGGAAGTTGAAGGCGTTGAAAACCCAGCCGACAAATTGGGCGCGTTTCGCATCTGCCGGGTGATCGAAGCGGTGCAGCATCCCAATGCCGACAGGTTGCGCCAATGCCGGGTTGAAACATGGCCAAACGGGCCGGACGCCCCCAGTGAAGAAGTGCAGGTCGTGTGTGGTGCACCGAACGCGCGCACGGGCTTGGTTGGGGTTTTCGCACCAATCGGTACGCATGTGCCGGGCACCGGGGTTGATCTGAAACCTGGCGTGATCCGCGGTGTTGAAAGCAACGGAATGCTATGTTCCGAGCGTGAACTGATGCTGTCAGACGATCATGAAGGCATCATCGATCTGCCAGCCGACGCGCCGATGGGCATGCGGTTCATTGATTATGCACAGAAAAATGATCCGGTAATCGACATCGCAATCACCCCGAACCGCCCGGACGCGCTGGGTGTTGCGGGCATCGCGCGGGATCTTGCGGCGCGTGGTGTTGGCACGTTGAAAACCACGTCTTCGCCGGCGATCAAGGGCGGCTTTCCCAGCTCGATTGCTGTGTCAATTGATGCGGATGTACAGGAAAAAGGCTGCCCGTTATTTTGCGGACGCATCGTCAGGGGCGTCAAAAACGGTCCCTCGCCGAAATGGTTGCAGGACCGCCTGCGGGCCATCGGCCTGCGTCCGATTTCTACACTGGTCGATATCACCAATTTCCTGACCTATGACCGAAACCGCCCTTTGCACGTGTTTGATGTCGACAAGGTCAACGGCGATTTGCGGGTCCATTGGGCCAAGGGTGGCGAAAGCATCACCGCACTTGATGACAAAACCTATACATTTGAACCCGGTATGATGGCGATCAGCGATGCCAATGGCGTTGAAAGCATCGCGGGCGTTATGGGTGGGTTGGCCACTGGATGCACGGCAGAAACCACGACGGTTTTCGTTGAAAGCGCCTATTGGGATCCGCTGATTATTGCCGCCACGGGGCGCAAGCTAAAGATTAACTCGGACGCGCGATATCGGTTTGAACGCGGTGTTGACCCGGCTTTCACGCCGGTCGGTCTGGATATCGCCGTGCAGCTGATCGTCGAGTTGTGTGGCGGCGAAGCCTCGGACATGGTGGTTGCCGGTGCGGTGCCGGACCACCGGCGCAGCTATAAACTGGACACTGCGCGGGTCAGTTCGTTGGTCGGCATGGACATCCCTGCCGCCACCCAGATCGCTACGCTAACGGCTTTGGGTTTCACGGTTGAGGGCACCGACGTAACCCCCCCAAGTTGGCGACCCGACGTGCAAGGCGGTGCAGATCTGGTCGAAGAAATCGCGCGGATCGCCAGTCTGACCGAGTTGGAAGGCAAACCGATGCCGCGCCTTGGAACCGGTGTGATGCGGCCGGTTCTGACGCAGCTTCAGCGCCACGAGGCGGCAGCGCGACGTGCAATGGCGGTACTTGGCTATAATGAATGCGTAACCTATTCCTTTGTCGATCATGGCGCGGCTGCAATGTTTGGTGGTGGCGGCGATGCCACAATGCTGGCCAATCCGATTTCCAGCGAGATGAGCCATATGCGCCCGTCTTTGTTGCCCGGTCTGTTACAGGCGGCAGCCCGCAATCAGGCTCGCGGGATGAGCGATCTTGCCCTGTTCGAAGTTGGCCCGGTGTTTCACGGTGGCGAGCCTGAGGATCAGGAACTTATGGTCACTGGCATTCTGGTCGGTCAGTCCGGCCCGCGCGACGCGCATGGCACCCGCCGCCCGGTTGATCTTTATGACGCCAAAGCAGATGCCGAGGCGGTTTTGGCCGCGATTGGTGCGCCGGAAAAACTGATGATTATCCGGGGTATGAACAGTTGGTGGCATCCGGGACGGTCCGCCAAGCTGTCATTGGGGCCGAAAAACACTTTGGGGGCGTATGGTGAACTGCATCCTAAGGTGATCAAGGCGATGGATGTGAAAGGACCGGTTGTGGCTTTTGCTATTCATATCGCCAATGTGCCGCTGCCCAAGTCCAAATCAAACACAAGGCCAGCCTTGCAGGCCAGCGGGTTTCAGTCGGTCGAACGCGACTTTGCCTTTGTGGTTGACGAAACGGTCGAGGCTTTGAGCCTGCTGAACGCCGCCCGAGGGGCGGATAAAGCGTTGATCGTTGATGCCACAGTGTTTGACCAGTTCACCGGCCCCAAGGCGGCAGCGCAGATGGGCGAAGGCAAAAAATCCATTGCGATTTCCGTGCGCCTGCAATCGTTTGACGCCACGCTGACCGACAAGGAAATCGAAGCGGTCGCCGTAAAAATCGTTGCTGGCGTGCAAAGAGCCACCGGCGGAGTTCTGCGCCAGTAACCTAACGGAGGCGCGTGCCGCGCCACGCCTTTTAAGCCGCTGCGCGGCGAGTTTTGAGTATTTGCAAACCAAAGAAGCCGATTATGGATCATGTGCAGACAGTGGTGGTTGGGGCAGGGGTGATCGGGCTGGCCATTGCCCGGCATCTGGCGGTGCGCGGTCATGATGTGTTGATCCTAGAGGCCGAGGCGGCGATTGGGCAACATACCTCCTCGCGCAATTCGCAAGTCATTCATGCCGGGATTTACTATCCACGCGGCTCGATCCAGCAGGTTTTGTGCCTGAAGGGCAAGGCCATGTTGTATGATTACTGCGCGACGCGCCATGTCGGGCATGCGCGTTGCGGCAAGCTGACGGTTGCGCCAAGTGCAGATCGTGTCGGCGAGTTGCAAGCTTTGGTCGCGCGCGGTGCTGCTAACGGAGTCGATGATCTTTATGTGATTTCTGCGGACGAGATGCGCGCGCTGGAACCCGCTGTGGCCTGCGCTGGCGCGATGGTGTCGCCGTCAAGTGGCATCGTGGACGCGCCGGGGTTGATGCTCGCGCTTTTGGGCGAGGCTGAGGCCGCAGGCGCAATGCTTGCGTTGAACGCGCGGTTTTTGCGCGCTGAAGTCACACCCAACGGTTTTCGGATCGATGTTGCTGACGCGGCCGAAACCCAACTGAGTTGTGCGAACCTGATTAACGCCGCCGCTCTGGGCGCATGGGATGTGGCCAATGGTATCGCCGGGCTTGATCCCGCCTTGATCCCACCGAAGAATCTGGCCAAGGGGAATTACTTTTCCATCAGCAGTGCGTCGCCTTTTTCCGCTTTGATTTATCCGATGCCGCTGGTCGGCTCGCTTGGTATTCATTCGGTTCAGGATCTTGGCGGCGGCGTCAAGTTCGGCCCGAATATGGAATGGGTCGATCGGGTTGAATATTCCGTCAACCCGGATTTGCGACCGGTGTTTGAGGCCGCAATCCGGGACTATTGGCCGGGCCTGCCGGACGGGGCTTTGCAGCCCGACAGCGCCGGTATCCGCCCTCGCATCTGGGGTGCAGGCCAAGCCAAGCGCGAGTTTGAATTTCAAGGTGCAGCCACGCACGGTCTGCCGGGGCTTGTGCAGATGTTCGGGTTTGAAAGCCCGGGTTTGACATCCTGCTTGGCAATCGCTGAACATGTCGGGGGAATGTTGCTAAACGAAGGAACGTGATATGGTGCTGAAAGTCTATTTATCCGGTGAAATACACACCAATTGGCGTGAAGAAATCCGCACCGGTGCGGCCAATCTGCCGGTGGAGTTTTCCGGCCCGGTGACCGATCATGCGGCGTCAGATGATTGCGGTGCGACGATTCTTGGGGCTGAGGCGGACAAATTCTGGCACGACCATAAGGGTGCAAAACTGAACGCGATCCGCACCCGCAAGGGGATTTTGGATGCCGACGTGGTGGTTGTGCGCTTTGGCGAGAAATACAAGCAATGGAACGCAGCCTTTGATGCGGGATATGCGGCGGCCCTTGGGAAATCGCTGATCATTCTGCACGCAGCTGAACATCAGCATGCGCTGAAAGAGGTGGATGCAGCAGCTTTGGCAGTGGCTGAACACCCGGCGCAGGTTGTCCGGATGCTGGCCTATATTTTACAAGGGCGGCTTTAGGGCCGCGCTGGATTGACCAAGCCGCGCTGCACCGCCGGGCGCGCCAGACAGCGTTCAAGATAGGCGTCAATATTCGCCAGATCGTCCCAGTCGACCAAGGCACCAGCCTGATAGAAATCGCGCAGCGCCCGCAGCCACGGGAAAATCGCGATATCGGCAATGGAATAGTCGTCCATCACAAATTCGCGCCCCTCAAGGCGTTGATCCAGAACAGCCAGCAGTCGTTCGCTTTCGTCAATATAGCGCTGGCGCGGACGCGGATCTTCGATGTCTTTACCGGCGAACTTGACGAAATAGCCAAGTTGGCCGAACATCGGCCCGACGCCGCCCATTTGCCACATCAACCATTGAAGGGTTTCATAGCGTTTCGCTGGATCAGCCGACAGCAACTTGCCGGTCTTTTCCGCCAGATAAATCAGGATCGCGCCGCTTTCAAACAGGGCAAGTGGTTTGCCGCCGGGCCCATCAGGGTCAATGATCGCCGGGATTTTGTTGTTTGGGTTCAGTGACAGGAATTCCGGCGTCATTTGATCGCCGTCACCAAAGTTCACCAGATGCGCGTCATAAGGCAGCCCGATTTCCTCCAGTGCAATCGAGGCTTTGACACCGTTTGGTGTGGTAAGCGAGTAAAGCTGGATATGCGAGGGATTGACCGGCGGCCAGCGCTTGGTGATCGGAAAATCTGTGAGGTTTTTCATTATGATAAGACTCATTTTTTGGAAAGTCGGACAGGGATACTGGCTTCAAGGTAATTACGCGTGGATAAATTGCAAAGGGCAACCGGGCGCTCTGTGGATAAGTTTCTTGATTTATTGCAGAACCTGACGCTTTAAGCGCGCATAAACCAGTAGAGGGACTGAAACTATGCTAAAAGAATTCAAGGATTTTATCGCCAAGGGCAATGTCATGGACATGGCTGTTGGTATTATCATCGGCGCGGCGTTTACCGCGATTGTGACGTCATTGGTGGGCGATCTGATCAATCCGATCATTAGTCTGGTTACCGGCGGCGTTGATTTTTCCGGCCTGAAAATCATGTTGGGTGATGGGCCTGATGCGGCCTCGTTCAATTACGGCAGCTTCATTAATGCGGTGATCAACTTTTTGATTATTGCGTTTGTGGTCTTCATGTTGGTGCGTTCTGTGAACAAGATCAAAAACGCAGCAGCGAAAGAAGAAGCAGCGGCGGCACCTGCTGCTCCGGCTGGACCCAGCGAGATTGATCTGCTGACCGAAATTCGCGACGCTTTGAAGAAATAATATTGGCGTAATAAAAAATGGCCCGCCAAACAGCGGGCCATTTTGCGTTGGAAATATCGTTTATTTCTTCAGTGCAGCACTTGGCGCCAGAACATCAATACCCAGTGCTTTACCAACCGCAGCATAGGTCAGATGACCAGCGTGCACGTTCAAGCCATTCAGCAGATGCGCATCATCCTCGCAGGCTTTGCGCCAGCCCTTGTCAGCCAAAGCCAACATGAACGGCATCGTCGCATTCCCCAGCGCAATGGTTGACGTACGTGCAACCGCACCCGGCATATTCGCCACGCAGTAATGCATGATACCGTCAACTTCATAGATCGGATCGTCATGTGTTGTGGCGTGCGAGGTTTCAAAACAACCACCCTGATCGATCGCCACATCGACAATCGCCGCACCCGGACGCATCATGCCAAGATCAGCGCGGCTGACCAGTTTTGGCGCTTCGGCACCCGGCACCAGAACCGCCCCAATTACCAGATCGGCATCCGCAATCAGTTCATGTGTATTACCTTTAGAGGCATAGCGGGTCTTGAACTGATGCCCGAACACATCATCTAGATACCGCATCCGGTTCAGGGACATATCAAGTACCGACACGTCAGCACCCATTCCGGCAGCAACCCGTGCTGCATGCGTACCGACAACACCACCACCGATCACAACGACCCGTGCCGGACCAACACCCGGAACGCCGCCCAACAACACACCGCGACCGCCATTGGCCTTTTGCAGGGTCCAGGCACCGACTTGCGGCGCCAGTTTGCCGGCAACTTCTGACATCGGGGCCAGCAAAGGCAAGCCACCAGCGCGGTCAGTTACGGTTTCATAGGCGATACCGGTCACACCTGAGGCCAGCAAATCGCGGGTTTGGTCTGGGTCCGGGGCCAAATGCAGATAGGTGAACAGGATCTGATTTTCGCGCAGTTGTTTGCGTTCAACCGGCTGTGGTTCCTTAACCTTGACCACCATATCCGCCGTGGCAAAAATTTCGGCGGCGGTATCAACGATTACAGCACCAACAGCGGTATACTGATCATCAGGAAAGCCAGCTCCGACGCCGGCGTTCTTTTCAATGATCACCTTGTGGCCACGCGAAATTGCCTCAAGCGCTGCGGCGGGGGTCATCCCGACGCGATATTCCTGGTTCTTGATCTCTTTTGGACATCCGATAAGCATGGTCTCTCCCCATAAATGCGTTCCTGATTTCGGCCAATCTGCCTGACTCGCTTGCGAATTGCCTTGCTATTTTCGCTTCTAAATCCGGCGTTTTGTGATAGAATCCACGAAGAAGTGGCACATTCACGCAAGGATATTGCTCAAAATGGAAATTGACGAAACGGATCGTCGAATCTTGATCGTGCTGCAAAAATACGGCCGGATACCGAATGCCGAACTGGCCGAGCGGATAAATTTGTCAGCATCAGCCTGCCATCGCCGGGTGCAACGGCTTGAGAAAAGCCGGGTGATCACCGGATATGTGGCGCTGCTTGACCCGCGCGAGGTGGACCGCCGGACAACTGTGTTCGTGGAAATAACCCTGTCTGGTCAGGCGGATGAGGTGCTTGAGGCCTTTGAGAAAGAAGTCGCCCGCATCCCGGATGTGCTGGAATGTCACCTGATGGCAGGCACAGCGGATTACCTGCTGAAAGTCGTGGCGCGTGATACCGACGATTTCGCGCGCATCCACCGCCAACATCTGGCCCGCTTGCCGGGGGTGGCGCAAATGCACTCGTCATTTGCGTTACGGACGGTGTCAAAAACCACAGCCCTGCCGCTTTAAGTCAGCAAATATTGCACGGCGTAAAGCGTGATCATCCCGCCAAGCACAGCGCCGACAACGCTTTTGCGCCACATACCAATGGCGAAAGCCGCCACAGCGGCGACCAGACGCGCCGGGTCAGTGTGTCCGCCAGTGGCAGATGGCCACATAATCAAAGGGGCAATCAATCCGGGCATTACAGCAACTGCCGTGTACCGCAGATGTCGCAGCACCCATTCCGGCAATTCACGTCCTCCGATCAGGCCTAAAAACGATAAGCGTATCAGATAGGTGCCGATCCCAAGCCCGACAATCACGATCCAAAGCGTGGTCTTATCAATCATGCGCCGCCCGCCGTTTCAGCCACAGTTCAACTTGTGCACCGGCAATCATCGCCAGAATGGCCGCAATTATCAGGCCCAGATTATAAGGCACCCATATCAGGGCCAGGGTCGCTGCAACTGAAACCAGTGCTGCCACAAAATGCGGCAAGCTGCGCATCATCGGTGCGGTCAGCGCAATAAAACAAATCGGAATCGCAAAATCGAGCGAGAGTTCCGCTGGGATTTTCTGCCCGGCCACCGCGCCAACATAGGAAAACACATACCAAAGCGGCACAATCGGCGTAAGGCAGCCAAAGTAATAGGCGATTTTGTGTGCCTGGCTCATCGCTGGCTGCTCTTCAAATTTCTTGAAGGCCACCGCAAAGGCTTGATCTACCATGAAATACGCCATCAACGCGCGCAGCCAAAACGGAGTTTTACCCAGATGCGGCACCAAAGCCGCCGAATACATCGCCAACCGCAGATTGACCGCCAGCGCCGTCAGCAACACAATAAAGGTCGGCGCATGGTCCAGCATCAGCGAAATCGCCGTAAACTGCGCTGCTCCGGCCACCACCAGCGCCGACATGGTCATGGTTTCAACCAGATCAAGCCCGGCATCAATTGAAATCACCCCGAACAGCAATGCGAAAGGGACAGCGACCAGAATAAACGGACTGCCGTCGCGAAAACCGGACCAGAAGACGGATTTTAGGGTGTTGCTTGTCATTCCAGCCCATTAGATTTAATCCGTACTGCCTAGGCTGAAACCCCCGCGAGGTTCAATTGCCAAAACGTTCTGACGTGAAAGAATTCATAATCGCCCCCGATCCGGGCGCAACCCGGTTGACCCGGCAGGTCAGCGGGTTTGACCAGTTCGGGGTCAAGGTCGATCTGTCGGTGGTCGAAGAACGACCCTTGACAATTTACCTCAACCGGCAGGAAATCGTCACAGCGATGACAATCGGCGATTACCCCGAATACCTGGCGCTCGGGTTCCTGCGCAACCAGCGCATGCTTTCTGATGACGACCAGATCCTGCGCGTTGATTATGACGAGGAACTGGAAACCGTTGTGGTGCGCACCGCGGTTGAAACCAATTTTGAAGACAAGCTGAAAAAGAAAACCCGCACGTCGGGCTGTGCTGTCGGCACGGTGTTTGGTGATATGATGGAGGGGCTTGATAGTATCCAACTGCCGCAAACCCCGGTCAAAACCTCGTGGCTTTACGCGCTTGCTGCCAAGATCAACACCACTCCCAGCCTTTATCTTTCGGCAGGCGCAATCCACGGCACGGTTCTGTGCCACCAAGATCAGCCGCTGGTCTATATGGAGGATGTCGGCCGCCACAACGCTGTTGACAAAATCGCGGGCTGGATGCTGTCAGAAAACGTACCGGCAGGCGACAAGATCCTTTACACCACCGGTCGGCTGACCTCGGAAATGGTGATCAAAACCACGATGATGGGCATTCCCGTTCTGGCCTCACGATCAGGCTTCACCGCTTGGGGCGTGGAAATTGCCCGCCAGGTCGGCCTGACCCTGATCGGCCGGATGCGCGGTCAACGGTTCGTTTGCCTGTCTGGTGAAGACCGCCTGATCCGCGACGCCGATCCCGGCGCAGTCTCTGACGAGGGCCGCAAGTCTGCCCGCAAGGGGGGCGGCGATGATTAAACCTCTCGGCATCATCCTTGCCGGCGGCCAGTCAACCCGCATGGGCGGCGGTGACAAAGGGCTGCTTGACCTCGCTGGTAAACCGCTGCTGGCGCATGTGATCGACCGTCTGGCACCACAAGCTTCAGCCATTGCCCTAAACGCCAATGGCGACGCCAGCCGTTTTGCGGCCTACAACCTGCCGGTGATCGCCGACAGTATCGACGGTTTTGCTGGTCCTTTGGCTGGCGTTCTCGCAGGCCTTGACTGGGCCTCCGAACATGGTGCCAGCCATATCGTTACCGCCGCTGCCGACACACCGTTTTTCCCCACCGATCTGGTCGCGCGCCTAATGACCGCCCTTTCTGCGCAAACACCTATATCCATGGCCACAACCCCCGATCCCGAACGCAGCAACAACCGGCATCCGACCTTCGCCATCTGGCCGGTTGCCCTGCGGAACGATTTGCGGGCGGCGCTGACGGCTGGGTTGCGCAAAGTTATCCTGTGGACGGATCAGCATGGCTGTGCCGAAGTGGAATTCGCAGCGACCCCCTTTGATCCGTTTTTCAACGTCAACACGCCTGCCGATATGGCCCGCGCCAGGATGTTGCTGGCCGAGGGGCAATCATGAAAGTCTTTGGCGTCGTCGGCTGGAAAAACAACGGCAAAACCGGCCTGATGGAACGCTTGGTGCGCGAAATCACCAGCCGGGGCTTTACAGTGTCCAGCATCAAGCACGCACATCACAGCTTTGACATCGACCATGAAGGCAAAGACAGCTTTCGCCACCGCGAGGCGGGTGCGCAAGAGGTGCTGTTATCTTCACGCTCGCGATGGGCATTGATGCACGAAATGCGCAATGAACCCGAAATGACGCTTACAGCCCTGATGCAGCGCTTGCGCCCGGTCGATCTGGTTCTGGTTGAAGGTTACAAACGCGACAACCACGCCAAGATCGAGGCCCACCGGGTTTCAACCGGACAAAAACCGATTGCCTTTGACGACGATACTGTCGTGGCGCTGGCCAGCGACGTTGACCTTAAAGGCCTGAAACAACCGGTGTTTTCGCTGGACGATACGAACGCAATCGCGGATTTTATTCTGGCGCATGTGGGGCTGACCTGATGGATGTACCCAAGCTGAAAGACGACTGTTTCGCGCTGCCGCCCGGCATTGACTGGACACCGGTCGACACCGCCCTTGGCATGTTGCGCGAACGTCTTTCGGCGGTTGTCGGGCAGGAAACCGTGCCGGTAGCCATGGCTGATGGCCGCATTCTGGCAACCACAATTGACGCCAAACGCGCCAATCCACCAACCGCCAATTCCGCAGTTGACGGCTTTGGTTTTGCCCATGCCAGCCTTGGCACCGGTGTGCAAATCCTGCCTTTGGTCAATGGCCGGTCCGCTGCGGGGCAGCCTTTTAATGGCAAAGTTCCCCTCGGGCATGCGCTGCGCATCCTGACCGGGGCCGAAGTTCCGCCCGATATCGACACGGTGATCCTTCAGGAAGACGTCGCCGCCAGCGACACCTCGATCAGCTTTCAGCCGGGCTTGCGCAAAGGCGCCAACACCCGCCGCGCGGGCGAAGATGTTGCGGCGGGCGCAACCCTGTTCACCGCAGGCCATCGCCTGACCCCACAGGATATCGCCTTGCTTAGCGCCGTAGGTGTTGCCGATTGCGCCGTTCATAAACGTCTGCGGGTCGGCGTTCTGTCTACTGGCGACGAGTTGAAACAACCCGGCCAAACCGCCACGCTTGCCCAAATTTATGATGCCAATCGCCCGATGCTGTTGGCCATGTTGGCCCGCTGGGGGTGCCAGCCGGTTGATCTGGGCCATGTCGGGGATAACCGCGATGCGCTGCGTACGCGCCTGAACCAAGCTGCGACAACAACCGATGCAATCCTGACCTCGGGCGGTGCATCGGCAGGCGACGAAGACCACGTATCTGCCCTGCTTGGCAGCGAGGGCAGCTTGTTCACCTGGCGGATCGCTTTGAAACCGGGCCGTCCTTTGGTGCTTGGGCAATGGTTAAACGTGCCGGTCTTTGGGTTGCCCGGTAACCCTGTCGCCGCCTTTGTTTGTGCTCTGATCTTCGCCCATCCGGCGCTGGGCCTGCTGGGCGGAGGGGACTGGAGCACACCGCAAGGTTTCGCAGTCCCGGCCACCTTCGCCAAATCCAAGAAACCCGGCCGCCGCGAATATCTCAGGGCGCGTTTAACGCCAAACGGATCGGCGGAAACCTTTACCTCGGAAGGCTCGGGGCGGATTTCAGGCCTAAGTTGGGCGGATGGGTTGGTTGAATTGCCGGATCAGGCACAGGACATCAAGCCGGGTGATCCGGTTCGGTATTATCCTTATGCAAGTTTTGGGCTGTGACAGCGGCCTACACTTGAGCGACGTGAAAATCAGTCAAACGTTCCAGCCGAGCGCCCCAGCAACATAAACGCCCGCGCGGTGCGGGTTTCGCCCATTTCCACCAATTCAGCATCTGTGGCGTTGGACTCGAATTCTGACAGAACGTTATCAAACTGCCGCAAGAAATGATGCGCGGCGTCCCGGAAAACCGGGTCTTTCTTCATCCGCCCACTGGTCAAAGCCAGACACGAGCGGTCGCGAATTCCGCCAAGCCCGGAAACCGCCGGACCGCGTTCGCCATTGGCAAACTTGCGCCATGTTTCTGCCCTTGGGCGGTCTGGGCGTAAATCATCCATGTAAATGCCGTCCTGCGACATCAATGTCAGTACGTCCTGTGACGCGCGGATCATCTTGGCGACATCCCGATCCTGCAAAGCCCGGCGCAGGGTGCGGAACCCTTCGGCGTCATCCTCGTTTTCAGGGAAATTCATCGCGCCGATAAATTCGGCAATCGAAATCGGATCCTTCTGGCCAACGTCATCTGACCCCAATTCCATCCGAATTTGATCATCCGCCTCGACCTCGGGCTTTTTGCCCAAAGCGGCCTTGGTGCTTGATGACTTTTCGTCCCCCGGGTCGCGCCGCGAGGTGAACGTCGCAAGGGCCGTCTGCGTCTGCTTTTGCGCCGCACGGATATCGCCAAGCTGCTTTTCCAGCGACGGCTTTACCACTTGACCGGCCTGTTGTTGCTGGCTGACATAGGCATGTCGCATTGCGTCAATTGATGCTTGCAGCCGCCCACTTTCCTCGCGCATCACCCGCGCGGTTTTAGCCCCTGCACTGGCCACCCAGATCAAACCGACCGGCAGCAGGATCGACACCATGGTCATTACAAAGGTCAGCGGGTTAAAGCCCGGCGTGTTGCCATCCGACGAAATGCCGATGAAAAACCAGAACCCGGCGACGATAGCGACCCAAATCAAGCTTAGAACCGCCGCGACAATGTCGGAAAATTCCACTTTCCGGCGGACTGGCCGGCCATAAATGCCAAGATCAAGCGGAGTCTGTGGTTTGCCCGAGTCCATGAATTCGCCGTCCTGCATTTTGTCGCCTCAGATGTATTTTACGCTGAGGATTTCATAACTTTTCACCCCACCGGGCGTTGTGACTTCAACACTGTCACCTTCCTCTTTCCCGATCAAGGCCCGCGCGATGGGGGAACGGATGTTCAGCAGGCCTTTTTCGATATCTGCCTCTGGTTCGCCCACGATCTGATAGGTCCGCTCCTGATCGGTATCTTCATCCACCAGCTTGACGGTTGCCCCAAATTTGATTGAACCGCTAAGCTTGGTCACGTCAATGACATCGGCAAAACTGATCAGACTTTCCAGTTCTTTGACGCGCCCTTCAATATGGCTCTGTTGTTCACGCGCCGCATGATATTCGGCGTTTTCCGACAGATCTCCATGTTCGCGGGCTTCGGCTATCGCGCGAATGACTGCAGGCCGCTTTACCGACTTCAGAATCTTTAGTTCCTCGTCCATAGCTTTATAGCCGCGTGGGGTTATCGGGATTTTTTCCATTTTGCCTGTCGTCCAACCAGTTTTTCGAGAGCAAACAATAGGATTTGCCGCGCCCCAGAGCAAGGGAATCTGACGCGGCTTTCGGTCAAGTGCCGCTTGCAGAGGCCAAAAGCTTGAAAAAACTGGTTTACCATAGGTGTCTGCGGTACCTTCAGGGGTATATTACCAAAGAATCGAGACTGACATGGCCCTTTTCCCGTCCCTTCCACCCGACGCGCATTTGGCGGACGTTTTCACGCGCTTCCCGGATACCGCCGGCCAGGCCCCGCGTTGCATGGATCAGGTGCGGCGCGGAACGCGCCCTGCCCGAGACGGAATTCAGGCGTTGCGTTCGAAATTGGGACGGCCTAATTCGGTCATCCGATTGAGTATGCGGACGCCAATCTTGGCTTCGGTTTTCTGATTTTTGAACGAGCGCGCCTTGAGTTTGAGCCCGATCACGGTCTTCCAGCGACTCATTAGGGTTTCAGCCCGGCTGCGCTGATTGTAGCCGGAAGCCCTCTGCCAGCCTATTCGCCCGCGGACTGAGATGTCGGCAATATGGCGATCGCGCACTGTCGGATCCTGTGCCGCGTTCGGGCTCAGTACTGCGTTTTTGGGAGGCGAGATCGTGACCTCGATTGTCGATCCAAATCGAGCGACAAGCACGTCAGATGTGGGTTCTCCATCGTAAGCTCCATCCATTGCCTGGCAGGCAATTGCGAAGCAAATGCCGAGAGGGGGCGAGAAACAGATCAACGGGGCTGTCGACTTGATCCAACAGCTCCGGTACCCAACGTCAAGCACAGCTCAATTGCCAGATTGGAGTAGCGCCGCTGACCACCCCGCGTCGTTCGACGCGCGGCAGACCACAAACCAATTGCGTCTTCGCTGATCCAAACCGTCAGGTCACCGCGCCGCCGCAAACCTTCATTGTAATCAGCCCAGTTGGCCACCCGCTGCTTTTGTTTCGGGATCTTGTCACGGCGATCGGCATTGAACTTGTGCGGCATTTACAGCATCCTACTGAGAACGGAACGCCTCACTATAAAACCACGCGGGATCTATGCAACAATGCCCCTTATTTGAAGCCGTACAGGTTTGCGCGGCCTTCAACCTGATGAACCGCATTGTCGAAGGCACTGGCGCGACCTTTGATAACGACCGCCACGATGATGTCAGGCGTGAATTGCGCAACCGTCGGCAACATTCCAATATGGATTTTGGCCGCCGATTGGGTGTCATTCCACCCGAAGACGAGTCGTTGAACGTCTGAGCCTTCCAAAAAACCGGCGATTGTCGCTTTTAGGGTCATTACGACGTTAGGACTGAATTGACCGGACCCGATCCGTTCATATAGGCATTGCGCCAGAAAACATGCGCCTGTGGCGAAATCAGGGGCAAGCGAAAGGGACTGACATGGCCAAGATTGAACGCGAGTCGATGGAATATGATGTGGTTATCGTTGGCGCAGGCCCCGCCGGGCTGTCGGCGGCGATCCGGCTAAAGCAACTGGACAGCGATCTGAACGTGGTCGTGCTTGAAAAAGGCTCGGAAGTCGGGGCGCATATCTTGTCGGGTGCGGTCCTTGATCCCTCGGGCCTGAACGCCCTGATGCCCGATTGGAAATCGCGTGGCGCGCCGATCACCGTGCCGGTCAAAAAGGACAATTTCCTGATCCTCGGCCCGGCTGGTTCCATCCGCGTCCCGAATTTCCCGATGCCGCCTTTGATGAACAACCACGGCTGTTACATCGTCTCGATGGCCAATGTCTGCCGCTGGATGGCCGAACAAGCCGAAGCCCTGGGCGTTGAAATTTTCCCCGGCATGGCCTGTTCTGAACTGGTTTACGGCGAAAATGGCGAGGTCAAAGGCGTGGTTGCCGGTGAATTCGGACTGCAAAAAGACGGCAGCCAAGGCCCGTCCTATGAACCCGGCATGGAATTACACGGCAAATACGTTTTCCTGTCGGAAGGCGTGCGCGGATCACTGGCAAAACAAGTCATCGCCAAATACGATCTGCAAGCTGGCAGAGACGTTGCAAAATACGGTCTTGGAATGAAAGAAATCTGGGAGGTTAAACCGGAGAACCATTCTGAAGGCACCGTCACCCACACAATGGGTTGGCCGCTGGGCAGCAACGCGGGCGGTGGATCGTTTGTCTATCATCTTGATAAAAATCAGGTTTATGTCGGCTTTGTGGTGCACCTGAATTACCGCAACCCGCATCTGTTCCCTTACATGGAATTCCAGCGTTTCAAACATCACCCCGAGATTGCGAAAATCCTGAAAGGCGGCAAACGCGTGGCTTATGGCGCGCGCGCCATCACCGAAGGCGGCTGGCAGTCGATCCCCAAAGTGGTGGCACCCGGTGTCGCCCTGCTGGGCTGTTCTGCCGGTCTGGTCAACGTGCCGCGCATCAAGGGCAATCACAACGCCATGCTGTCAGGCAAAGCCGCCGCCGAGGCCGCTTTTGCTGCGATCAAAGACAACCGGTCGGGCGATGAACTGACTGCCTATGAAATCGACCTGCGCACCGGGCCAATCGCCAAAGACCTCAAGCGGGTGCGTAACGTGAAACCCCTATGGTCGAAATTCGGGCTTGTTACCTCGCTGGTGCTGGGCGGTTTTGACATGTGGGTTGCCAACCTCACCGGATGGAACCCGCTGGGCACAATCAAACACGGCAAAACGGATGCTGCGGCCACGGAAGAGGCCAGCCAGCACAAAGTGCTGGAATATCCGCGCCCGGATGGTGTTCTCAGCTTTGATCGCCTGACAAATGTCAGCTTTTCAGCAACCAATCACGCCGAAGATGAGCCGTGCCACTTGCAATTGCACGATCCTTCGATCCCGATCCTTGTCAACCTGCCGAAATATGCCGAACCCGCACAGCGGTATTGCCCTGCCGGGGTTTACGAGGTTCTGCGCGATGAAGACGGCAGCAATCCGCGCTTTCAGATCAACGCGCAAAACTGCGTGCATTGCAAAACCTGTGACATCAAAGACCCCAGCCAGAACATCAACTGGCAGACCCCGCAGGGCGGCGAAGGGCCGAATTATCCCAATATGTAATCCCGCGCCAACGATCGCGTGAAAGCACATGTTGGCGCATTGCCAATAGCGGGGCGGGGCACTAGGCTTCGCCCTGATTGTTTTAGCTGCCGGAGAAATGCTGCGTGACCTTAATTTTCAGGCCTGCCATTGTTGCTGCCGCCCTTCTATTCACGGCGGCCCTGCCGTCGCATCACGCGCAAGCCGAAAGTCTTGCTGGCAGCTATCTTGCAGCCAGTCAGGCGAATTTCGAAAACAACTATGCGGCATCGGCACTGTATTACACGCGGGCGCTGGCGGCTGATCCCGACAATCTGGGTCTGATGCAAAATGTCGTGCTGGCCTATCTGTCCAAAGGCGATGCAGAAAAAGCCGTGCCGATCGCTGCCAAAATGGAAAGCCTTGGTGCCAACAGCCAATTGGCGCAACTTTTGTTGCTGACCGAGGCGATCCGCAAAGAAAACTTTGCAGATGCCGCCGCTTTGTTTGAAAAGGGCGCGTCCTTCAGCCCGTTGCTTGACGGTTTGATCCGCGGCTGGGTCGATTTTGGCAAAGGCGATATGTCCGCCGCGACTGCGGAATTTGACGAAATGCGCGCCAATAACGCTATGCGCGTGTTCAGCGATTATCACCGGGCTTTGATGCTGGCGGTGGTTGGCGATTTTGAAGGCTCTGAAAAGCTGTTGGCCGGCGAAAACGGCCAACCCGTCCGCATCGGACGTGGCAGCCTGATCGCCCATATCGAGGTTCTGTCACAGCTTGAACGCAACCCAGACGCGATCAAAGTGATCGAAGGTGCGATGAACGGGTCGGGCGATCTGGAAATGCTAAACCTGCTGCAAAGGCTGAATGCTGGCGAAACATTGCCAATCTCGCAAGTGAGCAACCCGGTCGAAGGCGCTGCCGAAGTGTTTTTCACTCTGGCCTCGGTGCTGTCGGGCGAAGACAATGACCGGTTCGGGCTGATCTATGCCCGGCTGTCAGAATATTTGCGCCCAACGTCAGTCGAGTCGCTTTTGATGGTCGCTGATATGCTAAGCGCCCAAAAGCAATTTGATCTGGCAGTTGAAAGCCTGAACAAAGTGCCCAGTTCACACCCGGAATTTTACACCGCCGAAATCGGCAGATCCGAAGCTTTGCAAGCAGCGGGTAAAGCCGAGGCTGCAATCGAAGTGCTGCGTGGCCTGACGAAAACTCATAAAACCATTCCAACAGTTTTCACCTCGCTTGGCGATGCCTTGCGCCGGGAATCCCGGTTTCCCGAGGCAACTGAAGCCTATAACGGCGCTATAGCTTTACTGCCGGACGTGCAGCCGAACCATTGGTTCCTGTATTACGCCCGCGGTATCACGCTGGAACGCGAAGGCAAATGGGACGCCGCCGAAGCCGATTTCCGCTTTGCGTTGAAGCTGTCCCCCGATCAGCCGCTGGTTCTGAATTATCTGGGCTACGGTATGGTTGAAAAGAACATCAATCTGGAAGAAGCCCAGCAGATGATCGAAACCGCCGTCGCCAAGCAACCCAATGATGGCTACATCACCGATTCACTTGGCTGGGTCTTGTACCGCGTTGGAAAATTCGCCGAGGCCGTATCGCCGCTTGAAAAAGCCATCGAACTGATGCCGGTTGACCCGATCATCAATGATCACCTTGGGGATGCGTATTGGATGGTCGGTCGCAAACTTGAAGCCGCGTTTCAATGGCGCCGCGCGCTGTCGTTTGAACCCGAAGAAGCCGATGCTGCGCGTATCCGGCTTAAACTTGAAATCGGGCTGGATGCGGTTATGAATTCGGAAACAGAATAAAGGCAACAAATGCTTGCAGCCGCCAAAATCAATCTGGCTTTGCACGTCACAGGTCTGCGCCCAAACGGTTACCATTTGCTCGACAGTCTGGTTTGCTTTGCCGATGTGGGCGATATTGTTACGGTTCGACCCTCGGATCAGCTGTCGCTGACGCTGGCCGGGCCGCGCGCCAAGGACCTTCCGCAAGGCAGCAGCAATATCGTTCTGAAGGCCGCGCGCAGCTTTGGCCCTGACTTTGGTGCGGCGATCCATTTGGATAAACGCCTGCCGGTTGCCGCCGGAATTGGCGGCGGTTCAGCCGATGCCGCCGCCGCCCTCCGGGCCCTTGCCGTTCTGTGGGATGCCCCTTTGCCGGACATCAATGCCCAGCTTGCTTTAGGGGCGGATGTGCCCGCTTGCGTGGTTTCAAAGACCCTTCGGATGACAGGCATCGGTGAGCAGATCACGCTTGTTCCGAATATGCCAAAGTTTGAGGCGGTTCTGGTAAATCCGGGCGTGGCCGTTTCCACTCAGGACGTTTTCAAGGCACTGCCGAAAACCAACAATCCGCCTCTGGAAGTCTTGCCTGCAGGGCGAAGTCAGGCCGAATGGCTGGATTGGATGAAACGTCAGCGCAATGATCTTGAGGTGCCGGCTTTGCGCATCGCCCCGGTGATGATCGACTGTCTAACGGCGCTGCACGATGCAGATGGATGCGAGTTGGTGTCGATGTCAGGCTCGGGTGCCACATGTTTTGGCATCTATGCGTCCGCCCGACAGGCCCGCGCCGCAGCGATGCAGATCATGGCTTATCATCCGGACTGGTGGATCAGGCCAACCCGTTTGGGGTAGATTTCCATTGGGCCGATGTCAGGTAAAGCTGCGCGGATATGAGAAATTTCGTCGTGTCCTACGTGAACTTTGACCGTTCTTCCCACTCATCCGCAACCAGTTACAACGTATATAGAATTTGCCGCCGGTAAGTTAACTCTTGCATTATGCAATTGCCGTTGGATCATTCGACTAACCGACTAACCGACTAACCGACTAACCGACTAACCGACTAACCGACTAACCGGCCGTCTTTTTAAGTCAGAAACATTCCGAGCCGCCAAAGGCTGAGGCTAAATAGCGAAGCTGGGATATGCCGCCGGAGTTAGGATCGTGTTCATATATTAATGAATTAAGGGAATGCGCGGATATGGGCAGCTTTGCCGTTTCAACGCCACAAACAACCGCGGGCAATTGCTCTTGAACAATGCCCGATATATCCATTGGCTCAATACCGACGCAACAATAACGCAGTCACCAGAACCAAAACGCAGTGACCTAAACCACCCGCGCCACGACGTAATCCGCCAAGCCCACCAGCAGATCCCGCAGTTCTGAGCTTGGCAACCGCTCAACAGCCGCCTTCGCCTTTTCCGCCCAGCCCAACGCCTCGGCCCGGGTTTGCGCAAGCGTTCCGTGGCGTTGCATCAGGTCAATTGCCTGCAGCAAATCACCCTCTTCCTGCTTGCCAGCCTCGATCACGCGCGACCAAAAGGCCCGCTCGCCTGGATCCGCCTTCGCCACCGCTTTTATCACCGGCAACGTCAGTTTACGCTCGCGGAAATCGTCGCCCGTGTTCTTGCCCATGATCGCCGCTGATCCACCGTAATCCAGCAGATCATCCACAATCTGAAACGATATCCCCAGCGCATCGCCGTAATCCCGCAAGGCCGTTACCTGATCCTCAGGGGCCCCGGCAATCACGCCGCCAACCTCGGTTGCCGCAGCAAATAACGCCGCAGTTTTCCCACGCACGACCTGCAAATAAATGCCCGCATCGGTGCGCAAATCCTGCGCGGCGGTCAGTTGCAGAACTTCTCCCTCGGCAATCGTTGCCGATGCGTTTGCCAAAATATCCAGCACCCGCAAAGACCCGGTTTCCACCATCAATTGAAACGCCCGTGAAAACAGATAATCCCCGACCAGAACCGACGATTTGTTGTCCCACATAAGGTTCGCTGTCGGCCGTCCGCGCCGCTGCGCACTTTCATCGACAACATCGTCATGCAGCAACGTCGCGGTGTGAATGAACTCGACCGTCGCCGCTAAATGCACGTGAAAAGGCCCGTCATAACCACACAACCGCGCACTGGCCAATGTCAGCAATGGCCGCAACCGCTTGCCGCCAGCCTCGACCAGATGCGCTGTGACTTCAGGGATGCGCGGCGCATGTTCTGACACCATCCGCGCCTTGATCAACTGATCAACCGCCAGCATTTCCGGTGCCAACAGCGCCGCAAGTGCCTCATGTGGTTTGGCAGCCGGTGCAGTCTTGGTCATGCGCGGTTCCTTATATTCCTCGACAAGACCAGCGTCCTGCCGTTATGTCCACAGGATGAAAGAGCTTTTGCGCACCAACGACCCGACCGTCATCGCCTTCGCCAAAGCCCTGCTGGGCGCTGAGGGTATAGACTGCTTTGAATTCGACGTCCACATGAGCGTGCTCGAAGGATCAATCGGAATTATGCCGCGCCGCCTGATGTTGATTGATCGTGATATCTTTCGCGCCCGCGCCATTCTGCGCGACAACGACATCGAATTGCCGGACTGAAACGATGGGGTTTAGCGAGGCCGATTTATCTTGCGACGGCTTTTTGGGCGGTCGCCTGAAAATCTTTCAACCGAAATCCGGCTACCGCGCCGCGACAGACCCGGTATTTTTGGCCGCCGCCGTACCCGCACAGGCAGGCCAGTCGGTGTTGGAGCTTGGCTGCGGGGCAGGGGTTGCCTCGCTTTGTCTGGGCGCGCGGGTGCCTGGCCTTGATCTGCACGCGGTAGAATTACAATCCGATTATGCCGATCTGGCCCGCCTGAACGCCGCCGCGAACGGCTTTGGCTTGGATGTCACTTGCGCCGATCTAGCCGACCTTCCAACAGCCCTGACCGCCTGCAGTTTTGACCACGTAATCGCCAACCCGCCTTATCTGGCCGCTGGTGCCGGAACCGCCGCAAGTAACCAAGGCCGCGAGGTCGCCTTTCGCGAGGAAACGCCGCTGGCAAAATGGCTTGACGTGATGATCCGGCGGTTGAAACCACGCGGCATCCTCAGCATCATTCATTTGGCCGAACGCTTGCCCGATTTGCTTGCCGGTCTGGATGGCCGCGTTGGCGACATTGCTGTCAAACCGATTGCCCCCAGAACCAATCGCGCAGCGGGGCGGGTGTTAGTGCGGGCGCGCAAAGGCGCTAAAGGCGCGTTTATGTTGCACCCGCCGCTGGTTGTTCATGCCGGACCCGAGCATCTCGCCGACGGTGAAAGTTACACGCCGCTGGTTCAGGCGATCCTTAGAAACGGGGATGTCCTTGTGTTTTGAATGAACCTGTCCACCACATGCATAACGCGAAATTAACCATTTGTTAACTTTTCGCCCCTAAGCCGAATATACCCACCGGCATCTATCGTGTGGGTGTGTAGTCGGCTTTTTTAAATGCAAAGTGGTGTTTTTCTAATTCTTCTGTCAATGTCGTTGACCCCATTTGGCGAGGCCCTTTCAAAACAACTTGCCGACACCCAATCCCCGATGTTCATCGTGTTTTTGCGCTATTTTGTCGCCGGACTGATCGCGCTGGCACTGGCGCGCCTTACAGGCACCAAAGTTACATTGCCGCAAAAGGGCCGCGCCGGTTTCGTTCTGCGCACAGCCTTGGTTGTGGGGGCGATGGCAATGCTGATCGTGGCGTTGTCACTGATCCCGTTGGCTACTGCCGTCGGTGGGTTTCTGATCGCCCCAATCGTTGCGACCGCGATTTCGGTCTTCTTTTACAGCGAGGCAATGACCGCCCCGCGACTGATTGGTTGCACGCTCAGTTTTCTGGGCGCGATGTTGATCCTCAAGCCCGGCGGCGCGATCGAACCGGGGATTATTTTCGCGCTAACCGGCGGCGTGTTGCTGGGCGCGTTTCTGGCCCTCAGCCGCGCCGCAGTCTGCACGATGACACCGGTTGCTGCGCTTGCCGTTCAATGTCTGCTTGGGGCGGTCATGTTGTTTCCGTTTGCTGCCCTTCAAATCGGCCATTTAAACCTCGGCCTTTTGCTGCCTGCCCTCGGCCTTGGCATGGTTACAGCCGCTACGCATTTCTTAACGGTCGCAGCCTATCAACGCAGCGAGGCCGCCCGTCTGGCGCCGTTCTTTTACTTTAATCTGGTGGCCGCGGTGATCGTCGGATTGGTCTGGTTTCATGAAGTTCCAAACACCCTTACACTGGCCGGACTGGCCCTGATCGTGGCCGGTGGCTTGGCCAGCCTGCTGACTTTGCCGCAATTTCTGCACCGTATCGGCAAATTTTCGCCGAAACCAAGCATGCAACCTGAACATATTTATGTGAAAGTTTGATGACACGACTCAAATTCTGTGATGCACTGATTACGTAATACAGAGCGATTACCAACCAAGGAGAAAAAAATGAACATGAGTTCCCATCTGCACGAACTCCAGAAAAAACACGAAGCCCTCTCCAAACAAGTCGAAACGGCACAGCGAAGCCCCGGATCAAATGATCTGGAAATCGGCGAAATGAAAAAGCAGAAACTCAGGCTTAAGGAAGAAATCGAGCGCATCCAGATAAACTAGACATCCTTTTATACAAAACGGCCGGCTGCAAGCAACCGGCCGTGAAATCTGATGGTTGCGGCGTTTAACCGGCCATAAACTGCCCGCCATTTGCGGTCAGCGTTGAGCCAGTGATAAAACCAGCGTCGTCGGATGCTAGGAACACAACGCAGCGGGCAATTTCCTCGGGCGTGCCAAGACGGCCTACCGGGATCTGTGCCACGATGCTTTCCCGCACTTTTTCCGGCACAGCCAGAACCATATCGGTGCCAATGTAACCGGGGCAAATTGCGTTAACCGTAATGCCCTTGAACGCGCCTTCCTGTGCCAGCGCCTTGGTGAAACCCAGATCACCGGCTTTGGCGGCGGAATAATTCGCCTGACCCATCTGGCCTTTTTGGCCATTGATCGACGAGATGTTGACGATACGGCCAAATTTTCGGTCGCGCATACCGTTCCAGATCGGGTGGGTCATGTTGAACAGGCCGTCCAAATTCGTGCCCATAACCTCTGACCATTGTTGGCGGGTCATCTTGTGGAACATGCCGTCGCGGGTGATGCCAGCATTGTTGACCAAAACGTCAACCGGTCCCAATTCAGCCTCCACCTGTGCGATACCGGCGGTGCAAGCATCATAATCAGCAACCGACCATTTATAGGTCGGGATGCCGGTTTCTTTGGTGAAGGCGGCAGCCGCTTCGTCATTGCCGGCATAGTTCGCGGCGACTTTGTAACCTGCATTCTTCAAAGCCACTGCAATTGACGCGCCAATGCCGCGTGATCCACCGGTTACCAGTGCAACTCGTCCCATAATCAATCCTCTTTCTTAGTTTAAATATTCGCGATTCAGAGCTTCCCTAACGGAAACCGCTCTGGACCAGAATTGCATTATGGGAATGCCCGCTATGCGGTGTCAGTCCCGCTCGACGCACAGCGCGACACCCATGCCGCCACCTATGCACAGTGTTGCAAGGCCGCGTTTTGCGTCGCGGCGCTGCATTTCAAACAACAACGTGTTCAGAATTCGCGCACCCGAAGCACCGATCGGATGACCAATAGCAATCGCGCCACCGTTCACATTCACAATCGAGGTGTCCCAGCCCATGTCTTTGTTGACCGCACAGGCCTGTGCAGCAAACGCTTCATTGGCTTCCACCAAGTCCAGATCACTGGCCGACCAACCCGCCTTTTCCAGTGCCTTGCGCGAGGCTGAAACCGGGCCGATCCCCATGATCGACGGGTCAACACCGGCGGTTGCATAAGACGCGATCCGACCCAGCGGCGTGATCCCGCGTGCCTTGGCGTTGTCGGCCGACATCAGCAGCACGCCAGCCGCCCCGTCATTCAAACCCGAGGCGTTTGCCGCAGTGACCGAACCTTCGCGGTCAAAGGCAGGGCGCAATTTTTGCATCGCTTCCATCGTGGCGCCGTGGCGAATATACTCGTCCGCATCCACAATAATGTCCCCCTTACGGGTCTTGATTGTGAACGGGATGATTTCGTCTTTGAACTTACCGGCTTTTTGCGCGGCTTCTGCTTTGTTCTGGCTGGCAACTGCGAATTCGTCTTGCTGTTCGCGGCCGATTTGCCATTGTTTGGCGACGTTTTCTGCGGTGGTCCCCATGTGATAGCCGTTAAATGCATCCCACAGGCCGTCTTTGATCATCGAATCGATGAATTGCATATCGCCCATTTTTTGTCCGGCGCGCAGATGTGCTACATGCGGGCTCAGGCTCATGCTTTCTTGTCCGCCCGCCGCGATGATATCCGCGTCACCCAATTGGATATGCTGGGCGGCAATTGCCACAGCCCGCAGGCCCGAGCCACACACCTGATTAATACCCCAGGCGGAACTTGCAATTGGCAGACCGGCGTTGATATGTGCCTGACGGGCGGGGTTCTGACCCTGGCCAGCCGACAAAACCTGCCCCAGAATGGTCTCTGAAACTTCGTCTTTGCGGATGCCTGCACGCGCAACCAGCGCTTCCAGAACAGCTGCGCCAAGATCGTGGGCAGGTACATTTGCAAAAGCGCCGTTAAAGCTGCCGACGGCGGTACGTGCAGCAGATGCAATTACTACATTGGTCATTTTGAACCCTTTCCGATGTCAAAATTCGATTCGTTTCTGCGGTGCAGCATAAAACCAAACGTGACACTTGTCAGCCAAATCCAGCGCGCATTAATATTGCGGTTTTTGGATAGAATGATTTCAAATATTACGCAATAGGCGAATACGACATTGCGATAATTACTTTCCCATCAGAAAGTGATTGCGCACCCAACCAAACAAAGCCCCGAAGAGCCCAGAAGATATACAATTGCATACATTTGTCGCAGGCCGGGCCCCGTCGCGCCGCTGTCAGGGTCAGTGGCTAGGACGCAACTTGTTTTTCCCGTGCGGATTTCCAGACAGGATTGGTGGTTGGCATACCAAAGTAATAGCCTTGCAAACAATCAAACCCGAGGGATTGCAAACAGGCGGCTTCTTCAGGCTGCTCGACCGCTTCGGCGACCGTCAGCATATCAAACTGCTGCCCGATTGACGCCAACGCCGCCGCCAAAACCTGATTATTTGCGTCTTCATGAATATTGCGGATGAACTGGCCGTCAATCTTCACGATGTCAAAATAGAAGTCTTTCAGATACCGAAACGCCGTGTAGCCAGCGCCGAAATCATCAAGCGCAAAACAAACACCACGCCGGTGTGTGTTTGCCATAAACACTGTTACCAGTTCCGGCATGATCATCGCCGAACTTTCGGTGATTTCCAGAATAAGCCTTTCGCCAATGGTTTTATCCATCGCCAGACCCTTGTTCAAAACCTCGGTCCAGCGCGGATAGCCAATACTGCGCGCCGACATATTGACCGACAAACGCAGCGCCGGTTCTTCATACAAAGCCTGCAAACCCATTTCCAACGCCAGACAGTCGATGATCCGCCCGATTTCACGGGTTTCGGCCACGTGCATGAATTGCCCGGCGGGCAGAATATTGCCGTCAGCATCCAGAATGCGGATCAACCCTTCGTAAAACGCCACCGTATCCGGGCGTTTGGCGACCACAATCGGCTGAAAAGCCAACATCGCATCGCCGTGCCGGATGGCGCGTTCGACCAATTGATGAATGCCTTGGTCGCCGCGGTTCAACGCATAAGAAAGCGGGCTGTCCATTTCGCCGTTACCGATATATTGCCGCTGTTCCATGATCGTGATCCCTTCGCAAATCTCGTCGCCACATTGCCGCCCGATTGCTTAAGAACACGTAAATATTCGCTTTTTGTTCTAATTTTGCTAAACTTGCCGATAACTAGTCAAACTATTGAATGGAAACAATAAATGTCAGAACGTTGTGCGTGGTGCGGAGTCGACCCGATCTATGTGGAATATCATGATACCGAATGGGGTGTGCCCGAATGGGACAGTCGCGCTCTGTGGGAGAAACTGATTCTTGACGGATTTCAGGCCGGGCTAAGCTGGATCACCATCCTGAAAAAGCGTGACGCGTTTCGGGCTGGTTTTGATGATTTCGATCCGCATAAAGTGGCCGAATATACCGAAGCCGACGTGACCCGCCTGTTGGATAACGCTGGTATCATCCGTCACCGCGGCAAGATCGAGGCCTCCATTGGCAACGCCCGCGCCTGGCAGGAAATCGAGGCGAAACAGGGATTTGACAGCTTTCTTTGGCGCTATGTCGAAGGCGCGCCCCTGCAGAATGACATCCTCGACAAGGCAGCGATTCCGACACAAACACCGCTGTCGCTGCAAATCTCCAAGGACCTCAAGAAAGCCGGGTTCAAGTTTTGCGGCCCGACAATCGTCTATGCGTTCATGGAGGCGGTTGGCATGGTTAACGACCACCAGATCACCTGTCACCGCCATGCGGCAGTCAAAAAACTGGCCATCAACCCAAACGCGCGATGATTGTCTGGCTAAGCACCCGCGCCCATTCGCCGTAGATTTCCGGCCCCGGATGATAGCCGTCTGTGGCAATCTGATCCGGTGACATCTCAAAATCCATCGGCACGTAAACCAACGCCGGATCACCCGCCGCAGATTGCCGCAAATGCCGGTCAAACCGCTCCGCCTGCCGCCCCAGAACCCAGCGCAACGGCTGCGGCAGCAACGGGAAATGCCCCATCGGCGGCAATCCAGACAAACAAATAAGCCGCGCGCCAAACCGGTCTTGCAACAGGCGCACCAGCCGCCTTTGCCGCGTCAACCACAGTTCCAGCGGCACCATGCCGGTCACATCATTCACGCCAAGTGCCACGATCACCACGTCAAACTTTTGCGCCGGCAAGGCCTGCAACCGCTTGAACGTGACCGCAGTTGTCGCGCCGGTTTGGGCCTGCAACAGCCAGTCCACCCGAAAAGACGCGGCCAGAGTTCGGCTGACGTGTCCCGCCAACGCCAAGTCCTGCACCGCAACCCCGACACCCGCCGCCGAGCTGTCGCCAACAATCAGCAGCCGCAGATCTTGCCCGACGCCAACCACGCCACTGCGGGGGCCGCCGGCCTCGGGCAAGATCAGCGCATGGCGGCGGACCCGCACCGCTTGCACAGCCAAGACCGGCGCCATCACCGCGCGCAAAACCAAATCCACCGCATGGTTCATCGGCTGCGGTCAGACCCAACCTGTAAACCCGGTTGACCCGCCTGTTCCGGATGCCGTGCCAGATGTTTCGCCTTGATCGCCGCGGTCGTATCGCGTGACCCATCGTGGCTCCAACCGGGCGGCGCAAAGGCGTACATCAGCCGCGCCCGCAGGCTGATTCCCGGCTGGAAAACATCGCGCAGCAAGCCCCACCATTCGTGAAACGCCACCCGTAAAGGATTAAATGTACCGAGATTATCGACCAACCCGTATTCGACCTTCTCGGCATCATCTTCGGCCACGAAAGTTCTGAACATCTTGTCCCAAACGATAAAAACCCCGGCGTAATTCGCATCCAGATACCGCGCGTTGCGCCCGTGATGCACCCGGTGGTGACTGGGCGTGTTCATCACCGCCTCAAACCATGCGGGCATTTTCACAATCGCTTCGGTGTGGATCCAGAACTGATAAATCAGGTTCACCCCGCCAACAAAAATGATCATCGCCGGATGAAACCCCAGCAGGATCATTGGCGCACTCAGCACCATCATCATCGTCAGATGCCCGGTCCAGGTTTGCCGCAGCGCGGTCGTCAGATTGTAGTGCTGGCTGGAATGGTGGTTCACATGGCTTGCCCAGACCCAACGCACCCGATGCCCGAACCGGTGCACCCAATAATACCGCAGATCGTCCAGCACAAACGCCAGAACCACCACCCAAATCCCGGGGCCAAGATCCAGAAGCCGGTATTGCCACAGCCACCCAAAGAACCCCCAGACAACAAAAGCCAGCGCGATCCCGACGGCCACATTCCCAGCCCCCAGCAAAAGCGACGTCAGCGCGTCACGCACTTCATATCGCCCACCGTGGCCTTTCAGTTTGATGAAGACCAGTTCAACCACAATCGCGGCCACAAACATCGGCACCGACAGGGCCACAACATCAGGATAAGACAGGTTCGCAGTCATCTGAGGCTTTCCAATAAAATGCGCCATTGCTTGCGCTGAACATCATGGGGCAGGGGAATATCAATCGCAGGTGCGGTGAAATCATGGGTGATCAGGCGCACCCCTTGGGTGGTTTCTTTCACCTCCCACCTCGTGCCCAACAACCGCGTCATCGGGTCCGCCCCAAACGACCAGACAACCCCCAAACCACCCGCTGTTTCCACCAAAGCATGGCTGCGCGCCGCATTCAGATGTACTGTCCGCGCTGGTATTTCTGGGTTGAAATGCTGCCACAGGTCAAGCACTTGTTCCGGGGTTTCCAGCACCAGATCGGGCGTCAGGCGCAGCCATTTGATCAACAGCACCGCACCCAGAATACCGAACACAACAAGCGGCAGTAAAACGCTAAAGGGCATGGCCATGCAGTCCGCGTAGGTTACAGGATGCCGCCACGGTGGATTACACGGTAACGTCTGTCAATACGGGGGGCCTTGTGTCTTGGGGGAGGGGTGCCCACGCGAAACCTGTGGGCGTCCGCGTATTCGTCCAAAGTCGGCTTTGGTGTAGGTTTCTCGGACGCCACAGGCGCGGCGTTTGAGTTACGCGTGGCGTTGCCTGGCGTCGGAGAAGCACTCAAGCGGGAAATCGCGGGGTTGGTCTGGGTGGATCGATTATTGCTGTGGGG
>FLOH01000386.1_pt1 | contig 102740 bp, 86 predicted proteins | sample 756751 | NCBI WGS metagenome assembly FLOH01 (sample SAMEA4026879, study PRJEB14308) | marine metagenome | biome: coastal water; material: water | depth 74 m
TATTTAAGGTCTTAAGGTGACTATTGCGACAGTGTCCACCTCTTCCCATTCCGAACAGAGAAGTTAAGCCTGTCAGCGCTGATGATACTGCATTTAGTTGTGGGAAAGTAAGTCGTCGCCACCTTTATTTAAGAGCTCCTAGCGTTAGTTAGGAGCTTTTTTTTTGCCATAGATTTTGTTGGTACTCAAATTAACACGATTCCGATAACTATAGGACAGGCTAATTAGCACTAATTATTCTCACTAGTGAATCTTCGTGCAAACGGAACTGTTTGTCAAAACCAATACAATCTTAAGTCTTTGGTTAATCCCTATTTAGTGATTGTTTGAAGTTTATATAGCTGAAATACAAATGCTTAGTCAATTCCGAATTAGTAATATGGAATTAGGGTAAAAGAATTCGTTGTATTTGGTATAGTATTCATTCAACTATACAAAATATTTACCTAGATTTGTACTATCAAAAATCGCTAAATGAATTTGCAGCAAGATTATTATTGGCAGATAGATGCTTCTCGGCTTCGGCTTGGAGGTTGTAACTTGTTGAATGTCACGATACGAAATCATACAACAGAGGAGATCCCTATTATTAATTAAACCTTAATTTCTAATAGGAAATTAAGAATGCCAGTATTGGTTGATATGATAAAATAACGATAGAACTTTAGAATATGCAACATACAAAAATCGTATTATTAATTATACTATATTTAGTAGTGTTTATGGTAGGTAATAGCCAACCAATAAATATTAATTGGGAGAAACAATTAGCTGAATATAAAGTCATCTCACAAGAATTGTTTGAAGAAGCGAAGAATAATTATTCATTCATTAGCAGTTTGAATGATTCAAACGAGATTAAAAATTACTTCTCTAATTCAGATAGTGTGAATTATAGCATCAGCCATGAAATTGACTCTTTTACATCTAATTCGTATTTAGTGCTTACAGAGATAATTAATGATTCCTTATTAAGTGAAAGAAATGATACAGTCCCTTTTTTTGTTATTAGGATGGTAAATACAAAATCTATCAAATTAGAATTTTTCCAAAATGGTAATTTGAATTCTATTTTAAGAATGAAAAACGGTCTAGAGGTTTATGGTTCTTATTATAATATTGAAGGGATTCCTTTTTTGATTGAAAAACAAATAGAAATAAAAGATAAGAGTAATTTTATAAAAATCAATTACTCTAATAAAAGAGGACGAATCTTTTCTGTTTTCTCAGAAATTGATAGTTATAGTATAATTAGGGATGGTCTATCTATAAAGTTTATTAGAAATAAAGTAAGTTTTGTCAATTATTATGATCATGGTAATTTATTGTATAGCTTGTATAACTATCAGCGTTGTGGCGGAAAATTCTATGAAACTATTAATGACTTTGAGAAAGGGAATAAAAGCAGAACATATTATTATAATAAATTAGGAAAAGTTATTGGAATATCTTTTTCTGATGATACGTATGAAAAGTCTTTTATTTCGGCACTAAGTTTTAAGCAAGGCAGAATTGTATCTGAGAAGATTTCGGATAAGAGGATAACGGACAAGGATTCTGGATTTATTATTTATTATGATCGAAAGCATAATATTGAGAGAATTGAGAAGTATTAGGATAGTGATTTGAGTGTTTGGTTGAATATTGACTCGATGGTAAGCTGAGAAATGAGCTTTTAGGATATGCAGATAAAAATAACAAATTATTGTACCTTATAGCTATTGTGATGCAAAGGATTTTATGATTATTAAATTCTTTAAATATTTTACTTGTTAATTGATGGAAGTTTTAATTGTTTTTAAATTGTCATGAAATTATTATAATTCCTTCCTAAACTTTCGGAGAAATTGATCTCTCCTTAAGCTTCAAAAGCAAATAACTTATCCCAAAAGTAATCAGTCCTGAGACTAGCGCCAAAGCAAATGCCCCAATAATATATTGGTAAAAATTATAACCCATATCATTGAAAGCTTCTTTAAAACTACCGTCATTTATATTTTTGAAACTATCAAAAAGTGCGTCAATATTCGGATCGCCAAGCAGTAAACCACCAAGCCAATAACTACCAAATATGATAAAGGGCACAATAGGAGGAAGGCTTATATTGGCAGCTAAGATTACCAAAGTTTTATTGAGTTTCATGAGTTGAGCCAAAAAGAAGGCTACCACCATTTGAAATCCCCAAATTGGAATAATTCCCATAAAAACGCCGAATCCTAAAGTAAAGCTTAGCTTTTCTGGGCTTTCATTATGCGCGGTAAGTTGCTCTTTGAATATTTTTTTGATATCGTTTTTAACAAAATACAGAACGAAATTTCTTGGTTTGATATAAAGCAATGCCCAAGTTGTAAGAACTGAGTTAAGAACACTAATTCTAAAAAAATCTTTAAAAGGCCTGAAGTGCGAAATTCGCTCTTCTCCCTCAAAATACTTCACATTGATATCCACAGAATCGATTTCGATATTTTTCCATGCACTCCGAATTAGAATTTCAATTTCAAACTCAAAACGCTTAGTGAAAAATTTCATTTTATCGTACTCAGAAATAGGGTATAGGCGATAGCCAGTTTGCGTGTCAGCTTGCTTTTTCCCTGTTTCAACCCAAAACCAAAAATTGGAAAAGCGATTTCCAAAACTACTTTTACTTGGAATTCCTTCTTGGTTCATATTGCGATTTCCCAAGATTAAAATTGGATTTTGGGCTTCAGTCAGGCGGTTTATGAATTTTGGTAAATCAATTGCAAAATGCTGACCATCAGAATCTATACTAAGGCAATATTGATAATTTAATTCGCGAGCTTTGGCAAATCCCTTCTGTAAAGCCCATCCTTTACCTTGGTTTGGAGAATAATCAACGATTGTGAATTGTCCAGCATAATTTTCAAGAATAGCTGAAGTTTGGTCAGTGCTACCATCATTAACGATAATCAAATTTGACGTATAGGCAAGAATATCCTCTATCATTTGCGATAATGTGCCAGCATTATTATAAGTGGCCATCACAATGCAGCATTGATATTGATCGAAAGAAGTTTGTAATTCTATGTGCTTCATACTGTCGTATATTGTGCAGAATACTTAAACATGACCATTGGAATATCGGCATCAAAAATTATTTCTGATTTGAGTTTGACATCTTGATCCATTGTCCAATTTAGGTTTACACTGAGTATGTTGTTCAAAGTCGGATTGATCATACCTAAAAACTTGATGTTCTTACTGGAGCTTAGTACTAATTTTTGATGAATTGACATTTCAAGCAGTTCCTGCATCAACTCCATTTGCACCACACCAGGAAGTAAGGGGAATTCAGGGAAATGCCCAATAAACATTTCATGTTGCGCGTTCAATTTTATTTGAAATGTAGCTGAGTACTCTTCAATATGCTGGTCTATAATCGTATAATAATTCTCTAAACTCATCATGCGCTATTTAATAAAGGTTAAAGATATTTTCAATTTATTATTTTGATGTGCTATGATAATAGATTGAGGATAAGGATTTTTAATGTTCTCAATTTGAGTAATTTCTTTAGTAAATCCAAATTTCTTTCTCATAATTTGCGTCACATCACCAAACCCATTCGTGGTGTATAGTCGTTTTCCATCACCAAATGGCTGACAATATTTAAAAATATATTGCTGATTATCTTGAGTGATATTTGGAGTTTCCCAAGCTGTAAAATTAAGAAAAATGCTTTCAAAATCACGACGAAGGGTGTTGATTACCACCTTTTTATTTAAGTAGCTTAAACAAGAATGTAAAATGAAAGAATTTTGTTTATTGGGAAAAAATTCCATTTCAAACACGGACATCCCAACTTCTGTTACAAATGCGATTCGATAACTGCTATCTGCACTTTTCTTAATAAGCAGCATGCCTGTCAAGGTATTTTCAGGGAGTTCAATCTGAGCTCGATATAAATACTTGCCCATATTTTGTGAAAAAATAATCGGGGCTATAATGGTAGAGTCTGGAATGTTTGAATTCGTCCATTGGCTAGCAATAAGCATATTGCTATTTGCCAAAGTGAATAGCATAAATATGATTATAACTTTTAATTGTAAGGTTTTTAGGCTATTCATGGCGTAATTATTATTAAGACTACTTATGTAGTTTGAAAGTCGTTTTTGGGATTTCTCCATTTATTGTTCTTTGAGTAAACTTAATCATTGTAAAATCTTCGCTGTTTTCGTTCAGTTTGATGCCAACAACACCGTAATCGATAGAATTAAAATAGATTTCAATACTGGTTAAAACATCTGACATCTGTGATTTTTGAGGAATTAAGCGAGCCATATATTGATCTTTAATTTTAAAATAATCGATCTTGAATTCTTTCGAATTCAGAATATCACCATTTAAAGAGCTCAATAACAATTTGTTGATTTCCCTAAATATGGGATTGGAGTTCATGTCATATTCCTTAATAATTTCGCCATCTTTAATTTGTACGGTTTCGCCATTCATGACAATCACGTAGGAAATAGGGCTGTTGTATTGCCAACGAATTAGATTTGGCGTTTGAAAATAAAATTCTCCTTTGGAAATTATGACTTCCTCAAAAAGGCTAAGATGTTTTTCTTGTATAAAATCGCTTTGCGTATTATTTGTACTTAATGCTTTGGCTAGTATTTTCGATTTTAATTCTTTAGAATCTGAAATTTTTTGTAAGTCTTGCTGCGGCATAAATGATAATACGAATATGCTGATAACAAGTATAATAGATAAACTTAGTGATGATTGTGCAATGATTTTTCTTGAATTAGACATATGCTTTTTGTTTAATTAGTTCGTCAACGTTTACAATTTTAAAACCACTTTCTTGAGCGAAAGGAATTAAAAAATCTAAGATTTCTAATATTCCATCATGATTATCGTGTAATAATATTAAATCGCCACCATTTAAGCTTTTTCTTAATTTCTTAATTACACTTTTAACAGAATTCTTAGTGTCATAAGTTCTTAAACTCCAAGCTATAGGAAGCATATTGGTTTGCTTAATCGCTTGGGCAACTCTGGGGTTTGTGAGTCCAAAAGGAGGACGGAAAAATCTCGGTTTCAAATGGATTATTTCTTCAATCAGTTGATTGCTTCTATTAATTTCATCATTCATAAGGCTTGTCTTCTGAATTTCAAAGTTCTTACGATGATGAAAGGAATGATTGCCAATAAGATGTCCTTCCTGATGAATTCTTTGCAATAGTTCGGGATTTTTTTCAATATTTTCCCCAATGAGGAAAAAAGTAGCTTTTACATGATAATGACCGAGTTTATCCAAAACCTTTTCTGTAAACTCGGCATTTGGACCATCATCAAAACTAATGGCAATCTCATTAAAACGTGCGTCTCCACCTAACTCATGCTCTACAAAAAAGTTCAGCTGAGTGAAAACTACTCCAAAAAATAAAATTAAGATATAAGACAAGAAAAAGAATACATAAGCCCAAATATTCAAACCCATACTTTGATCTAAGTATATTAGATACACCAATCCAGCAAAATATAATATGTTGATTATTTTGTGTTTAGTCATTATTTTGCAATAAAATAAATGAATAATTCCCTTGCCCATTATGATTTATTAGGAGCAAATTACTAATCGCCTTCAACGAATTTTGGTTTCCTTCTAACAATATGGAATCAGTAAATTGAGCTTTCGCGTTAAGGAAATCCGGAACGATTTGGTCTTGGAGAATCAAAGCTCCAAGCCATAAACCATAAACTCCAGAAGACATAAACTCGCCTGTATGCTGTTTGTATTTTATATATTTCTTCTCTATTTGGCTTGATGCTGACCATGAGTTTAAAACAGAGTCTGCAATAAAATCACCTGTGTTTCCACCAATTATAAAGTCGATGTTATCGATTTTTATTTGATTTTCAGAAAGAAATAGTTCTATTCTTTCTGAAAAGTGTAAGTTGCTTTCAATCTTATATTCAAATGATAGAGCGCTAATTTTAGCCATTGCAGTTGCGGAATTAGAATTTTCTAAAACCAGAAATACAGCTCCTTCACCATCAATTACACCATTATTTTTGTCAGTGTATAATTCATTTTTTATCTGCTCAGCACCTCTTAAGATTCCCAATTTTTCTTTGATTAAATGAGTTTCTTCCGTAATTTCATCAACGGCTCCAATTAAAGCATTATTTACCTCCTTGTCATTCAATCTTATAGCAGCATCCAATAATGCGTGCTCAAAATTCAAATCGTGGTGGGTAAAAGAAAAATTTTGACCTTTTGACTTTAATTCAATCGCTAAAAAACCAGCAGGGGTATTATGGGTTGAATTAATAAACGCGGTAGGTTTAGGATGTTCCTCCTTGTTTTCGATTAAGTCAACTAGAAATTTTGTTGTATCAGCCTGACATCCCATACCTGTTGCCACAGAAATCATATCTGGATTCTCAATCTGAGCTCTTTCTAATGCAGTATTAGCCGCTACCCAAGTCATTTTTAGAATTCGACTCATGCGCCGTGCTTTTATAGCTGGAATATAATCTTTATAATTTGGCTCGATGCAAAGTGATTGATTGCCAACTTCTTCCCTCTGAATATTCACTAAAGAAATATCCTCAATAGCTTGCAAGGGCGAAATGGCTGCAACGGATTTGATATAAATATTAGTGCGCATGATGTGAGTTTACCGATGAAAATACCAAGGATGAGTTGTTGCCTCCAAATCCAAATGAATTAGATAGTATATTATGAAGATTTATTGATGAAATGCTTTTTTGCAAAGGCAATATGTCTAGCTCAGGCATTGAATTTTTAAAATTTAAAGAGGCAGGAATAAACTGATTTTGCAAACATAGAACTGAAATTACGGCTTCAATTGCTCCCGCCGCCGCTAAAGTGTGTCCAGTATAGGCTTTGGTTGAGCTAAAAGGAATGGGAAGATTCCCGATTAATCGCTGTATAGCTTTGCCTTCAGATAAATCATTGTTGGCAGTTCCAGTGCCATGTGCATTGATATAATCAATTTGATCAATGCTTAGTCCAGAGTTTTTAATTGCCTCTTGCATAGCGGAATAGGCGCCATCACCATCAGGTGATGATGCAGTTTGATGATATGCATCATTGGTATTCGCAAAGCCTTTCAATTCCGCAAGGGCTGTTCTCCCTGAAGATAATAAACTAGCTTCAGACTCAATTAAGAGGTAAGCTGCTGCTTCGCCTAGGTTTAATCCTTGTCGCTCGGCATCAAATGGCCGACAATGTTCGCGGTCAAGTATCATTAAACTATTGAAACCATTGAGTGTAAATGCTGATAAAGCATCAGCTCCTCCAACTACAACTTGGTCGAGCAATCCACTTCTGATTAATCTACTTCCTAAAATAAAAGCGTTGGCAGAGGAACTGCAAGCAGTGCTTAATGTTGTACGATATCCTTTGAAATTCAAATGCTTAGATATAAATTCTGTGCTGCTCCCCAATGGATGAGCTTTTGCAAAATCTAGATTCTCACCTTTTAGATATGCGTTAAAATGCTGCTCAGTTTGATCCATTCCGCCAACTGTGGTTGCAGAAATAAAACCAGTTCTTACTGTAGGAGTTAGCTTTGAATTGTCCAGTAATTGTGAAACTGCCCAAAGCCCTAAAAGTGCTGTTCTTGAGTAGTTTCCGGTCGCTAAGCCCAATTTTTGAGCCAATTCTTCATTACTGAATTTTACTTCTCCAAACGGAAATTCTTGTTGATGAGTAGTTTGCAAATGTTCAGAAATTGCGATTCCAGCAACGCCATTTTGCAAGGAATTAAAATGCTCTTCGGCATTGTTTCCAATGGCACTAATCGCCCCGACTTCGCTGATAAAAATTCGCTCTTTCATTGATGAATTATTTTTGATTTGCCAAAATATATTTGGCCATGCTTTCTACTGAATAAAAAACTTCTTTGCCCTTGGATGCGTCTGCCAATTTCAAACCATAGGTTTTGTCTAAAAGTACGATAAGTTCCAGAGCATCAATTGAATCTAAGCCTAAGCCTTCATTAAATAATGGTTCACTAGCATCTATTTCATCTGGTTCAAGATCTTCCAAATTTAATGCTTCGATGATTTCGCCTTTTAATTTATTGATTAATTCTTCCATGTTTTTTTAATTTATTTGTTGATATATTTTTAATATTTCTTCTCTTGAATGTTCTAAATGACTCCCTCTATCTATGTTTTCAACAAGATATAAAAAGCAGTCATAGCCTTCTTCATTTACTTCTATCCAACCACAAATTAAGGCTTTTTGACTTCCTCGATCGATAAGTAAATCACTTTGAGTAATTAGTGGATTTGGGTTGAATTTCTGTTGAACAAAAAATGAATTTTCTCCTTTAAAACCTTGTTTTATAGCAATTTCGCCCATTACGATATTGGCTAATGTATAAACAAATAGGGCAGGGCTTGGGAAATAATTTTCTTCATCTTTGATGGTATTATAATACTTGATGTCGGTGTGTAAAGATGCACTAGAATTCGCCAAAATAATTCCAATTTCTTGTGCTTCATTATCTTCAATTAATGATAAATCAGCAAGTAAAAGCTCTGCTCCTAATAATCCGAGCTTGCTCATTTCGTCCATTTTGTAAAACTTCAAATACTTCAGCCCAACGTGTTTGTAAAGATTTTTACTGAAAGTACTCAGATCTAAATCTGCTTCGTTTTCTAGGATTAGTTGATGATTCTTCCATGCTTTGTTTCCTTGTATTCTGATGCTGGCGTTGATAAAACTCATAATCTACCTCCTTCTTTTTTTAAAATCAAAGCAGAGTTGATACCGCTAAATCCTGAAGCTATTTTAAGTCCAAATTGAATCTTTTTGGAACTCACTTCTTTGGAAACCTGAATGTTTTTACTAACACCTAACTCGCTGAATCCCATTGTGGGAAGTATTTTGTCATGGCGCATTGACCAAATTAATGCAATAATTTCAATAATACCTGCAGCGCCTAAAGTATGTCCCCAAAAACCTTTTAAACTATGAATTGGAACGTCAGTCATTCCTAATCTATCTAGTCCAATAGCCTCCATTTCATCATTATACGGCGTTGCAGTGCCATGCGCCGAAATTGCATCAATTTGTGCGGCACTAATCTTTGAGTATTTTAATGCGTCTTGAACTGCATAAAACATTCCTTCAGCTGTGCGCGAAGGCCCTGAGATATGATTGGCATCATTATGAGAAGCTCCAGCAAGTATTTGAATATCTGATGTTTTTACATTGCTTAAAATGATGCATCCTGCCGCTTCACCTAAATTTAAACCATTGCGGTTCAAATCGTAAGGTTTACAAATCTCGGAACTAAGCGATTGAAAAGATTGAAATCCACTGACAACAAACTGTGAGAGGATATCGCCACCTATTACCACAGCATGGTCATATTCATCTGATCTTAAAAGTTCTGCGCCAAAACTTGCTGCCATTACGCCCGAAACGCAAGCATTTGATATGACGATTGCTTCATTTGGATTTTCAAAATACTTTGAAATAGCTTCAGCCGCAGACCATAAATGAATTCTGCTTGAGTCATGATTCTTGGCCAATTCAGGTTTCAATAATTCAATATTTCCTTTTGTAGTGGATATTACAAAGATTGTCCTTTTACTTTTTGTGTCAACTCCTGCATGCTGAATAGCTTCATGGGCAGATAAAATCATGAGTTTCTCAAAAGCTGTATAATCTTGATTTAGATGTAATTGTATGAATTTATCTTCTAAGGATTTCCAATCTATACTAGCTATTGGCAAAGCAATATGGCTAATATTTGGATTGTTCTGCATAATAACGCCACTCTCTAACCGACTAATGCGCTGCATATTATCGGCTAGGTTTTCACCTAATGCTGTAATGATTGATTCTCCAATAATATAGATTTCTTTCATGGGCTATTCTTGTATAAGTCCTTGTTTTACTTTCCATTGAAAGAAAAAATCCGGTATATTTAGTAGAAGTTTTTGTTCCAAATTCGTAAATACTTGAATGGTTTTTCCTGTAGCAACTAATTCATGATCCGACTTGCGATAAATCCGATAATTATATATGATCTTTGCGGCAGGACTGTCTTCAAACTCGGTTTCAATAATAGCTGTATCGCCATATCGAAGCATACCTTTATGGTTGATAGAAGAATGCACAATTGGCGTAAATGTATTATTTTCATATACTTCCAGATAATGAATGCCAAATTCTAAGCCCCAAGATTCTCTACCATCTTCAAATAATTTGATATAGTTTCCATGCCATAAAATCCCCATCGAATCTACTTCATTAAAGCGAATTCGACTCTCATACCGATTAATTAATTTTATATTTGCTTTCTTCATTATTCTTCTAAAAATATTTTCATTTCACATTCTGCGTACATAAATCTCTCTGAATCATGAATTTCTCCTTTGATAATATTTACATTAAGCACTTGGTTCGTACTATATACTCTACTATAAAGTTGAGTTCCAACGGTAGGCAGTTTTACTATGCTTAAATTCTTAATGGCGCCAATATATCCACGTTTTACCTCTTCGCCTTTTTGCTTGCTTATAAAACCAGTTCCCGCAGCAGCAGTTTGAGCAATGTTCTCAACCAATCCGCCAGCTGATAAATAATTGTTACTCACAAGTAGATGATTTTTTGGTACTAAAAAAGAACTGATTGTCTCTTCCTCTGAACAAAACCGTAAATTGTCAATCAAAATAAATGGTGACCTTTGTGGAATAAAATTTTCTATGTCTTCTGTAATATTCAATTTGTAGAGGTTAAAAATTATTTTTCAAGGTAAATCATCGTTATTCTTAATAGTTATTATCAATATTCGAATGATTAAATATATTAAAGTATTAATAATCAGATAATTGTAATATATTTTATCTAAAAAAATATTGTACCATCAACTGATTTTCCTTTGAGCAAAGATACAAGAAACTGCCTAAACACAATGACTAATTTCAGCCCAATTTTCATGATTTTTCAAACGACCTTTTCAGCTATATTTGCCAAACTAAATTGGAAGAATTATGAGAATTTTAATTCAAAATATTAAGGAACTAATACAGATAATTGAAGATGATAAGTTGTTGATTGCTGGTCAATTAATGTCAAGCATAAAGAATGTGTCTGAGGCATACTTAATTATTGAAAACGATATCATTGCGGCATTTGGCAGCATGAAGAATTTGTCGGAAGAACCTTTTAATCAACAAATCGATCAGATAATTGATGCAACAGGAAAAATGGTATTTCCAGCATTTGTAGATTCACATACCCATTTGGTGTATGCGGGAAGTAGAGAAATTGAATATATTGATAAAATTAAGGGCTTATCCTATGAAGAAATTGCCAAACGTGGTGGTGGAATATTAAATTCAGCTAAAAGAATTGGGGAAGTTTCAGAAGATGATCTTTTTGAGCAATCATTGCAAAGAATTAATGATATCATTGCAATGGGCACTGGCGCTGTAGAAATTAAAAGTGGCTATGGGCTTTCGCTTGAAAATGAATTAAAAATGTTGCGTGTAATCAAGCGATTAAAAAATGAGAGTCCAATCACGATTAAATCAACATTCCTTGGAGCACATGCTGTTCCTGCTGAATATAAAAATAGACAAAGCAATTATGTGGATCTAGTTGTTAATGAGATGATTCCTAAAGTTGGTGAAGAGAAACTCGCTGATTTTGTAGATGTGTTTTGTGATAAAGGTTTTTTCACAGTAGAAGAGACAGATAGAATACTTGGCGCAGCAAAAGCCTATGGAATGATTCCAAAAATACACGCTAACGAACTAGATTATAGTGGTGGAATTCAAGTTGCTGTTAAGCATGGCGCATTATCGGTAGATCATTTGGAATATACAGGTGATGAAGAGATTAAGTCCTTGTTAAATTCTAAAACGATGCCTACTTTACTTCCTGGAGCAGCTTTCTTTTTAGGAATGGTGCATGCCCCTGCCCGAAAAATGATACAAGCAGGATTACCCTTAGCCTTGGCGAGCGATTTTAACCCAGGTTCATCACCATCTGGCAATATGCAACTTATTGCTGCAATGGGCTCTATCATGTTTAAAATGCTTTCAGAAGAGGTAATTCATGCCACAACCATCAATGGAGCTTATGCTATGGGTTTAAGTCAAAAACTGGGTAGTATTACTCGTGGAAAAATAGCAAATCTAATTATGAGTAAACCAATGCCAACTTATCATTATTGGACCTATTCATATGGTGATAACAAATTGGATACCATGATTTTAAATGGAAAAATTATAGAAATTAACAAATAGAGATGACTTTATTGAAGGTGGTTTTGTACCTTGTTTAAAGTCTTAAATATCAAATTAGTATTTCATAGTATAAGAATCAGTAAAATATTTAAAACATGCAACAACTTATTGAATGCGTTCCGAATTTTAGTGAAGGGCGCGATATGAATATTATCAAGCAGATTACTGCTGAAATAGAAAAAATTGAAGGTGTTAAATTAGTAGATGTTGACCCAGGACAAGCTACAAATCGTACAGTGGTTACCATGGTGGGAACTCCCCAAGAAGTTTTAGAGGCTGCATTTCAGTCGATTAAGAAGGCGCAAGAGCTTATTGACATGCGTACACATCATGGAGCTCATCCACGTTTTGGAGCTACAGATGTTTGTCCATTGGTTCCCGTTGCCAATATTACTATGGAAGAAGTGGCCAAATTAGCGCATCAATTGGCTAAAAGAATCGGAGATGAATTAAATATTCCTATTTTTTGTTACGAAGAAGCAGCCAAAATTGAGGAGCGCAGAAATCTAGCAACATGTAGATCAGGTGAATACGAAGCATTGGCTGAGCGAATTATTACAGATAGATGGAGACCAGATTTTGGACCAAGTGTTTGGAGTGAGCAGGTTGCTAAAAGTGGTGCAACAGCTGTAAGTGCTCGTAACTTCCTTGTAGCAATTAACTTTAATTTGAATACTACTTCAACACGGAGAGCTAATGCTATTGCTTTTGACGTAAGAGAGCGCGGTAGGGCTAAAACTGAAGGTGGAAAGTTAAATGGTAAAGCTATTATGGATGAAAATGGAAATCCTGTTATGACTCCTGGTACTTTGAAGCATACAAAGGCTATTGGCTGGTTTATAGAAGAATTTGGTGTTGCTCAAATTTCAATGAATATGACCAATATAATTGAAACGCCAATCCATATTGCTTTTGACGAAGTTTGTAAAAAGGCTATGGAAAGAGGAGTTCGAGTTACTGGCTCTGAATTAGTAGGTGTTGTACCACTAAATGCTTTGCTAGAAGCAGGAAGGCATTATTTGAAATTGCAAGAAAGATCCACTGGCGTTTCTGATGCAGAATTGATTAAAATTGCCATTAAATCTCTAGGGCTTAATGAGCTTTATGCATTTGAACCTAAGAAAAAGATAGTTGAATATATACTTGAGGAAGGAAAGTCTAAGCAATTGATAAATATGAATTTATCAGAATTTGTTTTTGAGACAGCTTCTGAATCCCCAGCTCCTGGTGGCGGTTCTATTTCTGCTTATATGGGGGCAATGGGAGCAGCTTTAGGAACCATGGTAGCTAACCTATCTTCTCATAAAAGAGGTTGGGACGATCGTTGGGAAGAGTTTAGTGATTGGGCTAATCAAGGTAAGTCATACCACGATCAGCTATTAAAAATGGTAGATGAAGATACCAATGCTTTTAATAAAATAATGGATGCTTTTGGCTTGCCCAAAAAGTCAGATAATGAAGCGATTATAAGGACAAAAGCTATTCAGGATGCTACGGTTTATGCAACCGAAGTTCCTTTAAAAGTGATGAGTTTATGCTTTGAATCCATGGATGTAATGAAGGCTATGGCTAAATTTGGAAATCCTAACTCTGTTACTGATGCTGGTGTTGGTGCTTTGGCTGCTATGGCAGGAGTTAGAGGAGCTTTTTTAAATGTTAAAATCAATGCTTCTGGATTGAAAGACCGAGTTTTAGCAGATAAATTGCTAGTGTCTGCAAAAAATATTGAAACACGGGCTGGATTCTTGGAAAGAGAAATCCTCGAGATAGTTGAAAGTAAATTATAGTTTTTCTGCGTAAAGACTGAGTTCATTGAAATTTAATGTGCTCAGTCTTTTTTTGATGTCTCAATTTTTATTTTATTAATTTATTTTACAATAAAAGATAATGAATTACCTTCAAATCAACAATTTATCTAAAACTTATGGAGAAAAATTGCTTTTCCATGATATCAGTTTTGGTATCAACCAAGGCCAGAAAGTAGCACTAATTGCTCGAAATGGAACCGGAAAAACAAGTCTTCTCAATATTATCATGGGATTAGATATTGCTGATGAGGGTGAAGTAGTTATTAGAAATGATATTAAGATTGCCTATTTAGCTCAAAATCCTCAGTTTGATGATCAATTGACTGTTCTTGAAACTGTTTTGGAGAGCAAGAATGAATTTTTCGAAACCATTAGAAATTACGAAAATGCTTTGCTAGCATTGAGTTTGAATGATGATGAGGAAGGTAGAGATGCTTTACAATATTCCATGGAGCAGATGGATATTAAAAATGCTTGGGATTACGAAAATCGAATCAAAGAAGTACTCAGTCGGCTCAAAATTATTGATTTCGAACAAAAGGTAGCGAGTTTGTCAGGTGGGCAGAGGAGAAAGTTAGCTTTAGCCAAAAGCTTGATTAATGATGTAGATTTGCTTTTGCTGGATGAGCCAACCAACCACTTGGATGTGGATATGATTGAGTGGCTTGAGAGCTTTTTATCAGCTCAAAAACTTAGTATATTGATGGTTACGCATGATCGATATTTTTTAAACAATGTCTGTGATGAGATTTATGAATTAGAACCTGATGCCATTTATCAATATAAAGGTAAATATGATTACTATGTGGAGAAGAAGGCAGAACGATTATTCAATCAGGCGAGAGAGCAGGAGAGGGCTCATAATCTTTATCGGAAGGAATTAGATTGGATGAGGCGTATGCCAAAAGCAAGAACTACTAAGTCAAAAGCACGCATTGATGCGTTTTATGACCTAGAAAAGAAGGCTAGAAAAGTAACAGAAGAGGAATCTTCAGAGTTTAAAGTAAAGGTTTCAAGGATTGGTAATAAAATATTGGAAGTTAATCATATAGATAAATCATTTGATGAGAATCTAATCATAAAAAACTTCTCTCATACCTTCACTAAAGGCGAGAGAATTGGAATTGTTGGAGCTAACGGAAGTGGAAAGTCAACCTTCTTTAAATTGATAATGGGAGAGCTAAAACTGGATAAAGGAAGTATCGTAAAAGGCCAAACAATGGTATTTGGATATTTCGATCAGGAAGGTATTAAAATAAAAGAAGACAAAAGAGTACTTGAAATTGTAAAAGATGTGGCTGATGAAATTCCATTTGGGACAAGTTCAACACTTTCTGCTGCGCAGTTTTTGCACTATTTTAATTTTGATCATAATACCCAACATAACTTTTATCGTAATTTAAGTGGTGGTGAAAAAAGAAGATTGCAATTGGTTTTGACTTTTGTCAACAATCCCAATTTCTTGATATTGGATGAGCCAACCAATGATTTGGATATTGACACATTAAATGTTTTGGAGGATTTTTTGAGTAAGTATGAAGGCTGCTTGATGGTTACCACTCACGATCGGGCTTTTTTAGACCGAGTTATGGATCATTTGTTTGTGTTTGAAGGCGAAGGCAATATTAAAGATTACCATGCAAGCTATTCGGAGTATCGTTTAATTAAAAAGGAACAAGAAAAGGAAGTTCGCCGTGCGCTTCAAAGTGATAAAAAAGAAAAACTAACCGTTGAAAAGCCTAAGGTGAAGAAGGTAGGGTTCAAGGAAAAGCGAGAATTTGAATTGCTTAATACAGAGATTGAGCAATTGGAAAAGCGAAAAGCGGAGATTACGAATCTATTAAACATTGGAGAAGGCAGCCCTGATGATTTTAATGCTTGGTCAAAGGAATTTCAGAACGTTCAAGACACATTAGATGAAAAAGAGATGCATTGGTTAGAACTAAGTGAATTATTGGGATTATGAGCGAAATTAAAGAAGAACAAGGCTATTTTTATATGCCATTGACGATATTGTCTTATCAGTTGGATAAAGGCAAGAAATTGAGTCCTGTTGCTGTCGCAGAAATTTTACAAGAAGCGGCTGGAACTCATGCAAACTACGGTGGGTTTGGTTATCATCAGGTATTTTCTCATTCTTCGGTTTGGGTGTTGAATTCTTTGCGGTTTGAAGTAAATCAATTTCCTGTTTGGGAGGAAAATATTACAGTAAAAACATGGGTTGTAGGTAGTCAGCGTTTTATATCTCGACGTGATTTTGAAGTTTTGAATGAAAAAGGGGAAGTGCTTATTGCTGCAACCAGCAATTGGATTTTATATAATTTCGAAAGAAAAAGACCGATGTCAATTGATACCTTAGATTTCAATGTTGTTGAACATCCTGAAAACTATGCAGTAAGAGATGATATAGAAATGACTAAGGAATTTGTGAGCTCGGAATTTCCTGAATCGTATATAGTGAAATATAGCGATTTGGACATGGTTGGGCATATGAATAATACTCGTTATATTAGGAATATTTTTGATTCATATCCTATTGATATTCTTGAGAGTAAATCACTTTCATCCTTTGAAATTCAATTTAGAAGCGAAGCAAAATTTGATGATAAATTGATGATACATTCATCCATGGAAAGTCGAAATCAATACAAACATGAAATCACGCGACCTTCAGATTTAAAAAGCATTTGCTTTGCTCGGGTCTCTTGGCGCTAGGAGTATATATTTTTTATTTAAAATAAGCTATTTAGGTGCTCTTTTGTATAAGAATAATGCTATAAAAGTAAATATAATGTTTGGAATCCAGACAGCTACTAATGGAGAAAGAGTTCCATAATTTGCAAATACCGTTGAAATTTGCATAAAGATGATATAAGTGAAGCTCAGCGTGATTCCAATGGCTAAATGCAGCCCCATTCCTCCTCGCACTTTTCTGCTCGAAAGTGATGCCCCAATTACGGTTAAAATAAGTGTGGCAAAAGGAAAAGAAACCCTCTTATGTTTTTCTACTAAGTAAAATTTGATGTTTTCAGAGCCTTTTATTTTGGCTTTTTCAATGAAAGTATTGAGCTCAAAATAATCCATTACATCCATGCGGATAATTTTGTCGGAATAATCTGTAGGCGTTATATTAAACACAGCAGACATGCTGTCGCCCTTTTCAAAGTTTTGTACTCCGTCTTCAACACGTCTAATATTGTATTTACGAATATCCCATTTTTCAGCAATGGTGTCGTAAGATATATTATTAGCGTTGAGTTTATAAACCATTTTTTCACCTTCAAATTTTTCCCAAGTAAAATGATAGCCAGTAAGATTATTATTGTTAAAACTCTCAACGTAAAGTAGTTCTCCAGGTTGATTCTGAATGTGGATGTTGCGCTTAGTATTATTTAGTTTTCTAAAAATATATTTATCTTCAAATTCCATTCTGATTTCATTGGTTTTTGGAATAAGGAAATTACCTAAATAAAATGATAAAACAGCAATAAAGGTCGCCGAAATAAGATAAGGTCTGAGAAGTCTTCTAAAACTAATTCCGCTGCTTAATATGGCAACTATTTCAGTATTATATGCAATTTTGGAAGTGAAAAACACCACTGCTATAAAAGTAAAGAGTGGGCTAAACATATTTGTAAAAAATGGGATGAAAGTCAAATAGTAGGAGAAAATAATTTCAGATAATGGAGCATTATTTTCTATAAAATCATCAATTTTTTCAGAAATATCAAAAACTATGACAATGAGAATGATTAGTCCAATTGTGAAGAAAAAGGTGCCAAGGAACTTCTTTATTATATACCAATCAAGTTTTTTCATACGCAGCAAAATTACTAATTTTGATTTCGACTTTTACAAAATAATCTATTTAAACTATACGATATTGTTTTCCAGGTAATGTTTTTACTATGCCCTTAAACTCAAGTCCTAAAAGAATTGCTGCTGTTTTTGACATGGTTAATCCGCTGTCAATACTGAGCTCATCTATAGAATTATCTCGATTGGTTTGCATTACATGAACGACTTTTTGTTCGTTTTCGTTTAAATCTACAAAAAGTTGTTTTTGAGGGGCTGAGTTCGTAGTTTCAGTTTCCCAATTCAGTATTTTTTTTATTTCATCTGCTGAATTTACCAGCTGCGCTATATTGTATTTGATTAGGTTATTACATCCTCTTGAACTCAAATCTTTTGGCCTACCAGGGATTGCAAATACATCCCTATTATAATCAAAAGCCATTTGTGCGGTAATTAAAGAACCTCCTTTTGCCTTTGATTCAATCACCAAAGTTGCGTCTGCCATACCAGCAACAATGCGGTTCCTTTGCGGAAAATTCTGGCGTTCGGGGAGTGTCCCTTTTTTAAATTCAGTCAATAAACCTCCTTGTTGAATCATCTGTGTTGCTAAACTTCTATTCTGCTGAGGATAAATTCTATCTAATCCATGTCCTAAAACGCCAACGGTTTTCAACTCATTCTGTATCGCAAATCTATGGCTACAAGTGTCAATTCCGTAGGCTAACCCACTAATTATAAGCATATCGGAACCTTTAAATTGTTTGATAATATTTTCGCATATTTCTTGTCCATAATCTGTAGGCTGCCGCATTCCTACAATCGATAACACATGTTTTGAATTCAAGTCTGCATTTCCCTTGTAATAAAGTAATAAAGGCCCATCAGTACAGTGCTTTAGCCTTTTTGGGTATTTTTCGTCCAAATAGAATAGGATTTCAATCTTGTTTTTAGTGATAAATTCAAGCTCTTTTTCTGCCTCTATCATGACATTTTTATTGCGAATTGAATCAATCATTTTTGAACCTAAACCAGGTATTTTACGCAAATTTTTTACAGATTCATTAAAAACTGCTTCCACACCTCCGCAATATGCAATAAGTTTCTTTGCAGTAATATCTCCTATATCTGGTAGGAGAGTTAATGCTATTTGGTGTATTAATTGGTTAGCCATGTAGTGATGTGGGTGATTTAATGAGTCAATTTTTTTTAAAACTGAGATGCAAATATAATTTATTTTACTTAATTGAATTAGGCTTTGTTGATCTTTGGCTCAGTAATTTCATTCAATTTCCAATATAAAGAAACAAATAAGTAATTAATCACTTAAATCATATATTAAGATGGCGATAAATGCAATTTATTGTATATTTTTGCCTTTTATTTTTAATATCATAAATCGTTTAAGCATACATGTCTAATAAAATATTTAACTTATCCGAAGCAGCCAGTATTGCGATTCATAGCATGGTTTTTATTGCTAAAAATGAAGGAATGACTAATGTTGTGCAGATTGCCAAAGAATTTAGTTTTTCTAAACATCACGTTGCTAAGATAATGCAGCGACTAAATAAAGTAGGCATGGTTGGAAGCAATCGAGGTCCTTCTGGAGGTTTTTTTCTAATCAAGGAGCCAAAAGATATTTGTTTGCTCGATATTTACGAAGCAATAGAAGGCAGATTGCCCGATTACGATTGTCCGATGGGCTACGATCATTGCCCTTTTAATAAATGCTTGCTGGGCACAATCGTCAATGATATGACTGCTCAGTTTAAGGATTATCTAGAAGTAAAAACCCTACAGTTTTTTCTTGATAATGGTTATTAGTTTATTAAATAAGCATTTTGCTTAATACTAATTCTTAACAGGAAAATAAATATTAGTTATCCATTTCGCAGTATCTAGCTCTGTTCCAGGATCTGTAACATACTCCTCAAAAGGGCTTCCATTCATTTCTAATTTATTGTGCTCTAAATATTTATCTAGGTTATTCCAAGCTACAAACGAGCCTTCGTAGGAGCCAATATATTTGACCCAAATAAATCTTCCTGCTGGAATAGTATATCCATGTACTTGACCTACTATTTCCTGGGGACTTGAAACAGGTAGCATACATCTAAAACTAGAAATTGCTTCTGGATTGTAACTATTCCATTCAACACAAGGAGAGCCTGCTAGCTTAACCTGCAATTCACTCATTTTAATCATGATTTGGCCATTTGCATTGCCAATTTTCCCCCCAAGTTCAGCCATAGTTCCGGAGTCGGCTATGCACAAAAAATTCCTCTCAGCAAATTGGTCATCATTTATTGTTAAACCATCGTATTCTTGGATGTCTTTGGTTGACTCAACATATTCTTTCATGGTCTGTAAGCTTTTTGCAAAATTATATGAGGCTCCTTTATTAATCATATAACCTACAAATCGGCCAAAAGGGAAGGATAATCCCACAACATCCATTGCCCATGTCACCTCAACACCAGTAACGGTTTCTTTAAAGTAAAACAAACTCTGGGCATTTTCTTTTTGATTATTAAAAGATAGTTCTGCTACAACTTTTACGTTTTCTATACTTTCTATAATCGTATTTACGCTTTGACCTTCTTTTTCATCATCCCATAGCATTTTTGCACCTAGGCCTTCTTTTGGTCCTTCAAATTTTGTCTTCAACAAGCTGTCATCATATTGTGACCAGTTTTTCCAATTATGGAAATTGTTGACTTGACTAAATACTTTTTCAATTGGCGCGTCAATTACGATTTTCTCTTTTATATGGATGTCTGCAGGAAGAATTAGTGCCCATGCAAATGCACCTAAAATTGAAAATAAAAGAATTCCTGCTAATATTTTAAATGTTTTCATGTGTTATTTATAAAATGATTTTTGATTCATGTTTTCAAAGGTCAAAAATACGAAAATTTAAGATTCAGTAAATTGGCAATTCAACAATGAATTTGGGCCAAACTAATTGATAATAAAAAAAGCAAGACCTCCGAGTGGAAATCTTGCTTCATATTGAGTTATTGCTAATCTAATTTTTAATCATTCTCAAATTTGTAATTTTATCAGTAGAGGATAATTGAATTAAATACATTCCTGCACTGAAATTTTGAATGTCAATTGTATAATTAGATTCCATTGGATCAATGTCTTGTATTAATACTTGATTGCCAAGAATATCATAAATAATTAATTGTTGATAATTTTGAGATCCATCAATTTGCAAAATAAATGTACCATGATTCGGATTTGGGTATAGCTTTATGCCCTCATTATCCTGCTGATTGAATATACTTGTAGCAAGGTTTATCGAAACAGTTTTGGTTATTGAGTCTGTACCACAGCCATTATCTACAGTCATCTTTACTTGATAGGTTCCGTTTTGCAAATAAGTGTGCACTGGATTATTTATTTGTGAAGATGTTTGGTCTCCGAAATTCCAAGTGGACTGTCCTGCATTTGTAGAAATATCAGTAAATTGAACACTAGGGTCATTATTACTCATTGAAAAGTCTGCAGTTGGATTAGCCTGATTTACAAATGCTTTTACTTCTAGTCGATTGCTTATACATGCTTCTTCTTGAATTTCCCAATCGTAAAAATAGTAATAGTAACTTAGTGGATTGGTACCAGCACTACTTTTGTGGATACTTAAAATACCAGATAATGCATATGGATAGGATACCCCAACGTTGCTTCTGTGCAAGTTCTTTCCTGCCAATCGTAAATCAGTGCCTATGGGTAGGTCGAAGTCTAAAGTCACAGTATTCCAGCCAATTACTACAGTAAAATTTTTAGTCGCTAATGTGGACCCTGACGAATTTTGTAATTTAATAGTTCTACTCCCTGATGAATATGCATATACTTTTACACTTTTTAAAATCACAGGTTTAAAAACGTCAAAGATCAAATATTGATCGTAATTAAGGTTTGCTCCGCCTGGAGTTGCCGCTACTTTTCCTACATTTTGAATTGGTTTTTCTAGATGGTTCTCAACCCAATAGGAGGTTGTTTGTGTTAAATTAGGAGTTGTGAATACTGCTCCAGTATCTAAAATATTTGGTGTAGAAGCATTTACAAACCATAATATTTTACCGTTACCATTAGCAGTTAGAGTCATACTACCACTATTGCATACTGCTTGGGAAGGGGCATAAGGCTCAGATGGTTTGTTGATGTGGATATAATTGGATTTTGAAATTTGATTGAAACCAAATGAGTTTGTTGCAACTAAAGACACGGAGTAAATTCCGCTTTGTGCATAAGTATGGCTAGGATTTTTGATATTGGACGTATTTCCGTCTCCGAAATCCCAAGCCCACGTTGTAGGGCCATTTTGACTTAAATCTGTAAATTGGACGTCTCCAGAACAGTTGGAAGTGTCATTAACAACGAAATCACTAATTGGAGGTACTGTAGCATATTCGCAAATCCAGTTGGCAATAAAACCTGACTTAGTAACGGCAACATCAGATGTTTGCACCAATGTTACTGATCCGCTATTCGCAATCACTGTCCCTCCATTTGGTAGATTAGAACCATCATAGCTGCCAATTATTGGTGATGATGCACTTTGGCCGTCGTATATTTTAAGATAATCATAGCCACTTTCAAAATCGAAATCAACAAAATTTAAGGTCACTTTTGTAGCTCCAGAAGGAGAAATCGTTGTACTAACATTTGTATTATTTCCATAATTATTGGGCCCTCCAGAGTCAAATAATACTCCAGCACAACCTGTTAATGTTTGCGTTCCACTAGGTGGCATATAAACTTGACAAGGATTAGCAGTATCAATACTAATATATTCGGTTTTAATAAGCGTATCGATACCACAACTTCCACCGTCAGCTATTAATGTCACTATAAATGTTCCATAATTTGTATATGAATGCACTGGATTGTATAGATTGCTGCTATCGCCATCACCAAAATACCAAGTGAAACTACCTCCGTTATTGCTTAGGTTTGTAAAGCCTACTTGTGCAGTTGGCTGACAGAAATGCGTTATCAGAGCTGTAAAATCAGCTTGGACTCCTGCTTGGTATACATTACCAATTCCAACGGCATAAAAAGCATTGGTCGTAGTTTGCACGGGTAATGAGCATGGCCCATAAAGGTCAATTGCTGATTTAATAAAGTAAAATCTTGCATCTGCGTATTGAGATGTATTGGTTAAATATACCGTCAATGCTCTAAATGCTATTGCGCCAGCTGTATCAATACCTAAACCGTTTACAGAATATACATCGTTATTGTCATTAGTTCCAGATCCTCCATCGCTCATTAGATAGAAGCAGTGATTCAACACTCCGCTATTGGTATGCACTCCTCCATTATCTGCTGTGCCAATATAGTAATATTGACCTAGATAAGTGTCAGGGTCACCTTTCGATTTTGGGTTTGACATAGAACGCATAGGCGAGCCAATATCTTCTCCCATTAACCAATTGGCGGTTGCTGGTTTTGCATAAAATTCAATGGCAGTACCGAAAATATCGCTATAAGCCTCATTCATTGCGCCAGACTCGTCTTGATAATCTAAATCAGCTGTATTAGTGGTTAATCCGTGTGAAATTTCGTGACCCACAATATCCAAAGAAACCAATGGATCCCATGAAGAATTTCCATCGCCAAAAGTCATATATTGTCCATTCCAAAATGCATTGGCATAGGAAACATCGTAATGAACGTAAGATCTTAGTTTAAAGCCATTTCCATCAATACTATTTCTATTATGTTTGAAAAAATAGTAATCATAGGTCATTTCCATGCCCCAATGAGCATCTGTTGCTACTTCATCTTGCTGGGCATTGATATTATTCCAATAATTGTCAGCATCGGTAAAGTCAACAGCTGAACCATAGGAGGTTGACGTGTTTAAATCGTAAGTTTCAATTCCTAGTCCTCTACTACTTTCTCTTAAGCGGTAAGAAGTATTATAATAATCGGTAGTGATGGTTTTGGTAGAGCTATATGTTGTAACTGCTGTACCTATACTATCACTATGATGAATTTGATTGTTAACAAAAAGAATGTCTCCATTTTGAGCATCTACAAAAATTTCAGATCTACTCATGGGTTCGTGAGCATAGATATTGAATTTATAGGATAGTCTATAATTTTGAGTGATTTTATTACGAATAATTTCCATTTCTGCTGCAGGAAAATAGGTCGCGTCTGGATTTTGGTCTAGGCTTTTTAAGAATTCTTCTTCTTTCGGCATTTGCCACTTATAAGTTTTAGCATCAATATGTTGTAATGCATAATTTAAAGCGCTTGACTCGCTGATACTGGCCTGATAGTTTCCATTTGCTTGGGTTTGAATAATGCCATTTATAGCAAATATTTCGTCACCTTGGAGGTGAACTACAATCATTGCATCATGCACCAGCGCTTGGTCAATGCTCATTTGATAGCGAATGTGAGTCTGCCCCAATTGATCATCTATTCTATTCAGCTCTACTAAATCAAAATTGTCAGCTAAATTAAATTGTTTGCTAATCCATAAATGTAGTTGGCTTAGTTTAATCTTTTGATCTTTTCTAAAAGCGATATAATCAATTTTTTTGCTTGATTCATTAATGTGAATTTCCTGTGCATTTTCAATTCTGGCTTGTGCATCACTTCCGTAAAAGCTTTGGCCATGAATCATATTTAAGCCAGAAAAGTACAGAATAATACTAAGTAGGAATAATTTCTTCATAATAATAAGGTTTGTGTGTTTTGTGTGTGTGCACAAAAATAGTGATTAATTGATTATAAACACTAAAAAATATTGTATGTTATTTATCAATAATTGAGATTGTTATACAGATTTATTTAATATCTAATTTAGCAACCGGTTTGAGTTATTATTGCATGCTATAAAACGATATATTTGCAATTGATTAATTATTAATAACACAGCTTTTATGTGAGCTTATTTCTAGTTTTATCATCTTTATATTATTCTATAATCAATTAAATTTTAATTATTTATATCATGAAAAGGTCTTTCAGATTTACAGGAGCACTTTTTATTTTGCTTTTGTTTTGTAACCAAGTCATCACTGCACAAGAAGTAGTTATTGCCAAAATCGGCTTTCAGTTTGATACTATTGCTATGGTTCCAGTAACATCAGTAAAAAATCAGAATAAGTCAGGAACATGTTGGAGCTTTGGTGCTACCTCTTTTGTTGAAGCGGAATTATTACGGATTAATAAGCAAGAAATTGATTTATCTGAGATGTTCTTTGTTTATCACGCTTATTTGAAAAAAGCAGATAATTATGTAAGACTACATGGTTTAGCCAATTTTGGACCCGGTGGTCAAGCTCATGATGTTATGGATATAATCCGTGATCATGGCATGCTAAATGAATCAGATTATCAGGCATATGTTCCTGGTTTTGATAATCATGTGCATGGCGAATTGGATAATGTTTTAGGAGGTTTTGTAAAAGATGTTGTCAAAAATCCTTCTGGACATTTGAGTCAAGCTTGGAGAGATGCATTTAAATTAATGTTAAATTCTTATTTGGGAGATGCAGAAGCTAAGTCTGATATAGCTTTGAATAACCTTAGTAAAAATAATTTCAATCCAGACGATTATATTGAATTAACTTCCTATATGTATAAGCCTTTCTATAAGCAAATTAGATTGGAAGTGCCTGATAATTGGAGCTATAGTATGTATTATAATATCCCATTAGATGAAATGATGGAATTGCTAAAATCAGCGATCAAAGGTGGTTATAGTATTTGCTGGGATGGCGATGTTAGTGATCCTGGTTTTTCGCATAAAAATGGTTTGGCTATCATGCCCGAAACTCAAGTAAAAAACTTAGCTGGCTCAGAACAAAGTAAATGGGAAGCAATGTCTAAAAAGGAATTGATGAAAAACATGTATTCTTTTGAAGAGCCGATAACTGAAATGAATGTTACAGATTCCTTAAGGCAAAATGCTTTTGATAATTATTCAGCAACCGATGATCATTTGATGCATTTAACAGGTTTGTTAAAAGACCAAAATGGCACTTTTTATTATGTTACAAAGAATTCTTGGGCCGATAATTCCAATGAAAATGGAGGCTATTTAAGTATGTCTGAAGCGTATATGAGAATGAATACTGTTGCTATCATGATTCATAGAGATGCTTTGCCAAAAGCTTTGAAGAAAAAACTAGGAATTTAATATTAAATAAAATTTTATGGGAAGCATGTTTGTGCGCCTAGCGCTTTTAATTCTTTTTTCATTATTTATCGATTTACTAAATGTACTTGGATTTAGACAGTTACTAAAGTCACTTCGAGGAAGTACTATTAGTAAATTGTTTTTTAGAACTTATTGGCTGATTGGGGTAGGGCTTTTAATTTATTTTGTTTCCCATTTTCTCTGGATTGGTTATCCAGGCCTAGATTATGAAAAATACCGAAGTTTTTTCTTCCTTTTTGGTATTTATATGTTGATTTATTTTCCAAGATTAGTATTTGTAATCTTTGTAATTTTTCAGTTTATCTATAATCAAATAAAAGCTCTTTTTAATCCCAAGGCAAAATATAGAGTGAAGCGCAAGACTCATCCCAAACTTATTTTTTTAAAATTGGGAATTATTATCGGATTTATGACTTTTGGAAGTGTGCTTTACGGGATTCTTATCGGTAAAAGTGATTTTATAGTTCGAAATGAAATTATTTATTTCCATGATCTCCCATCTGGATTTGATGGCTTTCGAATTGCGCAAATTAGCGATATGCATTTAGGGAGTTTTAGTAATCCAAAAGATGTAAAAAAAGGACTTGAATTATTGCGTCAGCAACAAGTTGATTTGATTTTGTTCACTGGAGATATGGTTAATAATGTGGCAAATGAAGTCGATTCCTATGTAGAGGATTTTAAGATGCTAAAATCCAGTTTTGGTATGTATTCAATATTGGGTAATCATGATATGGGCGATTATGTGAAATGGAAACAAGCCGATTTGAAATATCAAGAGATCAAGAAGTTGATAGCCAAAGAGAATGCCATGGGTTTTACGATGTTGCTAAATCAAAATAAAATGCTCTATCGCGCTGGAGATTCTATCACATTAATTGGTGTTGAGAATTGGGGAAAACCTCCTTTTAAGCAATACGGAAATTTACAAAAAGCTATAGCAGGTGTGGAAAATGTTCCTTTTAAAATATTGATGAGTCACGATCCGAGTCATTTTAGCATGGAAGTTAAAGAAAAGACAGATATCCAACTCACCTTAGCTGGCCACACACACGGGATGCAATTAGGAATAAATTGTTGTGGTTTTAAGTTTAGCCCTGCGCAGTGGATTTATCCGTTATGGAATGGCCTATATCAATACAATAATCAGTTTTTATATGTAAATCCTGGCTTCGGATTTATTGGTATGCCTGCTCGTATTGGAATTAGACCTGAAATTACAATTATAACTTTAAAAAAAGGTACTCCTAATGAATAGGATTTTTCTTATTGGGTATATGGGAAGTGGAAAATCTTCTGTAGGTAAACGATTGGCTAAGAATCTCAAGTATGATTTTGTAGACTTGGACCGACTTATTGAAGCCAATAACCAGACGACCATTGCCGAAGTGTTTGCACAAAAAGGAGAAATAGCATTTCGTGAACTAGAAAGAGACGCTCTTTCGCTTTGTTTCAAAATGCAAAATGTAGTCGTCGCATTAGGTGGAGGCACACCTGGTTTTTTTGATAATATGTCCAATATTCAAAAAAATGGAATTGCCATTTATTTAAAAATGCCTGCAGGAATGTTGGTCCAACGATTGATCAATTCAAAGCAAAATCGACCATTGCTAGATGGAAAAGATGAACCTGAGTTATTAGAATTTGTGCAACAACAATTGGGAGAAAGAGAGAAGCATTATTTGCGATCCCACCTTATATACAGCGGAGCAAATGTGGATATACAAGATTTGAGAGAGAAAATCGAACGGATTTTAGATTGTGATTTGTAAAATCTATTAGTTTGTTTCCTAAGTTTTTATGCTGGCTTGCTGCGTTGCATGATTTGAAACAAAATGCTAATTCCCAATAATACGGAGCTTAAAATAATTAATGCACTACTTACTCCAAAATAATCTGCCAAAAAGCCAAACAGTAAAGCAAAAACGGCTGTCATCAAAGTTTTTAATTGTGATTCTGTTGAAATTACAGAGGTTAAAATATGATTGGGTGTATTTTCTGAAATAAACCCAGTAAGTATCGGTTTGCGAAGATTCTCAATGATGAAAATGGCGATGAACGCAATCAATGCTAATGCCCAGAAGTGATAGAAATATAATATTCCACTAATAATACCAAAACTTAATCCTAAGGCTAGGGTTATAAAGGCAATCTGTTTTTTATTGAAATTTGCTGCCACATTGGCCAGTTTTGAAGCTTTTGAACTCAATAAATATGTGATAAAATAGAGTATGCCAATGATTAATCCGTTTTTCTTTTCTGCATCATAATTCATGAGAATGGGAACTAAAATCGCGACCTGAATCATTAGTGTTTGAACATAATCTTTTATCGACTTTAAATAAGCTGAATGAACGGCAGAAATATTAATAAGTCTCAATAATTCTGGTTTTCTAATTGTATTTATGAATGATTTAATGGTTTCATTTATCGAAAATCGACTTTTTTCTCCTTGACTTATAGTTGAGTGATTGAGAAACTGAGGATAGGTAGCTACGTTAATCAGGTTAAGCAAATACGGAACAATAGTGAAAAGAAAAATATATTGGTAATTTCCAGTGTAGAAAATTAAAATCCCCGCTGTTAAAGCTGAAATGGCAGACCCTTTTTGTGAGCACGATCGAGTTTGACCATAATAGCTTATTCTGTGACTACTCCAGTCATTTGCTTTTAAATAGTCCATAATCATGCCTTTATGAGTTCCAGTTCTGAAAGCATCTGCAATACCAAAAAGGGAGAAAGCAAGGAAAAGCAACCAAAAATCTGCAGCAAGATAAAAGATGATAAACGAAAAAATATAAAATACAAAGGAACCCAATAGTGAGCTTTTTCTACCGAAAGTATCAGCAATAATGCCAGATGGAATTTCAAAAATGTTGATGATTATTTCTCGCGAAGCATAGAGTATTCCAATTTCAGTAAAATTCAGATCTTTATCAATAAGTAATAGGATTAAAAAAGCATCGAAAAATCGAAGGTTTTTAAAAAATCCGTATAAACAGAACTTATAATATTGTCTGTTTTTAATACTAGAATCCATCGTTAAATCTATTGATTTTCAGGATGATTATGCTAAGTTATTTGCCTAGTGCCTTTTTAGTTGAGCGATAGTTTCAATTGGGTTTTTAGAGCCAAATACGGCATTTCCAGCTACTAAAATATCTGCTCCAACAGCAACTAATTTATGGATATTATCAATTCCTACACCTCCATCGACTTCAATTAGCGCATTGGAATTTTTTTTCAAAATGAGGTTTTTTAATTCCTCAATTTTGTGATATGTGTTTTTAATGAACTTTTGTCCGCCATATCCTGGATTTACGCTCATCAGCAAAACTACATCTAAGTCAGCAATCACATTTTCAAGTAATGAAACAGATGTGTGAGGATTCAGTACAACTCCTGCCTGACAGCCCAATTCTTTAATAGCGAAAATACTTCTATGGAGATGTGTTACCGCTTCATAATGAATGGTGATAATATCAGCACCTGCTTTTTTAAAATCCGCTAAATATCTATCTGGATCTACAATCATCAAATGTACATCCAAAGGTTTCTTTGTCAGCTTTTTGACGCTTTTTATCACAGGGAAGCCGAATGAAATATTCGGAACGAATTTTCCATCCATGATATCAAGATGCAACCAGTCAGCTTCTGATTGGTTTAGCATTTCTACATCACGACCAAGGTTGGCAAAGTCGGCTGATAGGAGTGAAGGGGCAATTAAATGTGACATATTGTTGTTGTGTTTATTCAAATATTATAGTTAATGTTTTGTTCATGCCAAACATATTTTTTGGCATCTTTCAATAACTTGCAAAACTAAATTAAAAAAGCGGAACAGAGTCCGCTTTTTTAATTTAACCTAAATAGGTTTTTAATATTTTACTTCTTGAAGTATGTTTGAGTCGACGAATAGCTTTTTCTTTAATTTGTCGAACTCGCTCTCTTGTTAAATCAAACTGCTCGCCAATCTCCTCCAAAGTCATTGGGTGAGAACCATCTAATCCAAAGTAAAGTTTAACTACATCCGCTTCTCTTGGCGATAATGTTGAAATAGCACGGCTTATTTCTTTGCGCAGTGAATCATATATTAAACCAGTTTCTGGAGTTGGAGTATCATTCTCACGAATAACATCATACATATTGGTGGTTTCATCTTGTATGAGCGGAGCATCCATGCTTACATGGCGCCCTGAGTTTTTCATACATTCTTTTACTTCCCTAACTGAGATATCAAGTCTTTCAGCTATTTCCTCATGATTTGGTGTTCTGCCAAACTCTTGTTCAAGGGCTGAATTTGCTTTGTTAATTTTGTTGATTGATCCAATTTTGTTTAGTGGCAATCTTACTATCCTAGATTGTTCAGCTAAAGCTTGTAAAATAGATTGTCGAATCCACCAAACAGCATAAGAAATAAACTTAAATCCGCGTGTTTCATCAAATCTTTGTGCTGCTTTTAATAAACCTAAATTGCCTTCATTAATCAAATCTGGAAGACTTAAGCCTTGATTTTGATATTGTTTTGAAACAGAAACTACAAAGCGTAAATTTGCCTTAGCAAGTTGTTCTAATGCCCTTTTGTCGCCTTGTTTTATTCTTTGAGCAAGTAGTACTTCTTCATCGGCAGTAATTAATTCTACTCTGCCTATCTCTTGTAAATACTTGTCAAGGGAAGCTGTTTCCCTATTTGTAACTTGCTTTTGAATTTTTAATTGTCTCATAAAATTATGATTGGTCTATACTCCGTTCCAAGGTGGTTTATTACGACATTACTTCTCTTTTGTTTCGTTTTATCTTCTTTTTATTTCGATAAAAAGCGCAAAAAAAATCCGAGCTCATATTTGAAATGAGCTCGGATATATTTTAAACAGAATCAAGATTAGTTGTTGTCACCGTCCTTATCAGGTCTAGGCTTAAGTGCTTTTGCAGATAATTTTAGTTTTCCCGATTTAGGATCTATAGCTAGTAATTTAACATCCAACTCATCACCCTCTTTCAAAACTTCTTCAACTTTTTCGATGCGTTTCCAATCAATTTCAGAAATATGTAAAAGACCTTCTTTACCTGGCAATATTTCTACAAATGCACCATAAGGCATTATGCTTTTTACTTTTGCATGATATATTTCGCCAATTTCTGGTACAGAAACGATTCCTTTAATACGAGCAGTTGCAGCGTCAATTGAAGCCTTATCTGGTGACATAATTTCAATAACTCCTTTATTACCAACCTCTTCAATTGTAATAGTTGCACCAGTTGTTTTTTGAATATCTTGGATTATTTTTCCGCCTGGGCCGATAACTGCTCCAATGAATTCTTTGTCAATCATCATTTTGACAATTCTAGGTACAAATTCTTTATACTCTTCGCGAGGTTCAGCAATTGTAGCTTCAATAATGTCTAGAATGTGTAAACGTCCTTTTTTAGCTTGAGCTAAAGCTTGACTTAATATCTCAAAAGATAAACCCTCAACCTTAATATCCATTTGACAAGCTGTAATTCCATCACGTGTTCCAGTTACTTTAAAGTCCATATCTCCCAAGTGATCTTCATCACCTAAAATATCAGACAATACAGCAAATTTACCAGTTTCTGAGTCAGTGATAAGACCCATTGCGATTCCTGAAACAGGCTTTTTAAGTTTTACTCCAGCATCCATAAGAGCCATAGAGCCAGCACAAACAGTAGCCATTGAGGACGAGCCGTTTGATTCTAATATCTCCGATACTATTCGCACAGTATAAGGATTATCTTCTTTACTTGGCATCATGCCTTTTAAAGCTCTAAGTGCTAAATTTCCGTGACCAACTTCACGGCGACTTGTACCTCTTAAGAAGCGAGCCTCGCCAGTTGAAAATGGAGGGAAATTATAATGCAACATTAGATTGCTTCGGCCATCAAATACAACACCATCAATTATTTTCTCATCTAATTTACTACCTAAAGTAACACTTGTAAGTGATTGAGTTTCGCCTCTTGTGAAAATAGCTGATCCATGTACTGTTGGAAGATAGTTGGTTTCTGCCCAAATAGGACGAATTTCATCTAATTGTCTTCCATCTAAACGTTTGCGCTCTTCTAAAATCATTTTACGCATCATGTTTTTCTCTACATCATGGTAATAACGTTTGATTAAAACCATTTTTTGTGCAGCATATTCAGGATCTAAAGATGCAACAAACTCATCCACAATTTCTTTGAACATTTCAGAACGTTTGTGCTTGTCAGTTGTATCAGAACATGCAGCTGCGAATACCTTATCAGAAAGTTCTGCAATAATTCGTTGCTTTAATTCTTCATCTTTAGTTTCGTGATTATATTCTCTTTTAGGGCTTGATTTTTCAACCATAGCCGCTAATTCTACTTGTGCTTGACATTGAATTTTAATAGCCTCGTGAGCAACTTTGAAAGCTTCCATCATCATTTCTTCTGATACTTCTTTCATTTCGCCCTCTACCATCATAATATTGTCGTAAGATGCACCTATCATCATTTCTAAATCGGCAGCTTCAGTTTCTTCAATATTTGGATTCACAATCCATCCACCATTAAGGTAAGCAACACGTACTTCAGAAATTGGGCCATGGAAAGGAATATCAGAAACAGCTAAAGCAGCAGAAGCTGCTAAAGCAGCATATGCATCAGGTTGGTCACCTTTTGCTAATGAAATTAAATTGATAATTACTTGAGTTTCTGAATGATAGTCAGCAGGAAATAAAGGTCGCAATACGCGATCTACTAAACGACATACTAATATTTCGTATTCTGAAGCGCGTGCTTCTCTTTTAAAGAAACCACCTGGAAATCGGCCTGCAGCGGCATATTTCTCTTGATAATCTACTGAGAGTGGCATAAAGTCCACATTTTCACCTGCTTCTTTTTTTGATACAACAGTGGCAAGTAACATCGTGTCACCCACTTTAACGACTACAGAGCCGTCTGCTTGTTTTGCTAGTTTTCCTGTTTCAATGCTGATTTCTTTTCCATCAGCCATTTTAAAAGTTTTTGTAATTCCAATTTTTGACATCGTCTTCTTTTTTTCGTACAATTAATATATAAATGAGGTGATTTGCGTCTTATAAAGGGTTTCTTTTCTCACCTCGAAAAAAGATTCCCTTAGTAGGTACAAAAAAAGGCAATTGGTTAACAATTACCTTTTTTATGAATATTATTAAAGTGTTAAGAATTATTTTCTTAAACCTAATTTCTTGATTAATTCTCGGTAACGATTAATATCTGTCCTTTGTAAATAGGCCAAAAGTTTACGACGTTTACCTACCATCAATACTAATGAGCGCTCTGTTGCAAAATCTTTACGATTAGCTTTCAAATGCTCTGTTAGGTGCTTGATACGGTGTGTAAATAATGCTACTTGGCTCTCTACTGAACCAGTATCTGCTTCATTCTTACTGAACTCTGCGAAAATTCCTTTTCTAATTTCTGTTGTTAAATACATACTTTGTTACTATTTAAATTAAATTATACCATCTAATTATAGCGGCTTTAAAATCGGCTGCAAAAGTAGTGCTTTTTATATTTATTGACAACATTTAATTTGAATTTTATTTTAATCTCTATTTTTCATAATAAGTTGGCTTCTATAATCTCTGCATAAAGCTCATTTCTTCATTATTATAAACGAAGAAAGGAGCACCTTTAAGCTCCTTTCTTAATAAAAATGAATCTACATTCATTGTGTCGTAAAACTTACGTAAATAAATACAATATATTTGATTGTTTTTTCTATATAAATGATTTATTGGTTTAAGTTCAATGTTGTTAATTGTAATAAAATAGCAATGTTAACCTTTCGTAAGTATTATTTATATTGAGCCCACCAAAGATACTATATAACCAAAGCGAAGTCAAGGTATTTTATTATTTATTATTTGAATGATAATTGTTAGGTTTTAAACATGTTACAATTAAAAAGGCCCAAACTGAATTATTCAGTTTGGGCCTTTTATTAAATATTTACTTAAAAAATATCCTATTCTTGGATTATTTCTGGATTAGGCTCTTGATTAGTAGTTGTAGATTCATCAGATTGATTTTCATCAATAATTTCTTCAGTTACTTTAGTTTCTAAAGTCTCTTCGCCATTAACCAAGGTTGTAGTATTAGTGGTAGTCATTTTAATGGTTGAACCATCATCTTGAGTCTTTACTTCAACAAATTTCTCGATAGTTGTTTGGTTTGAGAAATCTTGAGGCATTGAATCAGTTGTTAAAGCTATACTTGGAGCAATAACTAATGCTACTACTGACATTAACTTTAAAAGAATATTTAACGAAGGTCCGGAAGTATCTTTAAAAGGATCTCCAACAGTATCTCCAACGACAGCAGCCTTATGTACATCTGAGCCTTTGCCATATTTCACGCCATCAACTTCAATTCCTTCTTCAACCATTTTCTTGGCATTATCCCAAGCTCCACCAGCGTTAGATTGGAAAATGGCCATTAATACACCAGAAACTGTTACACCGGCTAATAATCCACCAAGCATTTCTGGACCTCCTATAAATCCCACTAAAACGGGAGAAAGAATTGCCAATACGCCAGGAAGAACCATTTCACGGATTGATGCTTTAGTAGAAATAGCTATACATTTTTCATATTCAGGAACTCCATCTGCTAGATCAAAAATAGCTTTTTCCTCATCGGTAGCTTTTGATAAATCAGCATCATATTTTTTCATGATTACCAATGCATTTTTTAATTCAGGAATTTCGTTAAACTGACGGCGTACTTCTTGAATCATTGACATTGCTGCTCTTCCTACAGCACCCATTGCTAAGGCTGAGAAAACAAATGGAAGCATACCTCCAACTAATAATCCAGCCATAATGGTGGATTTAGAAATATCAATACTAGCGATATTAGCTTGCTGCATAAATGCTGCAAATAATGCTAAAGCGGTTAAAGCTGCCGAAGCAATGGCAAACCCTTTTCCGATAGCAGCGGTAGTATTTCCTACTGCATCTAATTTGTCAGTGCGTTGACGAACTTCTTTTGGTAGTTCAGCCATTTCTGCAATTCCTCCTGCGTTGTCTGAAATAGGACCATAAGCATCAACAGCTAATTGAATACCTGTGTTCGCAAGCATTCCAACTGCGGCAATTGCAATTCCATAAAGTCCAGCAAATTCGTATGATAGTATAATTGCTGCAGCAATAAGTAAAATAGGAATTGCAGTGGACATCATGCCCACTCCCAAACCTGCAATAATGTTTGTGGCAGGACCTGTAACTGATTGTCTGGTGATTGATGTAACAGGTTTTGTTCCCGTTCCTGTATAATATTCTGTTATTTTACCCACACCTAATCCAGCAACCAATCCTACTATGGTAGCAATAAATACACCCATAGAAGTATATTCGTGACCTTTAAATTCCCATGCTTCTGGTAGAAATGCCTCTATTATAAAGTATGAAATTAAAATCATGATTCCAGCAGAAAGAAACTCACCCATATTAAGTGCAGTTTGTGGATTTCCACCTTCTTTTACTTTAACAAAGAAAGTTCCCAATACAGAAACTAGAATACCAACTGCCGCTAAAGCTAATGGAAGAATTACAGCTCCTAATCGATATCCAGCAAATTCAGGAAGATTAAAGAATATTGCTCCCAATACCATGGTAGCAATGATTGAGCCTACAAATGATTCAAATAAGTCTGCTCCCATACCAGCAACATCGCCTACGTTGTCGCCAACGTTATCAGCAATTGTAGCAGGGTTTAAAGGATGATCTTCGGGAATACCAGCTTCGATCTTTCCAACTAAGTCAGCTCCAACATCTGCAGCTTTGGTGTAAATTCCGCCGCCTACACGTGCGAATAATGCTATAGATGATGCACCTAATGAAAAGCCCGAAATAATGTTCAGTACTTGAGTGATTCCATCAAATGAATTGATGTCATACATCCATGAATAAAGAATAAATAGCATACTCAATCCAAATACACCTAAAGAAACTACTCCTAGTCCCATTACTGCTCCTCCTGAAAACGCAACCTCAAGTGCTCTATTTAAAGAAGTACGTGCTGCATTAGTAGTTCGAACATTGGCTTTGGTTGCAATGCGCATTCCGAAAAAACCAGCTAATGCAGACATTAATGCTCCAACAACAAATGATAGGGCTACGAAGCCACTTGATTGTTCTTCTGAATTGCCTTTGAAAATTAAAAGTACAGCCACCGCAATTACGAAAACTGATAATACTTTATATTCTGCTTTCAGAAAAGCCATGGCTCCATCGGCAATATTTTTAGCAATTCTGGCCATTTTTTCAGTGCCAACTTCTTGCTTGTTTACCCATGCAGATTTTACGATCATAAATATAAAACCGATAATTGCTGCCGCGGGGATTAGATAAAATAAAGAATCCATTACGTTTTGTTTTGTGTTTTTAGATGAATAATAAAACTATGTTTCTGATTTGTGGCCGCAAAAATAGTACATTTTCTTTGTGCTTTGACTCAAAAAATCTCTTAAGAGTGTAGTTATAATCAGTAGAGTTAAATTTGACTTTCTGTTTTGTTAAATCGCTGGATACTAGAGATAAGTGTAATTTGTTATAAATTAATGATGATAGAATTTCTAGAATTAAACTTCCCAATCTCTATATAAATTGCATTTAGTGAATGCACTAAATGGAACTATTCTGACCAAAAAAAAAGCACAATGCAGTGCTTTATATATTCTGATTAATTTGTTTTTTTATAATTTAGCCAGCGCAGATTCTGCGGCAAGGCTTCCAGTTGAGTATGCGATCTGAAAATTATATCCTCCTGTATCTGCATCCAAATCTATGACTTCGCCAGCAAAATATAATCCTTTAATGATTTTTGATTCCATAGTTTTAGAATCTATTTGTTCAGTGCTTATTCCACCTTGTGTTATGATTGCTTCTGTATAACCTCTATGTGTTTTGATGCTGAACTTAAAGTCTTTCATCAGTTTGCGGATATTCTTTCGCTTCTCTGCTGTAATTTGATGGCCAAGTTTGCCAGCCTCAATTTCGCATAATTGCATAAATGGTTCGATGAGTTTAGAGGGTAGCCAAAGTTTAAATAGATTGTCAATTTGTTTTTTTCCATTTTCATTCAAATCTCGAAGCAATCGAGTATCTAATTTAAGGTCATCAAGAGCAGGCTTCAAATCTATTGATATTTCTACTTTATGATTTTGATCAAGAGCTAGTACAGCTTGCCGGCTTAATGTTAGTATAATAGGTCCTGATAATCCGAAGTGGGTAAAAAGCATTTCACCAAATTCTTCATTTTCTTTTTTACCATTAATCCATAGGCTAGCATTAGAGTTTTTTAAACTTAACCCCATCAGTTTTGTGGCTAATTTGCCATGTGTTTCCAATGGAACTAAAGAGGGTAGTGGAGGAGTGATTTGATGTCCGAGTTTTTTGGCTAATTGATATCCATCTCCAGTGGAACCAGTTGCTGGATATGATTTTCCACCAGTTGCTATGATAACAGATTTAGCAGAAACACTTTTTTGTTGTCCAAACTGAAGGTATTCTACGCCTTCAATAACATTATTATTGGTGATGATTTTAGTTACTTGAGCATTCAGTTCAAGTCTTACATTTTTATCAAAAGCCCAATTACTGATTGCATCGAGTACATCTTTCGACTTGTCTGATTTAGGGAATATTCTACCACCTCTTTCAGTCTTATATTCTAATCCTTGATCAGTTAATATTTGTAAAATATCATCTTTAAAGAATTGGCTATAAGCTTTTTTAAGAAACTTTGCATTGGGATGGATCTTCTTAAAATGATGAGATGCGTAAGAATCATTTGAAATATTACACCTCCCTTTGCCAGAAATAAGCATCTTACGGCCTATTGCTCGCATCTTTTCTAAAACAAGTACTCGTGCGCCTTTTTTTGAAGCTACACCAGCAGCAATAATTCCTGCGGCACCAGCTCCAATAATTATTAAATCATAGTCTTGACTCATAGTTGGTTATTATTCGGTTGGGTATTTCGAGTGCTGAAGCAATATGAGTTTACCAGAATCGAATGGATTAATAATTTGTTACAAAAAAATATTAATTTTACTTAGAGTAATAGGATTCCCCAATAAACGCTCACAAGTTTTCCTTGAGAAAAGTAAAAATCAGCCATGGCATCATAGAAGCTAATTCTCTTCTCGCCCCATTCTTCATCTTCTTCTTCAAGATCGGTAAACTTATAATCTTTCATCAAATGTATGATTTCCTTTTCTGTTTTATCAAAAACTTTAACACCGTATAATAAGGCCTCATTATTTTCCGTCTCACAAGAAGTAAAAATCATTTCTGTTTCGCCACCTTCGAAATAGAGCGAACTTTTTATTTCATTGATAAAAATCGATTCAGTTTTTAATTCGTCATCTTCCTCGATAATTTCGAATTGAGAATTATTAGGATTTTGTTGCAAGAAAGTTCCTTTATTTAGTCCAAATTCAAATTGATTTATTCCTTTTAATAATTTGATTTCCATAACTTTAATTTTATTTAGAATGGAGAATTATCCTCCTGCTTTATTTTGTTATATATAAGTTTATCTGTAAATTTTGGTAAAAACCTAGAAAAACCAATAATTAAGGTTCCAGTTATACCAATTACCATGGTTCTCCTTCTTTTCTTAATGCCTACAACAATACGTTTAGCTACGTATTCTGCAGTCAACATTTTCTTTTCTTCCCTGGGGCTAACTCCTTGCTCTTGTCCATCGCTCAGTAGGGCATGAATTCGAATTTCACTTGCAACATATTCAGGGGCAACCACCATTACGTGCAGTCCAGTTTTTAAATGTTCAATCCGAAGCGACTCCATAAACCCATGTATTGCATATTTTGATGAGCAATAACCTGTACGAGCTGGTAGTGGGCTAAAACCTGAAATAGAGCTGATTGTAACTAAACTACCTTTGGATTTCAAAAGATATGGTAGCGCGTATTTTGAAGGGTAAATGTTGCCCCAGAAATTGATATCCATGACCTTTTTAAACACCTCTAAGTTCAAATCTGCAAACATTGCTCTTTGGGAAATCCCTGCATTATTAATTAAAACGTCAATTTTTCCAAATGACGCCATCGTAAATTCGATGAATCCTTTGCACTCAAGTTCTACAGATACATCTGCTTTGTATGCTAATGCTTTTATAGGATATTTGGATTCTATATTATTTACAATTTCTGATAAAAGGTCTAATCTGCGAGCAACGAGAACAAGAAAATAACCCTGCTTCGCTAGCTCGTAGGCTAAAGCCTTTCCAATTCCTGAAGATGCACCTGTTATTATACTTACTTTATTGGCTGTCATAAAAATTAAAAATTTTAAGGTAACGAAGATATATAAATAATTGGAGCGCACAAGAAAATTATTAAAATAGTCGTATTCGAGCCAATGTATATATAATGTATTTTTGTCACTTCTAAATTTTATATCTATGAGAAAGATTTATACGGTAGGCGAAGCCATTTATGATATCATATTTAAAAATGGGAAACCCATTGATGCTAAAGTAGGTGGTGCAATGATAAATTCTTCAGTCTCATTGGGTCGGCTTAATCTTCCAATATCTTACATTGGAGATACTGCAGCTGATGTGGTTGGTGACATTATGACCAATTTTTTGATTGATAATAATGTTAACGTAGATAACTTTTCTCATTATTCAAATAGTAAATCACGCTTAGCACTTGCCTTTATTGATGATGTTAATGCACCAAAATATTCATTTTATAAATTAGGAACTCCTCAAAAAATAAAACTTGATTTCCCTGAAATTGAGGCTGAAGATATTATTTTGTTTGGATCTTTTTATGGTATTAAATCAGAAGTTCGTGGACAATTAGTAGATTTTTTATTGAAAGCTAAAAAACAAGGGGCCATAATTTTGTATGATCCTAATTTTAGAGTTAATCATTTGTCTTTATTGAGCACTGTTTTACCTTTTATTGAAGATAATATTCGTTTGGCAGATATTGTTAAAGCTTCCAATGAGGACTTTCAGTTGATTTTTGGTTTAGATACCTTCACTGATGTATTGAAAAGGCTTGAAAGATTGGACGTAGAAAATTTGATTTACACAAAAAATGAGTTTGGAATTGATTACATGTTAAATCAAACGAAATATCATCTGGAAGTAAATAAATTGAACCCCCTAAGCGCTGTTGGGGCAGGAGATGGCTTTAATGCTGGACTTATTTATTATATTTACAAAAATAATATTACGAAATTTCAATTGCAAACTATGAATGCTGAGCAGTGGAATGCAATGCTTAAATGTGCAGATAGTTTTGCTTCTAATGTTTGCATGAGTACCGACAATTATATTAGCGTTGAATTTGCAAATAATTTGAAAAATAATTCTGATAAATTCAAGTGGCAAGGCTAACTATCAAATTATCAATATTATAGTAAATATTATTTTTTTTAAATAGTGTAACTATTTTGTAAACTTATCGTAAAATAAGATTCAAATTGCTCAATAATATATACGATTTTAAAAACACATTGCTCAACAATTCTAAAATTACATCTATGGACTTATTAAAGTATAGGTATAGCGTGGGGAGCCGCCGTACTTCCTATTCCTACACAGATCAGGCACGTCATGATTACTATTTCGCTAGAAGCGATATAAGAAATCAAGAGGAGTTACTTCAAAGACTTACTGAGACTGAAACAAATATTGATTCCTATTTTTATTCTTCAGAAACTATTAGGCCTTTTGATGTGCCATTTGGTTCAAGTATTAAAATGGCTAAGCTGATATTGGGTAAACCAACGTATAAGTTGGAAAGCTCAAAAATACCAAATCATGTAGTTATATATTATAAAAAAAGAGTGGATAGTATTCCTTATTTACTTCAATTACATTATATAGATGATGAGTTGGTATATGCGATGAATAACATCAGTGAAAACATGTCTCTAACTAAAAACCATTTGATAGAAATGACTCGTTTACACTTGCATAAATATACACAAAACCTACAAGAAGAAATAGATACAATTCATATTTCAATTGTTGATTCTAAAGAAAACCGCATTACTGTTTCCGACTCTCTTGGATTCAATATACGCTATTCAAATGGCAGTGCTTTAATAAAAGCTCAAGTTAATGAATTGATGGAGCAAAATGCTCATCAAAGTATTAAAGAGAAGTTATTGAAGAAAACTGCAATGCTCAATTTTCTCTAAATTTTTAACTCGATTGCCTTTTTTTGCTGGATCATTCCAGCCCAATCATGCCTTATCATAGAGATACATCGTGAAATATTTTATCACGATTTAGTACTGAGTTAAATGGAAACAATGCGGAATGATGAAGTGCCTCAAATATATCCCCACTATATTTGTAGGCGCTTTTTTTTGTTATATATTATTTCTTATCTAATTCTAATATGGAATAATAAAGAATTTCGTTTTGTAACTTTGACTTGAATGCCCTGCAACAATTCCATATCTTTGCCGCCTAATATATTATTATGATTTTAAAGAAAGAACATATTTTTCAATTGGAGCAATTGATTGCTGAAGCCAATAATATTACTCTAATTACTCATTCAAATCCTGATGCTGATACTATCGGATCAGCACTTGCTTTTCAAAATATACTTCTGCAATTAGGAAAGTATGTAGTGGTAGTTTGTCCTAATGGAATTCCTGAATTCATTCAATGGATGCCTAATGTTGATAAAATTAAAGTGCATGACATTGAGGGGAAGAGTGTTCAAGATGCGGTAATGAATGCCGATCTAGTTTTTGCAATGGATTTTAATGCACCACATAGAACAGCCAATATCGAAAAATCGATGCAGGAAACCAATGCTAAGAAGGTGCTAATTGATCATCATTTGTTTCCAGATGAGTCTTATTTTGATTTGATGTTTTCCGCTCCAGAAAAATCGTCTACTTGTGAATTGCTTTTTGATATTCTTAGAAATTCACTATTTAAAAAGTTTATTAATAAGGATATTGCTACATACATATTTGTTGGCCTGATGACAGATACTGGTTCCTTTGCATATAGTTGTAATGAACCAGAAACATTTGAAGCAGCAGCAGAATTGATTCGTTATGGCGTGAATGTAAAAGAAACACATGACCGTATCTTTAATAATAATTCCATAGATCGTCTTAGGGTATTGGGATACAGCATTAGTGATAAATTACGAGTATTTCCAGAGTATCATTCTGCATATATTTCCTTAAGTGCTGAAGAATTAGGTCGTTATGGTAATTCCGATGGACTTACAGAAGGTATTGTGAACTATGCCTTGTCAATTAAGGGGATTTGTTTTGCTGCATTACTTACAGAGAAGGGCGATAAAATAAAAATGTCCTTCCGCTCAAAGGGAACATATAATGTAAATGCATTCTCTAGAGCTAATTTTGAAGGAGGAGGACATCATAATGCTGCTGGAGGAAAATCATTTTTGTCATTAGAAGAAACCGAGAAAAAATTAGAAAATCTTATTTCCAAAATTGAAATTCAATGTTAAAATATTTTTTAATCTGTTCATTGCTTGTTTTAGTATTTACATTCTCATGTAAATCAGATCCACCTAAGGTGGGGCCTCAGTTGGATGAAAAAAAAATAAAGGAAGCCTTAGTGCAAATTAACAAATCCAATATTGATGTAGAGGATCAGCAAATCGACGATTATTTAATCCGTCGAAATTGGGTTTTCGATAGGTCTAAATCTGGCATTAGATATTATGTTTACCAGCAAGGAGTGGGGCAGCAGCTTTATTCTGGAGTGACAGTTGTTCTAGAATATGAATTAAGTCTAATTCGAGGCGATATTTTATATAGCAGTAAAAACATGGGAGACAAAGTGTTTGTAATAGATAAATCTGATGAGCCAAGTGGATTACACGAAGCGTTGAAACTATTGAAAGTTGGGGACAGAGCTAAAATTGTTGTGCCCTCATACCTTGGTTATGGTCTTATGGGTGATGAGAATAAAATACCTGCGAAAGCAACTCTTTTCTATGATGTTTATGTAAAAGAGATCCGTTAATAAAATATTTGATTTTATTAAATCTTAGTTTAAATTGCCACTTATCGTTAATGTTATTTCAGGGTTCTTAGGGTCATTAGTAATCACTGTGATGGTTTTAGACTGTAATCCTTTCCTTCCAGTAGTATCGAATACAACTTCAATAAAACCTTTAGCTTTCTTTTTATACGATTTTTGATCCATTTGAGTCGTTGTGCACCCGCAACTTGTACTTACTTTTAAAATTTCAAGTTTGGTTTTTCCATCATTAACAAATTCAAAACGGTGAGTTACAATCGTTCCTGATTTTTGATTCCCAAAATCAAAAGTGGATTCATTAAGAATGATTTTAGGTGCTTTTTTGAGCTCCTTTTCTGTCATAATCGCAAAATTTTGAGAGATTCGAGCACTAATACTGAGGATTTTAATTGGCTGAACATTATCATTTGTTTTAATAGAAATACGATCGTAAACTAAACCAAAATCTTTTTTCTTTGCCGCATCATAAGTTACAATAATATACCCTTCTTCGTTTATGTTTAATGTTTCAGGAACCATTTTTACTTTAATGTGAGCTGGTACTTGGTCGAAAGAAATAGACATTGGGCTTCCCCAATTATTATAGACTTTCATACTGTCTGTTTTAATTTCTGTTGTGAATATGTCATTGAAAGCCAAATGATTGCTCATCAGTTTTAGATTACCCATAGCCGTTGGATATAAGTCACTCTTGTTTTTTACTTTTGGACCAACTATACCGTTAATGAATAAAACCAGACTAGGTTTGTCTGGATCATTTACAGTAACAGTAATAGATTTTCTGAAAGCTCCAGGACGATTTACTGTCGAGTAAGTAACCTTAATAACGCCCTTTTCTCCAGGTTTTATAGGGGTTCTTGTATAATCAGAAGCAGTACAACCACAGCTAGTTTTTACATTCAATACTTTTAAATCTCCAGTACCAACATTTGTAAATTCAAAGTTATAAATCACTTTTTTGCTTTCTTGAGTAATTTTTCCGAAGTCGTGGGTTGTTTCTTTGAATTGTATTTTGCCAATTTGTGCATGCATGGTCATACTTGCTAGAAGCATGATTAGGAGTAAATTAGAAGTTAGTATTTTCATGATATTGTAATTAAGTTTCTAGAAATGTTAAAGTATTATTTCAGCCGACAAAGCTAAGGTTAAAATTTTTAAAGAATGGAGAAAATATCATGAATTCGTTAATTCTTGTCAATAAACCATTCTGAAATCGCTTCAACAAGACCATTTTGTTGACTAGCTTTTATAATGATAAAATACACCAAAACGAGTAATAAATATTGATCTTTACTTGACAATAAAATATCCAAATTTCTGACAGAAATTATTAGTATAATTATCCTAAATCCTTGTCTAGAAAAAAATATTAACTAGACTTGTTTATGTAACATATAGATAGTCAATCGCATATGTAGATTTATTTCTTTTTAAATTCCTTTGGTAATATCGATAGGTTAATTTAACTTTGCAGCCTTATTTTTTGAATAATTTTTTACCATAAATTAATTTATATCTTATGCAAAATAAAGGCGCTATTAGACTATTAGCAATCTTGTTTGCGCTGGTATCATTATACCAGTTATCATTCAGCTATTTTACCTCAAGAACTCAGAACCAAGCAAAGGAATTTGCAAATAGTTCAGTAGTTTATGCAGAGGCGAAAATGATTTCAGAGCGTACAGGAAGACTAGAGAATTATTTCCTAGATTCATTAAAAAAAGCTGCTGAAAACTATTATTTGGACTCTATGGCCAATGAAGAAGTTTATTCATTGGGCTTATTTGGGTACACGTACAAAGAATGTAAGTCGCGAGAGATTAACCTAGGTCTTGATTTAAAAGGGGGAATGAATGTTACCCTTGAAGTTTCGGTTGAAGATGTTGTAATAGCTATGGCTGGTAACAACAAAAAGGACCCATATTTTCAGACAGCAATCCGCGATGCTCTTATCGCTCAAGAAAATTCACAGGATGATTTCATTACTTTGTTCTATGAGGCATGGAAAAAAGACAATCCAGGAATGAATTTGGCTTCTGTTTTTGCAACTGTTGAATTAAAGGATTTAGTTGCTCCAAATGCTACTGATGAAGAAGTACTTAAAGTGCTTCATGATCAGGCCACTGCTGCAATTGGAAATACTTTTGATATCTTAAGCAAGAGGATTGACCAATTTGGGGTTGCTCAACCTATGATTCAGAAATTACAGAATGGTCGTATTTTGGTTGAATTACCAGGTGTAAAAGATCCAAGACGTGTACGTAAGATTATGCAATCTACTGCTCGATTAGAATTCTGGGAAACTTATAATTTTAATAATCCTAAAATATTTAATGCACTAACTGAAGCTGATGCTGTTACTGCAAAGTATTACTCAAATAATGTTGAGGCTGCTAAAGACACTGTTGTTGAAGCTATTGTTGAGGATATTATAGCAACAGAAACTCCTGCCGAAACAGAATCTACAGATGAAGGTTTATTATTAGCTGATGAAGATACTACCAAATCAGAATTGAATATTGATGGAGCTGATGAAGTTGCCGAAAATGAAGATCAAGGTGGTATTAGTTTGTTTAAGTATTTTAGACCTAATTTCAGTCAAGATAAAGACGGTAAATGGTATCCTGGAAATGGAGCTGTTATGGGAACTGCATTAGTTCGCGATACTGCACGTGTGAATGCTATGTTTAAATTATTCCAAGTTCAGTCGCTTTTCCCTCGTGATATGAAACTTGTTTGGGGATTTAAACCCCCTAAATACATGAAAAATAATGGTGTGCAAATCAATGCACTTGAACTATTTGCGATTCATGTTAAATCTCGTGATGGTGAACCTCCTTTGAATGGTGAAGTTATTTCAGATGCCCGTAAAGACATTGGTCAAAATGGTAACGTGGAAGTAAATATGACCATGAATTCTGAAGGAACTCATAAATGGAAAAACCTGACTCATGACAATTTAGAAATGTCAATTGCTATCGTTTTAGACAACTATGTGTATTCAGCTCCAACAGTTCAAAGTGAAATATCTGGTGGACGTTCTCAAATTACTGGAAACTTCACTTTAGAAGAAGCTGAGGATTTAGCAAACGTATTGAAAAGTGGTAAGCTTCCTGTTCCTGCAAGAATTATTGAAGAAGCTATTGTTGGTCCATCTTTAGGACATGAAGCAATTAGCGCTGGTTTAATTTCTTTTGTAGCAGCATTTATTATGGTGCTTGTATATATGATATTCTTCTATAGTAAAGCTGGTATCATTGCAGATATCGCTTTGATTAGCAATATGTTTTTCTTATTTGGTGTTTTGGCTTCCTTGCAAGCAGTGCTTACATTACCTGGTATTGCAGGTATTGTGCTTACTTTAGGTATGGCAGTTGATGCTAATGTGATTATCTTTGAAAGAATTAAAGAAGAGCTTCGCGCTGGTAAAGGGTTAAGCTTAGCAATAAGTGATGGTTATAAAAATGCCTATTCTGCTATTATTGATGGTAACGTTACCACTTTATTAACGGGTATTGTATTATTTGTATTTGGATCTGGACCTGTTCAAGGTTTTGCTACTACATTGATCATTGGTATTATTACTTCCTTGTTCTCTGCAATTTTCATCTCACGATTACTATTTGCTTATTTACTTGATAAAAACAAATCTATTAGTTTCTCCAATAGCATGACCAAAAACTTCCTATCAAATACTAATTTTGATTTTGTAGGATTTAGAAAGAAAGCATATTATATTTCTGGGATTGTTATCCTTTTAGGAATAGGTAGTCTTGGTATTAAAGGTCTGAATTATGGAGTTGATTTCTCAGGAGGTCGTACGTTCGTTATTCGCTTTGATCAGGATGTGAATACAGTTGATTTAGCTGATGAATTAAAAACACATTTTATTGATGCCAATGGTGATCCTATGAGACCAGAAGTGAAAACTTTTGGCCCTTTATCTCAGGTTAAGATTACTACTAAATACTTGATTGATAATAAGGATTTGACAACAGACTCTGTTGTTGATATAGCTGTTTTTGAAGGAGTGAAACAAGCTTATAAAAATACAATTACTTATGACGAATATGCTTCCTCTGATGATACAAAAGACAGAGGCTTGATGAGTTCACAGAAAGTAGATCCTACTATTTCTGATGACTTGTTATATAAAGCTTATGGAGCATTATTCTTTGCATTCATTATTATATTTATTTACATCGCTATCCGTTTCCGTAAGTGGCAATATGGCTTTGGTGGATTGGTAGCATTGGTACACGATACATTAATTGTATTGGCTGCTTATTCTATTGGTTCAGGAGTTTTACCTTTCGATTTGGAGGTAGATCAAGCATTTATTGCTGCAATTCTAACAATTATAGGTTATTCAATAAATGACTCGGTAATTATCTTTGACCGTATTCGTGAATATACTGGTTTGTTTCCTAAAAAATCATTGAAGGAAAACATGAATAATGCATTGAACAGTACACTTTCTCGTACATTTAATACTTCTATGTCAACCGTGGTTGTACTATTAGTAATATTTATATTTGGAGGTGAAGTTATACGCGGATTTGCATTTTCATTAATGATTGGTATCTTAGTAGGTACTTATTCATCTATATTTGTAGCGAGTCCTGTAGCTTATGAAACGATGAAGAAGCAAGATGAAGCTAGAATTTTAGCTGCAACAAAGAAGAAAAAGTAAAATAATTTATTGATATTGAAACTGCCATTGACATATAAGTTAATGGCAGTTTTTTTTTGTTTTATTTTTAATTTTTAGCACAAGTTTTTTGAAGTTAATCTGTCTTATGCTTTGTAAATTTATTTTTACAAATAATGACCTTTAAAATTTGATTAGAATTAATATAATATTGATATAAAATGATTAAAATTAAATGCTTTACGTTTACAATCTTACTTTTCAGTTTCAATTTTGTAATGGCTCAGGGGCACGGTGGAGGTAGACAAGGTTCGGGTGAACCAATGAAACCTGGAGTTGTGGGAAAAATTATGGATGCCACGTCAAATGCTACAGTTCCTTATGCCAGTGTAGCAGTATATAAGTCTTCTGACTCAAGCCTTGTAACAGGTACAATAAGTTCAGAAGAGGGCCGTTTTTTTATTCCAGTTGATGTAGGAGATTACTATGTTGTGATAAACTTTATGGGCTACGAAAAATATTTTTCTAAGGGTGTGAAAGTCACAAAAGAAAATCCTATGGGAAAGGTGGGCCTGATTAAGTTGCAACGCTCTGCTTCTGAACTTGAAGGGGTTAATATTGTGGGTGCTCAAACCTATGTGGAGTATAAAATTGATCGTAAAATAGTCAATGTAGGCAAAGATATTGGCGCCACTGGCGGATCCGCAGTTGAAGCTTTAGAGAATGTTCCTTCTGTTTCTGTTGATATTGATGGTAATGTTTCACTTCGTGGAAGTGAAAATTTCACCGTATTAATTAATGGCAAACCATCACCACTAAGCGGTAGTGATGCTCTGCAACAAATCCCTACAAACGTCATTAAAAATATTGAGATAATAACGAATCCTTCTGCAAAATATGACCCAGATGGCACATCGGGGATAATCAATGTTGTGCTTAAAGATCACGTTTCACAAGGCCTTAACGGGATGATTGAAGCTACGGCTGGCTCATTTGATAGTTATGGACTAAATACTATTTTCAATTATCGGAAAGATAAAATGAATTATTTTGTGGGTCTTGATATGCGTCAAAAGGGAAGACCTGGTGGCGGAACAACCCAAGTGGTTAATTATATGAATGATACTAATTTATTGAGAGATACAGAATTAGATAGGTTAAGATCGAGAGATAATTATACTTTTAAAGGTGGATTAGATTACTATTTAGACGAAAAGAATACTATTGGTTTTTCTGGAGCAGGAGGACTAAATGAGTCAACTAGAGATTATACAAGTAGTGTTTATGAGAGAAATGATCCTCAAACATATCAATTATATACTATAAGTGAAAATCAGGGAGATAGCAAGAGCACTTTTTTTAGTGGAAGTTTGAATTGGCAACATCTTTTTAAACGTGAAGGTGAAAAAATTGAAACCTATATTTATTTGAATAAAGACGACCATACGACGGATGCAAAGCAGTTAGAGAGCCTTTCTGATGAATATTGGAGTCAGGGAGGAGAAGTTAGAGATTGGTTTAGTACGGTTGAAAATAATCAAAATACAGAAGTTGCTTCTAAGATAGATTATACCCTAAAATTAAAAGGAGATAGAAAATTTGAAGCTGGCCTTCAATCTAAAAACTATCGTGAAAACTCCAAGTATGTTTACGATTACTATGATACAATTAACAATATTTGGGTTAATAGACCTGACTATGAAAATTTAACAATCTTCTCGCGAGATATTATTTCCGCATATACAACTTATGGTGGAACATACAAGCAGTTTGGTTATCAACTAGGGCTTAGAGGAGAATACACCAATCGAAAAATTGAGGAAAGTGCCCAGGAGTATATATTTGAAATTAATCGCTTTGATATTTTTCCTACAGTACATTTATCCCAAAAAATAAATGAAACAAATTCTGTAATGGCAAGCTATAGTCGTAGAATTGATAGGCCAGATGGGCACGATTTGAACCCAAATCCAACCTATATTTCAAGTACATTTATCAGGTTGGGAAATCCAGAATTGGAACCAGAATATAGCGATAATTTTGAATTGAGCTATCAAAAGACTATCGATAAATCATTTGTTTCTTTAGAAGGTTTCTACAGGACTACAAAAAATAAAATTTCTAGGCTACAGGAAATGGATTCAAATTTTGTCACATATATGACTCATGATAATTTAGATAGAGATCACTCTCTTGGCTTTGAAATGATGGCAAACATGCAGTTTTATAAATGGTTCAGAGTAAATTTAAGTGGAAGCTATTATTATTATAAGATTGAAGGTAATATTTCCAGCGGTACAGTTGATCAACAGAGTAATAACTATAATATGAGAGCCGATGTTAATTTTATGATAACTCCACTCTTGCGCTTTCAAATCAATGGAATGTACAGAGGTCCTTCTGTTACAGCTCAAGGAAAAATGGGTGAGTTTTTTATGGTTAATTCTGCCCTCCGTTATGATTTTTTCAAGAGAAAAGTAACCGCGACATTTAATGTGAAAGATATATTTAATACCATGAAGCATGAGTTTGAAACAAATACTTCAACTTTTTATAGTTATAATACGTTCAATAGAAAAGGTCCAACCTTCCAACTTACAGTAAGTTATAAGATGAATAATTATAAGCAAGAGCGCAGACCCAATATGGAAGGTGGGGGAGACGGAGGCGATGATATATAAAGATATTTGAAAAATTCTTAAATGAAAATCCCATCAGTATTAAACTGATGGGATTTCTTGTAATACAGTGAGGATATTTTTTATGCCAATCCAGTAAATCCCATAAAAGCAAGGGCTAAAATACCACCTACTAAAAGCGCAACTGGCACTCCTCTCATTCCTTTTGGCATTTCCATTAATTCCAGATGCTCCCTAATTCCTGAAAATAGAACCATCGCAAGACCAAAACCAATAGAATTAGCTACAGCAAAGACTACACCTTCAATTAAGCTAAAATCCTTTTGGATTGTTAGAATTGCAACGCCTAAAACAGCACAATTAGTTGTAATAAGTGGTAAAAAAATTCCCAGAGCTTGATAAAGAGCAGGAGAAACTTTCTTGAGAATAATTTCTACCATCTGAACCAGTGAAGCAATTACTAATATAAACGTAATGGTTTGCAAAAACTGAATTTCAAATTGCTCTAAAATATAATGTTGAATCAACCAAGTTACAATGGTTGCAATTGTTAAAACAAACATCACCGCTCCACTCATACCAATAGAAGTTGAGGTTTTGCCTGAAACTCCTAAAAAAGGACAAACACCTAGAAATTGTGCTAGTACAATATTATTTACAAATACAGCACCGATAATAATTAAAATATATTCCATAATGCCTATAGTTAATTGTTGATTTTTCTAATTAATGCTATTAAATATCCTAATACAATAAAAGCTCCGGGGGCAAGTACAAATACAATCATAGTAATTGGATTACCTTTATCATCAGTTGGGAAAATATGCAATGGAAGTCCAAAAAGTGCCCCAGAACCTAATATTTCTCTAACTCCACCTAAAATCGTTAATGCAAAAGCAAAGCCTAAACCCATTCCTAGTCCATCAATGATTGAGTTCATCACGTTATTTTTAGATGCAAAAGCTTCGGCACGCCCCAATACAATACAGTTAACTACGATCAAAGGAATAAATAAACCTAATTGGCCGTGTAAAGCTTGTAAATAACCTTGCATTAATAAGTCAACGATGGTTACAAAAGATGCAATAACAACGATAAAAGCTGGTATACGCACCTTATCTGGTATAAATCCTTTGATTAATGATACCGAGAGATTCGACATTACTAAAACAAAAGTAGTGGCTAAGCCCATTCCTAATCCATTAAAGGCTGAAGTTGTAACTCCTAGAGTAGGGCAAAGTCCTAATAGAAGTACAAATACTGGATTTTCGACAATAAAGCCTTTGGTGAAATTTTTTAATTGATTATTCATGTTTACCTCCTTCTTTTTCAGATATTAGAGCATCATAAGCTCTAAGTGTAGCGTCGCAAAATGCCCTTGAACTGATAGTTGCCGCAGTAATGGCGTCCACACTTCCTTTGTCTTTAGTTACTTTTAAAACGAAAGTCTTGGGGTCTTTACCCTTAAATTGACTTGGCCAATCACCTTTACTTTTATCCATTTTGTCTCCCAAGCCAGGGGTTTCTTTATGGTCTAATACTGCTGTATTGATAATTACACCCATGGTATCAAAGCCAATCATTAATTTTATTCGGCCGCTAAAGCCTTTGTCTGTATAAGTTGCGATTGCAGTTCCTATAAGTTTATTCTTTGAATAAGCATTATAAAAAGTGATTGAATCCTTACCTGTAGATGGCATTACTTGATATGTTATAAGTGTGTCAAAAGCAGGAACTACTTCACTAATGGCTGCTTCTAATTTTGCCTTTTTTGCGGCCTGTATTACGTCAAATGTTTGGGAGTAAACAAGGCCAAGAGCTAATCCTGCCACACTTACAATCACAAATAAGCGTAAAACCATATTGATAAATGTTGATTCTGGTTTATTACCCATGACTAACCTCCATTCCAAATCGTTTTGGTTTAAATATATTATTTAAGTGAGGAACTACCGCATTCATAATCAGAATAGCGAAAGAAACTCCTTCGGGATATGCTCCCCAAACTCGTATTATAATGGTTAAAACGCCTACGCCAAAACCAAAAACTAATTGACCTTTGGCAGTCATTGGCGAAGTAACCATATCCGTAGCCATAAAGAAAACTCCTAACATTACACCTCCAGTTACTAAGTGAAACATTGGATTTACATATACTTCTGGATTAATCAGCCAAAGAATACCAGAGAAAATAATCATCGAGCCTAAAAAACTAACCGGAATATGCCAAGTGATGATTTTGCGCCAAAGCATGTAAATACCTCCTAGTAATAAAAGGAAAGCAGAAACTTCTCCGAGAGAACCTCCACTTTGTCCCATAAAGAGCTGAGTGTAGCTTGGTACTTTAGCCATTAAATCTGCCATGGGTTCTCCATTGCCAATACCTTCTTTTAAAATGCCTAAAGGTGTTGCACCTGTTACGGCATCTAATCCTAAAGGAAATACTTTGTCGACCACAGGCCAAGAAGTCATTTGAACTGGAAATGAAATAAGTAAAAATACGCGACCTACTAATGCAGGGTTAAATGGATTTTTACCTAAGCCTCCAAATGACATTTTGGCAATACCAATAGCAACTAAAGCGCCAATAATAATCATCCAAATGGGTAGATTTGAAGGTACGTTAAAAGCCAATAATAAGCCCGTAATTGCAGCGGAACCATCATGAATTGTTGATTCTTGCTTTAGAAGGAACTTAGTAATTAAGTACTCGAAAAGCATGGCAGAGCCAACTGCTACTAATGTCACCTTTATTGCACCCATTCCAAAATAGTAGAACGAGGCCAGTAGGGCAGGCATCATGGCTATTACCACTCCCCACATTAGCTTTTTTACACTTAGACCACCATGTACATGCGGAGATCCAGATACGGTTAATAAACTCATATTTTATATCTATTTATTTTCTACTTCTGTTTCTAATCATTAAGCTTACGTTGGATTTCCCAAGTCGGATATTATCCAAAAGAGGACGTCCTGAAGGACAAGTATATACACATGACCCACATTCAATGCAGTCCATAATGCGTTCTTTTTCTGAACGTTCGTCATCACCCTGACGTGCATTTATAGAAAGTAAATGTGGCTCTAATCCCATTGGACAAACTGTAGTACACTTACCACAGCGAATACAGTTTTGTACTGGAACACGTTTAGAATGCTCAGTTTCAATTAAAAGTATTCCAGATGTTCCTTTAGTAACCGGTGCATCTAAAGTAATTATTGATTTCCCCATCATGGGTCCGCCATTAATCACCTTGCCAGTTCTGTTCATATCGCATTCCGCTTTTTGAAGTAACTCAGAAATAGGAGTACCAATTCTAACTTTAAAATTAGAAGGTGTTCCAACAGTTTTTCCTGTTACAGTTACAATTCGTTCAATAAGTGGCTTGTTTTTCTGTACAGCTTCATAAATAGCGTATGCAGTTCCTACATTATTTACAATGCATCCTACTTCAAGTGGAAGTTTTCCGGAAGGAACTTGGCGACCTAATACCGCATCAATAAGTTGTTTTTCACCACCTTGTGGATATTGTATCTTTAAAGGAATCACGCTAATTCCTCTGAAATTCTTTGCAATATTATTCAAGTTTAAGATTGCATCTCCTTTGTTATTTTCGATGCCAATAATTGCTTTATCTACTTTTAAAGCCTTCATCATGATACTAATTCCTATCATCATTTCTTCCCCTTTTTCCAACATTACTCTGTGATCAGAAGTCAGGTAAGGTTCGCATTCCACTCCATTAATAATTAAATATTCTACTTTTTTCCCTTCCGGAACCATGTACTTAACATGTGAAGGGAAGGTAGCTCCACCCATTCCTACTATGCCTAAATCATGAATGCGTTTCACAATTTCATCAGGTTCCATGTTGCATTCATATACTATATTTGGCGATAGATCAATAGATTCGTCCCAATCGTCACCTTGGACATCAATAATTACTGACTCACGACGGAACCCAGAAGAATCGAGTCTTGGTTCTATTTTAGCAACTTTTCCTGAAACTGGTGAATGAATATTCGCAGAAATAAAAGCTTCGCCTTTGGCTATTAATTGGCCAACTTTAACTATTTCTCCACGTTTAACTTGAACCTTTGCAGGAACACCTAAATGCTGAGCTAAAGGAACAACGGCTATTTTAGGTAATTCCAACTCCACAATGGCAGCCGATGCAGACATTTTGTTTTCTGGAGGATGAATACCGCCTAATTTAAAAGTTAATAATCCCATTTCAATGATATTATATTTCGTTAGCTTTATTTTCTGACTTTACTTCTGATTTTTCAATGGCTTCTGAAACCTTCTTTTCTTCCTGAGGTAAATCTTTTGTTAAATTGACGGCAAGCTCTTCGGCTTGTTTTTCTCCAGATGGTTTTGTTTTAACAATTGGTGAAGCGGATTTTACAACACGAGGTTTGAAATTCACCTCATGAATTGCATCTGTCGGACATACGTCAACGCATTTGCGACATAAAGTACAAGTCTCATAATTGATATACGCCAAAAAATTATTTACATGAATTGCATCAAACTTACAGACTTTAACACATGCATTGCAACCAATACAAGCGACGGTACAATTGAGTTTAGCAAGAGGGCCTTTTTCTTCATTGATGCATGAAACAAAAATTCGTTTATCCTTGGGGCCACGATTTCGTAACTCTAAAATGTCTCTTGGACAAGCAATAATACAAGCATTACAAGAGATGCAGTTATCCTTCACAACAGGTAAATTGGTTTCAGAATCCATATACATCGCGTCAAAATCGCATGCATCAACACATTCGCCACCACCAAGGCATCCGTACGAGCAACCTCCGATTCCTGCAGTTAAATTTGTAGTAAAGGAGCAAGTTTGATCACCGTCATATTCAAATTTTGGGATAGAATTTTTAATGGAGCCATTGCAACGAAGAACTGCAATTTGTGGTTTTTTTTCGTCAGCAACAAGCCCCAGAATTGGACCAATACTTTTCATCAATTCATTGCCTCCAACAGGGCAGAAGAAACCGTCCATAGTGCCTGCTTTAACCATTCCTTCAGCAAAAGCCCTGCAACCAGCATAACCACATCCACCACAGTTTGCGCCAGGTAGAGCTTCATCTACTAAATCAATTTTGGGATCTTCGATGACCTTAAATTTCTGAGCAACAAAATAGAGTATAACAGCTGCGGCAACTCCAATGGAGGCCATGGTTATTAATGCATTTATTATTGAACTATCCACTTTATTTATATTTTAGTTATCAATTGAATATAAAGGTACAAAGTTAAAAACAAGTTAGATATCTTTGATTTTTATGTTATATTAATAACGATATAAAATATTGATAGATGTCATGTTGTTAGAATACCAATATGGGTTATTATCGATTTGTAGAAATATGATTGAACAAATCTAAACAGATTCTTCAACCAGAACTGTTTGGGAATGATTACTTCAGCCTAAAACTAAAGGTTTCTTTCTGTTTGTTTTTAGTAAGATATAATCCTAAATAGTAAGGAATAAGCATTGATAGGGCGACTATTCCAGCTATTCCTTGATTATTAGTAATTTTAGAAACAATAATGAGTGTAAAAAACATCACTAAAAAAGGTAAAATATAGCCGAGTAAAACAGCTTTAAGACCAGCGGATTGGTTTAGAATTACATGTACTTCGTCGCCTGACTTATAATGATGCGAGGCCGGCTCTATGATTTTAATAATTTTTTCTTCAATATCTGATGCGCTACAACTTGATTTTGCAGAGCAAGAAATGCAACTTGCAGTTGAAACTATCTTCACATTAATAATTCCAGCATCAATGCTTTCTATAATTCCCGTATGACTTATTTCATTCTCCTTTTCCATGGGTTTTGATCATGTAATAGTCTAACATAAATAGTTTTCAATATTTATACTTATAGAAAAGGGAAGTCTATGACTTCCCTTTTCAAATTACATACTTTAAGAAAAACTTACATCTCTTTTAAAAGTGCATTAATCTTTTTAAGGTTTTCTAAATCTTTAGTTTGCGCATAGATACCTCTAAGAATTATCAAAGTGTTCTTGTCACTAGGGTCTAATACCTGACATTTCTCAAGGTAAGGTTTTGCTTCTAAAAGTAAATCAATTGCCATTTTCATTTCTGCTTCATATTTTTTAGATTCAGACAATGGTAGATTATTGGCGTCAGTAATGTGCTTTGCAGCTTTATTATTTAGCATTGCACCTGCATTATATGCGGCATCAAAATAATCTGGTTTTAACTCTAAGGCCTTATCATAAGCCTTTTTACCATCAACAAAGGCGGCATCTTGAGCCTCTTTAGATAGGGTAGAGTCGTTTATCATTTTATCATAATTTGCACCTATGGCAAAATGTAATTGCGCATTATTTGGATCACGCTCAGCAGCCATTTTCAATATTCTTTCAGCTTCTTTTGCTTGGTCAGACTGTAGATAAATATTGGCTTCTGTTAATAGAAGATTTTGGTTATCAGGCAGGATAACTCGGCCTTTTTGAATCACTTCAAGTGCTTTATCAGTATTATTAAGACCAATATATAAATAAGTTAAACTCATGTAAAGGTTAGCATTGTCAGATTTTTTATCAACTAATTTAGTATAATATGAAATTGCTTTCGCTGTGTCTTGTAGAGATTCCGCTGCAAAACCAGTATATAGGATTAAATTATCATCTGAATTTCCTAATTCGGTATAGATTTTATTTGCAAATTCAAAACTTTTTAAAGCGGCTTCAGTTTCTTTTCTTTGGAATTTTTCAATACCATCATTGAAAAGTAATTTTCCTACGCGATCTAAACCAAGCTCAGCAGTAGAAGGGCTAAGTTCCATTTTATAAAATTTAGGTTCTATTTTAATGGTTTCCATATAAGAATCGTAAGCTACTTCTAATAAATTCCCAGTGTCGGCAGCCTTGAAACCTTCTTCTCCAGGAAATTCGTAATGGTCAACTTTTCCATTTTCAAAATAGATTATCAAATCATAAGGGTAATACCAGCGTTCGCCATTTTCCAATTTCTTGTATGAGCGAGTTTCTACTTGTGATCCAATACGATTCAAAACATCGTCCTGAGTCATGCCTTTTACAAGACCATCAGTTTGGTGAGAAAAACTATATAATTGCAAATAAATATTGCCACGGTAAAACCAAGTTTTTGCATCACCTTTTGTTGATTCATTTTGAATTGCCTTGTCAATTTCGACTTTAGCCTTATCTGGCATACCCGTTTTTAAATAATTGTAGGCCGAAGCAACTACATTACTTTGCGACATAGAAATATTAACGACCATCGCCAATACTAATATTAAACCTAATCTTTTCATATGCTTATAATTTTTTAATAAGTTAACAATTTATCAAAAAACAGGCCAATAATATAAAGCAATAATTATCAGCCTGTTTGTATATTTATTATTCAATAATTTCACTTTCTGGATTCGAATCTTCTGCTAAATCTGGCTCATCAGTTTTGGGTTCTTCAGAACTTAAATTGTCTTCCAATCCATCTTGGCCTTCAATTACATCAGCGTCCTCTGGTTCTTCATCCACATGCGAAACTTTAGCAACTGCGGCAATCGAATCACTTTCTTGCAATTTAATAAGTCGAACTCCTTGAGTTGCTCTTCCCATAATTCGCATATCCGTAATAGCCATTCTTATTGTAATTCCAGAGCGATTAATAATCATTAAATCATCCATGTCAGTTACATCTTTCATGGCGATTAATTTTCCAGTTTTCTCTGTAATATTGATGGTTTTTACACCTTTACCTCCTCGGTTGGTGATTCTGTAGTCTTCAACAGAAGAACGTTTTCCGTAACCATTTTCAGAAACAACTAAAATATTAGACTCATCTTCTTTAACGCAAATCATTCCTACTAACTCGTCGCTATCGTCCATTCTGATGCCTCGTACACCTGATGCATTTCTACCCATAGGACGTACTTTCAATTCGGGAAAGCGAATTGCACGACCTGAACGAAGAGCCATCATAATATCGCTTTTACCATCAGTCAATTTCGCTTCTAATAAGGTATCTCCTTCGCGAATTGTAATTGCATTGATACCATTTTGGCGAGGACGAGAATAGGCTTCCAAAGTCGTTTTCTTAATGATGCCTTTTTTAGTCACCAGTACAATAAAGTTGTTTTGGATGTATTCTTCGTCTTTTAAATCTTTAACTGTTATAAATGCTTTTACATTATCAGTTGGGTCAATATTAATTAAGTTTTGAATAGCCCGTCCTTTTGATACTTTCATTCCCTCTGGAATTTCAAAAACACGCATCCAAAAAACTTTTCCAAACTCTGTAAAGAAAAGCATATAATTATGATTGGTAGCGGTAAAGATGTATTCTATAAAATCTTCTTGTCGTGAACTTGATCCTCGCGAACCTCTTCCGCCTCTATTTTGCATGCGGTATTCTGTCAGTGGAGTTCTTTTGATATATCCTAAATGTGAAATTGTAACCACAACTTCCTCATTAGGAATTGTATCTTCTATACGGAAATCTTCAGCAGCATATTCAATGCGGCTATATCTTTCGTCACCATATTTTTCTTTGATTTCAAGTAATTCATCCTTGATAATCTGCATTCTTAACTCTTTGCTGGCTAGAATTTCTTTATATCTGTCAATCTGAAGCATCAATTCCTCATAATCTTTTCTGACTTTTTCTACTTCTAAGCCAGTAAGCTTTTGCAAACGCATATCTAGGATTGCACGAGCTTGAAGTTCAGAAAGTTCAAAAGTAATCATCAAGCCATTTCTAGCTTCTTCAGGAGTTTTCGAAGCTCTAATTAATTTAATAACGGCATCTAAATTATTTAGTGCAATAATTAATCCTTCAAGTATGTGAGCTCTTTTTTCAGCTTCGCGAAGTTCATATTCTGTTCTGCGAACAACCACTTCGTGGCGGTGATTAATAAAATGTCTGATAAGATCGTGTAGGTTTAGCATCATTGGGCGACCTTTAACCAAGGCAATATTGTTGATGCTAAAAGAAGATTGTAAGGAAGTATACTGATATAGTTTATTGAGAACTACATTGGTAACAGCATCTTTTCTTAATTCATATACAATTCGAATTCCATTTCTATCACTCTCGTCACGGATGTCTGCAATGCCTTCAATTTTTTTTGCATTTACCAAGTCGGCAGTCTTTTTAATCATGTCAGATTTGTTGACTTGATATGGTACAGAGGTAGCAATTATCTTATCACGAGAACCATTTACTCCTTCTTCCATGGTGGTTTCACCTCGCATAACGATACGTCCTCTGCCAGTTTCAAACGCTTCACGCACGCCTTCATATCCATAAATAATACATTTTGTAGGAAAATCAGGTGCTTTAATATGCTGCATTAACTCACTAATAGTGATGTCGTTATTTTCAATATATGCAATACATCCATCAATACTTTCTGAAAGATTGTGTGGCGCCATGTTTGTGGCCATACCAACAGCAATACCAGATGCGCCATTAATCAATAAATTAGGAATACGGGATGGTAATACAGTTGGTTCTTCAAGTGAATCGTCAAAATTAAGTTGAAAATCAACAGTTTCTTTGTCTAAATCAGCTAACATTTCTTCGGCAATTTTGCGTAAACGTGCCTCAGTATAACGCATAGCTGCTGGACTGTCACCATCAATGGATCCAAAGTTACCTTGTCCATCAACAAGTGGGTAACGAAGCGACCACTCTTGCGCCATACGCACCATGGTGTCATAAACAGAACTATCACCATGAGGGTGGTATTTACCTAATACTTCTCCGACAATTCTTGCTGATTTCTTATGTGGGCGGTTTGAATAAACTCCCAAATCCAACATACCATAAAGTACTCTACGGTGTACTGGTTTAAATCCATCGCGTACATCAGGCAATGCCCTACTTACAATTACCGACATTGAATAATCAATGTAAGCCGATTTCATTTGGCTCTCAATATCGACATTGATAATGTTTCCGTGATTAAATGAACTTCCAACTAATTCCTCATTATTATTTCCTTCTTCACTCATCGTATATGTTTTACAAATATGAAATTCTATTTAAGTCTAAATTTCTGATTTTAAATAGTATAACATTTTAAATCTTTAATTTAATACAAGCTACGAATTTACTCAAAAAAAGCTTGCAAAATGATGATAATAGGGTCAATTATTATAAACATTTTTTTGTTAAAAAGTAGGACGAAAATTTAGAGTGGCCAAATTTGGGATTCTCAATTATATATTGTTGTAATTGATATTTGTTAAATGAAAATAGTATTCATAATTTGCCTGATATACAATGTATTACATTGAAAATATATTATATTAATTTGTCAATAGAGATTGAATAAAATAATATAGATGTTGTGATTTTAATATTAAAGCAAAGCAAAAAAAAAGCCAATTGAATTGAAGTGATAAATTCAGTTGGCTTTATTTTATTATTGAGACCTAAATCAACATTGTATTGCTGAGAATTGGTGTTAATTAATGCTTTACAGGCGGAGAATAAGGGAGGTGTGAGCCGTGTAAAATAATGCGTAATATACCTTCATTGTCTTTTGTATAAGCCAAAGAATATTCGACTTTTACTTCTGGCCCTCCATCAGAAGGAGTGAAAAAATAATTCCCCATTGAAATAGCCATATTCCCAATAATTTTTACTCCAAGGCTATTCCATCGGACTGCGCTCCAAGGTTTTATAGCAAAACCATGATCTTCAGGGTAGTCTGGGTTTCCTGCTACAAAATAGGATAATGCTCCTTCTTTGTCTGTGCGAAATGGAAATTGAGAGGCCATTGTTGGTTTAAATAATACAATTCCTAAATTGTAACCATAAAACTCTTCAATGTGTTTGCGTGCTGCTTCTGTATAATCTCCCTTTTCCTGAAAAACTCTACCAATTTCAACAACTCCTTCGCCCCATAATCTTTGAGCTTCTATTACTTCTTCCGCCGTAATTACTGGTTCAGATTTAACTTCTATAATCGCGGGCGTTTCAATTATAGTTGGTCTGCATGCAGTGAAACTTAATGTAAAAGCAAAAACTGCTATAAGGAGCAATAATTTACGATTAATTTTAAAATCATTCATTTTAATAAATTTAATTATTTGCTTACTCTTTAAAGGATTTTCAGGTACTCCTATTTTTAATGTAAATATATACTGCTTCAAAAAATGCAAGTAAACCATTGCCTTTTATATAGCTGTATTAATATACTATGACGGGGCTAAATTACACAAATTTATCACTTTATAAATTTTTATATGCTCAAAAATATTTGAAATGATGCTTATTGATATTTAAATATAAAACCTTTTAAGCAGGATTTTCTATTTGAAAATCTAGCAACTAATTAAAAAGTAATTGTTAATTACTAATTCCACAAAAAAATGTCTAACCGAACAAATGTACTTAATTTTGCATTGAATAATAAAATTCATAGTTTATGGAAGCTAAATTTTCACAAAGAGTAAGAAACGTTTTAAACTATAGCCGCGAAGAGGCTATACGTTTAGGAAATGAATATATAGGAATTGAACATTTATTATTAGGAATATTGAGGGACGGAGAGGGTATGGCTGTTGATTTGCTCAATAGTTTCTCAATCAATCTAAAGGAATTGAGAATGGTAATAGAAAAGGCCATCCAAAGTGAGACTAAGATTGAGGAGGATAAAGAAATTCCTTTGGTTCGACAGGCAGAGAAATGTTTGAAGAGAACCTATTTAGAAGCTAAAATTTTTAAATCAGATTTAATAAAAATTGAGCATTTGCTTTTTGCTATTCTTCGCGACGAAGACAATGTGGCCACTAGAATTCTTGATAAGCAAGGTGTTACTTACCAATTGGCAGTTGATGAATTGAGGTCCTTAATTTCGACTCAAGTTAAAAATGAAGATATGCCAAGAGCTGAAGCAGCAACACCAGATGAGCCTTCTTTTGATGATCCTGAAATGGGTAAAAGCCCATCATATTCTAAGCCTCAAATTGGTGATCCAAAATCAAAAACTCCAGTACTAGATAATTTCGGTAGGGATTTAACAAGGATGGCTGAGGAAAATAAACTTGATCCTGTTGTTGGAAGAGAAAAGGAATTGGAACGTATTTCTCAAATTTTATCAAGGCGTAAAAAAAACAATCCAATACTCATTGGCGAACCTGGAGTGGGTAAATCAGCTATCGCTGAAGGTTTGGCATTGCGAATTGTGAATAGACAAGTTTCAAGAATTCTATTTAATAAAAGAGTTATTTCCTTGGATGTTGCTTCTTTAGTGGCAGGCACTAAATATAGAGGTCAGTTCGAAGAGCGGATGAAAGCGCTAATTAATGAATTAGAGAAAAATGACGACATCATTATTTTTATTGATGAAATACATACTATGGTTGGAGCAGGAGGTGCAACTGGCTCATTAGACGCATCTAATATGTTTAAGCCTGCTTTGGCAAGAGGAGAGATTCAATGTATAGGCGCAACAACTCTTGATGAGTATAGGCAACATATTGAGAAGGATGGTGCCTTGGAAAGACGTTTTCAAAAGGTTATTGTTGATGCAACAAATGAAGAAGAGACTATTGAAATACTGAACAATATAAAAGAGCGATACGAAGATCATCATTTGGTAAGATACACAGAGCAGGCGATTAAAGCCTGCGTGTTGCTAACCCAAAGATATATTAGCGATCGCTATTTACCAGATAAGGCTATTGATGCTTTAGATGAAGCTGGATCTAGAGTTCATATAAAGCATATCAATGTTCCACAGCGAATGCTAGATATTGAAAATCAGATTGAAGAATCTAGACAACTTAAACTGCAAGCAATTAAGCAGCAAAGATATGAAGAAGCTGCAAGCCATAGAGACATGGAAACTCGACTTCAGAATGATTTACAATTAGAGAAAAATCGCTGGGAAGAAGAAGCTAAAATTCACCGTGAAGAAGTGACTGAAGATAATGTTGCTGAAGTGGTAGCAATGATGTCAGGAGTTCCGGTACAAAGAATTGCTCAGAATGAAGGCTCTCGTTTGTTGAGTATGGAAACTGATTTGCAAAGCTTGGTTATAGGTCAAGATGATGCTATTACTAGAGTTACCAAGGCAATACGTAGAAATCGTGCAGGCCTCAAGGATCCTAATAAGCCTATAGGCTCATTTATTTTCTTAGGACCAACTGGAGTTGGTAAAACGCATCTAGCTAAAGTATTATCAAGGTATTTGTTCGATTCTGATGATGCAATTATTAGAATTGATATGAGTGAATATATGGAGAAATTTGCAGTCTCTCGACTTGTAGGAGCTCCTCCCGGCTATGTTGGATATGAAGAGGGTGGTCAATTGAGTGAAAAAGTAAGGCGTAAACCTTATTCTGTGATTCTTTTGGATGAGATTGAAAAAGCACATCCTGATGTATTTCACCTTTTACTTCAAGTTTTAGATGATGGTGTTTTGACTGATAGTTTTGGCAGAAAAATAGATTTTAAAAATACGATTATCATCATGACATCGAATATTGGTTCTCGCCAATTAAAGGATTTTGGTACCGGAGTAGGATTTAGTACTTCCAGTAGGCAAGCATCTAAGTCTGCGGATACAAAAAGAGTAATTGAAGCAGCTTTGAAAAAAGCTTTTGCTCCTGAATTTTTAAATCGAATTGATGATGTAGTTTTATTTGATCATCTTGAACGAGAGAATATTCACAAAATTATTGATATTGAGTTAGCGGGATTATACAAACGAATTAAGATATTAGGTTATAATATTGCCTTCTCAAGTAAGGCCAAAGATTTCATTGCTGATAAAGGCTGGGATCAACAATTTGGAGCAAGACCTTTGAAGAGAGCCATTCAAAAACATATTGAAGATGAATTAGCAGAAGAGATTATTAAATCTAAAATCAATGAAGGCGATACAATTAAGATAGATTTTGATTTGAAGAAAGAGAAGATAAAAATCTCCATTCTAAAAGCAAAAGTCAAAAAGATATAAATTATTAAGTTGTAGTTTTTTTTAATGCTACTTCATTTTTAGCTTTCTATACTCGCGCATCTCTTTAGTGGGCTCTATAACAGAGTATCCTTCCCATATTTTTGGGTCGTTATATTGCTCTACAATGGTTGCTTTAATATGCTTTGAACTTTTTACTTCGCTAAATTGCTTATAATTAAGAGCATCTATTGTAGAAACTAAATATTCTTTGGTTGTTTTTTGCACAAAAACCGCTTGAATATCAAAGTCAACCGCTTCGATGGTTTTATCAAAAAGAAAGCGCTCCTTTTTCTGAACGAAACTCAGAGGCCGCTTAACTCCAAGTCTTACAGTTTCGCTAATCATCATGTATTTTAATCGATAAGTGCCTTTGTATGGTTGAAAGTAAATAATACCTTCTTCTGCCAAAGAGCGATATTCTATTCCGAACAATTTAATTCCCTCACCTTTAACATCCTGAGGTAGAATAAAATCTAATCGTAAAATGGCGTAATTTAGAGATGAGATATAAATTTTTCCACTCAATCCTCTTCCATCTGCTTTGAAATTAATTATATACGCACTTTCACCATTCATTATGATGCTTCCTTCAAGAGTATATTTAAACTTGTTAGGTTTATTGATGTAATCAGCATTCCAGATATATTCATTAAGTTTTGATTGAATTACATCATAATTACTCGCATTTGATACAGTGTCGATTAATGCTTTTAGTGAATCATTTTTGACAGATGAGGAATCTTGCTGATGAGGATTATTATCCAGATCTATTTTTGTGGATAAGAATGGTCCTGAGCGCACTTTCCAATATTTTCCTTCTCCAGATTTCTCGTTTAATATCTGCTCGATTTCTTTGCCCATTTGATCCAACTGTTCATCCATATTGTCAGAATGCTGTATGCCCTTTATCTTTTGTTTTTTATACCTATCATTAAAATGATAACTTTTATAGAGCCAATCTGAAAAATATAATCCCTTTTCTGGAATCATTTTGGTTACATTTTCAAACATTTTGTCATTAAAATAGGCTATACTTGATTTATTGAGTTTAAGGTCAAATTTTTTCTTAAAGGTTTCATCTTGAGTTCTTAGAAATATTAATTCTTGAACATTTGCAGAAGGGTAATTGACTGCTTTATTTTCAAGAACTAATGCTAGGATTTCTTTTACAGTTAGTGGATTTGATAATATAACTACTCCTAAAATACCAACGCTTGATTCTTCCATAGCTATCGATAACTCTTTGTCTATGGTTAGAACAGGAATCCGTTGTGTTTTATAACCCAAATAAGCACAAATTAAAGTATCATCCTGTTCAAAATCTTTAAGGTTCAAATAGAATTGTCCATTAGAGTTAGAGACAGTACCTTTTGATTTTCCTTCTACGGCAATATTGGCATAGGGTAGGGCAATGTTTGTTTTCTTATCGTAAACTACTCCCACAACAGTCTGAGCAGATACAATCAGTTGGTTGCCAAATAGAAACCAAAAGATTAATCCAAACTTTGTAATACAATATATTAGTTTTTTGCTCAAAATCGGTTTTTGTTGATGAAGTGTTTTCTTTGTTTTTAAACCTTTTTTTAATTTGGTTTTATAGTTTAATAAATATGGAGATAAGACCAGTAAAATGCTTTAAGGTTACAAGAATAGTTAAAATATTTAAACTGTTTACGAAATTCATTTTCAAAAAGCAGAAAGACAAAGTACTTTGGAAAAAGCACAGTAAAAAGACTACAGATTAGGTGAGGCAAAAACTTTTAAAAAATACCTAAACATTATTTTTGCCAAATCAATTTCTATAAAAATCGTAGTTTGATACAAGGCTTTCTTTTGTAAGTTTGCAATAAATTAATATCAAATTTATGAATGTAATTGGAGATAAAATAGCTAGTATTAAAGGCCTAATTCCTAAGCAAGTAAGATTAGTGGCAGTATCAAAACACCAACCAATTGAAGCAATTCAGGAGGCCTATGACGCAGGTCAAAGAATTTTTGGTGAGAACAAAGCTATGGAGATGAAGGAGAAATATGAGGCTTTACCAAAAAATATTCATTGGCATTATATTGGTCATTTACAGACGAATAAAGTTAAATATATTGCCCCATTTGTAAAATTAATACATTCTGTCGATAGCTTAAAATTACTTAAAGAAATAAACAAACAAGCATTAAAAAACGAGAGAATCATTTCATGCCTTTTGCAATTTCATATTGCTAGTGAAGAAACTAAGTTTGGCTTAAATGCTGAGGAAGCATATGAATTATTAAAATCACCAGAGTTTAAAGAATTGAAAAATATACGCATAACTGGAATAATGGGAATGGCAAGCAATACATTCGACAATAATCTTATTCGTGCCGAATTCCAGTATCTACATACTATTTATCAAAATCTTCAATTCGATTTCTTCCTAAATGACATCTTTTTTCGCGAACTTTCTATGGGAATGTCGGGCGATTATCAGATTGCTGTGCAAGAGGCAAGCACATTGATTCGTATTGGAAGTTCTATATTTGGAGTGCGAAGCAACACTAGTATATAGTTAAGTCATTAATATTGAATAATAAATACATATTTTAATAATTATTTTATAGCAGAGACTTTTTTTTATCTTTGCAGCCTTAAATTTTAACATTATTAATTAAACTATCAATCGTGGATATATTTAAAAGAGTTTTAGCGCGTCCAGGCAGTCTTGGAAAATACCAAAAGGAAGCACACGGATATTTTTCTTTTCCCAAATTAGAAGGTGAAATATCATCTCGCATGATGTTTAGAGGAAAAGAAAAATTGGTGTGGAGTTTGAATAATTATATTGGATTGGCAAACCATCCAGAAGTTAGAAAAGCAGATGCTGAAGCTGCAGCTGAATACGGAATGGCTTACCCAATGGGTGCTCGTATGATGTCAGGGCAAACAAAATACCACGAGGAGTTGGAGAATAAGTTAGCTGAATTTGAAGGTAAAGAAAAAGCTTATCTATTAAATTATGGCTATCAAGGGATGGTTTCAATAATTGATGCCATATTAGATCGCAAAGATGTTGTGGTTTATGACTCTGAGTCGCATGCTTGTATTCTTGATGGAATGAGAATGCATATCGGTAAACGATTCGTGTTTCCTCATAACGATATGGAGAATCTTGAAAAGCAATTAGGTCATGCTCAAAAGGTTGTAGAAAAAACAGGTGGAGGAATACTCGTTATTACTGAAGGTGTTTTTGGTATGGCTGGCGATATGGGAAACCTGAAAGATATAGTTGCTCTTAAAAATAAATTTGAATTCCGTTTATTAGTTGATGATGCTCATGGTTTTGGCGTAATGGGAGCTACCGGACAAGGTGCTGGTGAGCACTATGGTGTTCAAGATCAGATTGATTTATACTTCGGAACTTTTGCGAAATCTATGGCTGGAATCGGCGGATTTATTGCTGGTGATGAAAATATTATTGATTTCTTGGCTTATAATATGCGTTCTCAGATTTTTGCCAAGTCGCTACCAATGCCAATGGTAAAAGGTGCTATTAAAAGATTAGAAATGTTAAGGTCGATGCCCGAATTGAGAAAGCAGTTATGGGATGTGGCTCTAGCTCTTCAAAAGGGATTGAAAGATAATAACTTTGACATTGGAGTAACACAATCTCCAGTAACTCCTGTTTATCTCCAAGGAGGAGTGGCAGAGGCTACGAACTTAATTTTTGATTTAAGAGAAATACATGATGTATTTTGTTCAGTTGTACTTTATCCCGTTGTACCTAAGGGTGTTATTATGTTGAGACTAATCCCAACAGCAATGCATACATTAGAAGACGTGGAGATTACTTTAACAGCATTTAAAGCAGTAAAGGCCAAATTGGATAGCGGTGAATATGCTTCTATGACTATGGTTGATGCAAATAAATAGAAATTATTAAAAATAGAATAAAAAAAGGCGACCATTTGGCCGCCTTTTTTTGCTTTAAAAAATATTGTTATTATTCAATTTCTTTATCAATTTTCTTTTTAGGTTTAAAATACATCATATCTCCTAAAAGATAACCCATGACTGCTCCCCATGATGTCATCAAATATGGGTTCGATTTTATAGCACAACTTCCGTCTGCACAGCCAATCTGGTTATAATATAAATATCCAGATATAGCTCCTACAATCAACCCGATAATAGAAAATAAGCTAAACACTTTTAAGTATTTACGTTTCCAAATACTTGGTTTATGCTCCATAATTAAATGTAACGATTAAGTACATCCATCAATTGCTCTTTTGAGTGTAACCCTACAATGCGCTCAGCTACTTTTCCGTCTTTAAAGATAATAATGGTTGGAATGGAACGTACATTGAATTTTGCTGCAGTGGCTTTGTTTTTGTCCACATCAAGTTTACCGATTACTGCTTTTGATCCTAAATCAGCAGCAATTTCTGAAACTATTGGTCCTTGTTTACGACATGGTCCACACCAAGTTGCCCAAAAATCGACTAATACTACGCCCTTTTTTATTGTAGCTTCAAAATTTGCATCTGTTATTTCAACAGCATCGTCAGAACTTGTTGCAATATTGGCTTTATCTAGGAGATTGAAATGGCTCAATTCTGAACTAAAAAATACAGAAACCAAGATTAAGCTGAAGCTTAAGATAATTAATTTAGTTTTTATCATGATAGTTTATTTATAAATTTACAAATTGATTAATTGACTTTAAAAGAACCTCTCTTGATTGAATTGAGTTAAATCGATGAATTTCAATCAAATCCTTATATATTATTATAGTTGGAATATTTCTAACTCCTAATTCTCTTGATAAATATTTATTGTCATCAACATTAAGCTTGAAAAACTTTAAATCTGGAAATTCTGATACTATACTTTCTAAGATAGGTTCTTGCACCTTACAGGGCTCGCACCAAGGAGCCCAAAATTCGACAATAGCCGAATGATCTTTTAAAGCTAATTCCCAATTTGGCGTGTTTATTTCGATTAATGTATTAGTTGTATTGCTATTCAAAACTCTATAAAATAACGTTTAATTATAATTTAAATTATTGACTATGATAATTATGATAATAAGTAAGTTTGTGAATATAAGATTCGCATTTTTATAGTCGAGAAGAAAATGTTTTCCTGACAAAATATTAAAAAAAAAACTTCATAAAGTGAATTGAATTCATTTTATGAAGTTTTTTAGAATTTAATTCCTAATAGATTAACTAGTTTCCAGCTTTTGGAACTGGTTTGTCTTTCAATCCTAATTTAGTTTTTACTAAAGGAAGAATATCAAACACTTCATCAAAGTAAAGAACTTGATCTTGAGAATTATTCAAAATATGAGTATAACCATTTTCCTTGGCTACTTCTTTTATGGCTGCACGAATTTTATTTAAAATTGGCTCCTGACGTTCTTCAACAAATTTATTGAGCTCATCTTGAGCACCTTCTTGGAAAAATTGAATTCGCTTTTGAATATCATCTAGCTCTTGCAATTTAATGCTTTTCATCATTTCAGTAAGTTGATTTTGCTTTGCGGTATAATCTGCTTTTTTGGTTTCAAAATCAGCGTACATCATCTGTAAGTCTTTTTGCATTTCATCATACTTAGCTTGATATGCTATCATTACAGAATCATAGGCTGGCATAACCTTTAATAATTCACCAATATTGATTATACCAATCTTTGTTTTCGACTGGGCATTTGCTGTAAACATTCCGGCGGTCATGAATACTAAAACTAAAAAAATCTTTGCTGTTCTCATCTATGTCTTTATTTGTTTATTATGATTATTTGATTATTTCTGTTAAATTTTAAGGCGCAAAAGTATATAAAAAAATGAATATTAATTGCTAAAAAAAACTAAAAGAATTTATCTTCTAGGCTTTGTGCCAGTGTCCTCTTCATCATCATTATCTTGTGAATTATTCGAGTCATTTGCAGCTCCAGGTGTATATCCAAGGCTTTTTAAAACCTCATCACTTTGATCGTACCGTGCACTTGCATATAATATTGTAAGGCTTCCCGCGCGGTCAAAAATAACGCTATAACCTCTTTGTTCAGCTAATTCTTGAATTGCATTGTAAATTTTGTCTTGTAAAGGCTTGATTAATTCTTGGCGCTTTTTGTATAAATCGCCATCAGTTCCAAATCTTTTCTTTTTTAGCAAGTTGAGTTCTTTTTCTTTTTCTAAAATCTCTTGTTCTCTTTGCTTCTTAATGTCCTCAGGAAGAAGTACCGCATCTGTTTGATATGAATTATAAAGTCTATCAACTTCAGTTACTTTTACTTCAATTTCTTGTTGCCATTTTTTCGACAATTCGTCCAATTGACTTTGTGCCATTTTGTATTCTGGAATATTATTCAAAATGTATTGGGTGTCAACATAGGCAAATTTTTGTGCATTTACACTAATACCAAATCCTATAAAAAGTAGGAAAATCAAGCTTATTTTTTTCATAACGCTAATGTTTTTAATAAATTAATTAATCAATTGAACCGTTCATCGAGAAGTGAAACTGATTTCCAGCCATTCCTGGGAAACCTGGAATAGGATCGTATCCATAAGCCCAGTCTAATCCAAGAAGTCCGAACATTGGCAAATAAATTCTTGCTCCAACTCCGCTTGAACGATGTACATCATAGGGGTTAAATTGATTTAAAAATGACCAAGAATTACCTGCCTCTATAAATCCAAGCACATAAATTGTTGCCATCGGATTTGTTGAAATGGGGTATCGTAATTCCATTGTATATTTTGCGTAAACTGTTGCTCCATTAGTTGGAGACAAGGAATTGTTGGTATAACCTCTCATTCCTATTAATTCTCTACCATCTAATGAGAAACCGCTTAATCCATCACCTCCTAAATAATATCTTTCAAAAGGTGAATAACCAATTTGTTCATTATAAAATCCAAGGAACCCAAATTTTGCACGGGTGTGCAATACCAATTTCTGTGCCGTTTTAGATTTTCCTAAACCTGCAAACCATGCAAAGCTTACTTTCCATTTATAGTATTCTACCCAATGATATTTATCGGCCTCTTCCATTAACGCATAGTTTTTATTATTGAGGAGGCTATAAGGTGGTGTAAATTGTAAACTTAGACTAATGTCGGAACCAGAAGTAGGATAAATTGGTGCATCTACAGAATTACGGCTAAGCCCTATGGTATAAGAGAAATTGTTTGAAACACCATTATCATAGGAAAATACATTGCCATAATTTTTCAACTCATAATTTTGAAAACTCAAACTTTGATATAGACTAAAATAATCATCAGGCCATTGAAGTCGCTTGCCTAATCCAACAGTAGCACCAGTTATGACAATCGACGATCTTCCAGGGTCATTTTTAGTTAAACCGTTAGATTGTACGGATTGATATCCAGAAACAGTTAGTGAATTTGGTTTTTTTCCACCTAACCAAGGTTCTGTAAATGATGCACTATAAGATTGGTAATAAATTCCATTTGATTGGATTCTTAGACTTAATTTTTGACCATCACCAGATGGAATTGGTCTCCATGCTTCTCCATCGGTCACACCTTTTAAGGAGAAATTATTGAATGAAACTCCAACAGTTCCTATTAATGCTCCCATTCCCCAACCCAAAGACATTTCAATTTGGTCAGAAGAGGTTTCTTCTACAATATATTCAATGTCAACAGTTCCATCAGCTGGATTTGGTTTTGGATTTACATTCAATTTTTCAGGATCAAAATAGCGTAATTGTGCCAATTCCCTTTGAGTTCTAATAATATCAGCTCTGTTGAATAAATCGCCTGGTTTGGATCTTATTTCTCGAAGAATTACATTATCGTGAGTTTTAGTATTTCCTTTGATAGTTATACGTTTCACTCTGGCTTGTTTGCCTTCATATACTCTAATTTCCAAATCAATAGTATCTCCATTAATTCTACTTTCTACTGGATTGATTGATGAGAATAAGTAACCTTGATTCATATATAAAGAATGTACATCACCTTTTTCCATATCCATAAAAAGTCTGGTTTCCAATTTTTGACGATCGTAAACCTCACCTTTATTAATTTGTAAAACCTTAGCAAGTGTTGCGCTCGAATATTTTGTATTTCCAACCCATTTGATATCGCCAAAATAAAACTTATGACCTTCATTAATATTTAAATGAATAACAATAAGTTTTTTGTTGATTTTAGTAACACTATCACTAATTATTCGTGCATCTCTATAGCCTTCTTTGCTATAATATTCCATTAGTTTTTTTAAGTCATCATTGAAATCACTTTCAATGTATTTGGATGTTTTCCAAATCCGGTAAAAGCGTTTTTCTTTCGTTTCCTTAAATTTCATTTTTAAGTTTTCAGGAGTTTCATCAGATGCTCCTGTAATTTTAATTTCCTGAATTTTAACTTTATAGCCTTTTTTAATATCAAAAACGAGAGTGATTTGGTTCAGGTTAACGGAATCTCTTACTTGACGAATTTCGGTTTCTACAAAATAGAATCCTTTGTCAATAAAGTACTGATTAATAATGTTTTCAGACCTTTTTAAAATATTTTCATTTACTGCATTGCCTTTTACAATTCCCAATTCTTCCCTTAAATCATCGGCTTCAGATTTCTTAATATTTCTAAAGCTAAACTTCTGGAGTTTAGGTTGTTCTTTTAAATGAATATCAAGGAATATTTTATCATCTTGAATTTTGGTATAAGAAATTTCAACACTTTCAAAAAGTCCTTGTTTCCATAATTTCTTGATGGCTTTGGCAATTTCGTCACCAGGAATTGAAATTTTATCTCCAACTGCCAATCCTGAAATCATAATCAAGACATTATTATCTAGATATTTAATACCTGATACAGTAATTCCACCAATAAAATAATCTTTTGGATTGGTATAATCCACCTTTTCTTCAAATAATTGAACTTGAGAAAAAGCAATTTGCCCAATAAATAGGATGCTTATAATAATAATTAGCTGTTTTAACATTTTAGCTTTTTTGTAATTGTTCACTTGTTTTTCCAAACCTACGTTCTCTATTTTGATAGTCCAAAATAGCTTCGTATAGGTCTATTTTTCTAATATCTGGCCAAAGTTTATCGGTAAAATATAACTCTGCGTATGCCAATTGCCAAAGAAGAAAGTTACTAATTCTATACTCACCGCTAGTACGAATCATCAATTCAGGATTCGGAATACCAGATGTGTTTAGTTCTAATTCAAATTGGGCTTCTGTAAAATCACTTTCAGTTAATGTATTCTCATTAAATTTTTTGGCCATAGATTTTGCGGCTTCTAAAATTTCCCATCTTCCTCCATAACTAAGAGCAAGTACAAGGGTCATTCGAGTATTATTGGCAGTTGCATCGATGGCTTTTTTTAATTCGACCTGATTCTTTTTAGGAAGAGATTGTATATCTCCAATCGTCATTAATCGGATATTGTTTTTTTGTAACGTTCCTATTTCCTTATTAATGCTTTTGATTAAGAGTGTCATGAGAGCATCCACTTCATATTTTGGTCTATTCCAATTCTCTTTTGAAAATGCATATAGAGTAATATACTTAACGCCTAATTCTGCTGCGGCTTCCGTAATTTCCCGCACAGGGATTACCCCTTGTTGATGTCCAAACACTCTTAGTTTACCCTGCTGCTTTGCCCATCTACCGTTGCCATCCATAATGATAGCGATGTGCTTTGGTAGATTTTGTAGGTCAATCTGATCTTTTAATTCCATTAAAATAGATAAATATTGAGGGTAATAACGTATTAATATAGAAGATATTCTTTAAAATAATTATGATTTTGATATGCAGGGCAACTTCCTTGTTTAGGGCCTACTATTTTAAACATAACAGTTAGTCCAGCGATTCCATACCAATCTTTATCTTCAGAATTCCCTCTCTGTCCGCCACCTCCGCCTTGCATTTCAAGATAGGTATTAAAATCTACAGGGTTATTAGGAATTCCATTCGTTCCCATAGAGATATCGAGACCAGCCTTAATTGCAGCTTCCTCATAAATTCTATTGGCCAATGCTGCTGCTACTGGAGTTTTTTCAGCCGATAATAATGCAGGATCTGCATATCGCGTACTAACATCATCTATATAGTCGGTAAATGTTTTACGCATTCCCCATTCTAATCCAATACTTAGTCTTTTTGAAATGTTAAATTTAAAGCCAATACCAAATGGAATGGCAAAAGAAGATAGTTTATATGGTTTCATCTCAGGATAGGCAGTAAGACCTTGGCCCTCTGTTCCAAGTGGTTGTAATTCATATTCTTGCCCCATGTAAAATGCTTTAGGGTTAAATCTAAATACAGCAAATCCTCCAAATACATAAGGTGTAAAACGATGTTTGGTGCTGCCAGGAAGATATTCTAGGAAATTGAGTTCTAAACCAGCTTCCACATCCCAAATAGTTGAATGGAAACTTAAATTTTTATATTGTAAACTTTCTTTATTGTTTTTACTGTCGCCGGAAATTTGACCATAATGGCCTGCAATTTTAATGGCAAATCGTGAATTCATATGATATCTATAATTTACACCAAAATTATAACCAGGCGTGCTGAACATCTTAGTATTCACTAAGTCACCCATATAATAAGAAATTCCAATAAAAGGGCCAATTTCATGCTGCTGAGCCATGCCAGTAAAACCCATTAAAAATACGGAAATAGCTAAAAGTAATTTTTTCATAATCTCTTAAATCGTGTTTTTAAAACTTCAAAAAAATAGAATTATTGCTTATTGAATTGCTTGCAAATTTAGTATATTTTTATGTAAAATAACAATGATGTTAATTATCTAAATATCAATTTCTTATATCTAATCCCCAGTTCAATTTTTCTCTTATTGTGTCGAAAAAACTACGATTATCAATTTGAATTAGATGAATAAAATGATCACTTCTTTCCACTATAAGTTCAATCGAAGAGTCAATGGTTTCGAAGCGAGAATCTAGACCTACCAAAAATGAACTTGACCGACCTTCTACTTTTAGTTTTATGCTGCTATCATTTGGGATAACAATTGGTCGAACCGTTAGATTATGAGGGGCAATAGGGGAAATGATAAAATTCTCAGAACCGGGAGTCACAATTGGTCCTCCAACAGAAAGTGCATAGGCCGTTGACCCGGTTGGCGTTGATATTAGCAAGCCGTCAGACCAATATGAATTCAAAAATTGATCATTTACATATACGTGTACGACAATCATGGATAAATGATCTTTCTTTTGAATGGTTAATTCGTTAAGTGCGAAATTCAATTCGCCAAAAAGATTGCTGCTTGTTTTTAGAAGCAAAAGAGTCCGTTTGTCAATTGTATAATTTCCTGCTAAAATGGCGTCTATAGCCACAGTGATGTCCAAATGTGAAACAGATGATAGAAAACCAAGACGTCCCATATTGATTCCCAAAATTGGAATATTCGAATCTCTCACTATCGTAACAGAATCCAAAATAGTCCCATCTCCACCTAAACTTAACATTACATCTGGTAAAACATCAAAATCATTAAGGGAAGTGTATGTTTGTGGTTTTGTATTGAATTTTATTTTAGACTTTGTTTTTTTATAAAGCAAATCATTGAACCAGATCTCACAATTAGAAAGTTCTAGTTTGTCTATTATTAACTGATAATCAGCTTTGTATTGTTCAAAATACTGTAAACCAAATAGGGCTATTCGCATAATTATAAATTTTAATTGTCAAACGATATTCAGTTGATTTTGTTTCACTAATGAAAAGTTTACCGTGAATTTATGTATAATTTTTCAATATACAATTGCTAAAAATAATTGAACAAGTATACTAGAATCAGTTTATCTAACCATCTGAGCTTTTAGACCCAAATGACATCAAATAGGCTTTAATAAATCCATCTAATTCCCCATCCATAATAGCCTGTACATTAGATGTTTCAAATCCAGTTCTGGCATCTTTCACAAGTTTATAAGGATGCATCACATAAGAACGAATTTGCGAGCCCCATTCAATCTTCATTTTCCCATCTTCCTCTTGCTGCTGTTCTGCTTGTTTTTTACGAAGCTCAAGTTCATAAAGCTGAGATTTAAGCATTTTAATAGCTTTTTCTCTATTCTTAATTTGCGACCTAGTCTCCTGACATTCAATCACTAAGCCGCTAGGTTCATGCCTAAGTCTAACTGCAGATTCAGTCTTATTAACATGCTGTCCTCCAGGGCCACTTGACCTAAAAGTATCCCAGGAGAGATGAGCTGGATTGATCGTAATATCAATATTATCATCAACAACTGGATAAACGTAAACTGATGCAAAGGAAGTGTGACGCCGGTTTGCTGAATCAAAAGGGGAGAGACGAACAAGGCGATGCACACCACTTTCGGCTTTCAGAAAACCAAATGCTTTTTCGCCTTCAAACTCTATACTTGCTGATTTTATTCCAGCCCCATCGCCATCTTGCTGGTCAATTATGCTTACTTTGTAATTGTGGCGTTCGCCATAGCGGATATACATTCGCATCAGCATACTTGCCCAATCCTGACTTTCTGTGCCTCCAGCTCCTGGATTTATGTGTAAAATTGCACCAAATTGATCGCTTTCAGCTCCAAGCATATTGAGTAATTCTAAATCCTCAACCTGATTTAATAGCAGTGCATATTGCGTATCTACTTCTATTTCTTCCGCTTCACCAGCCTCAAAAAACTCAATCAGTATTTCGAGATCGTCTAGGCAAGTTTTGCTTTCTAAATATTTATCTACCCAAAGTTGTTTTTCTTTAATCTTTTTCAGGAGAAGTTCCGCTTCTTTGGAATCATCCCAAAAATTTGGGCTTAAAGTTTTTAATTCATCTTCTTCAATTTCAATTATTTTCCTATCGACGTCAAAGGTACCCCCTCAAAGCTTCAAGCCTTTCATGCATTAATTTAATGCTGTCTTTTGTTACCATTTTATGTAAATTTATTTTAATATTTTAATTTTCAAGTGCTAGTTTTCTTGGTTTAGCAATTCCCATATTAAGTGACTTTCGAATCCTCGTTGCAGTAAAAAACTAACTAGTTTCTTCTTGCTTTTAAGGTCTTTTATTCCACCAAGATCTTCAGTCTTTTTATTCATTAACTTTTGAAGTACATTTAAATATTCTTCATCTTGAATTTCAGCAAAGGACTCATAAATGATATGGTCCTTTATTCTTTTAATTTTCAATGCGTTAAGTATTTTTCGCTTCCCCCATTTCCTGCTATTGAATTTGCCTCTAGTAAATGATTGAGCATACCTGAGATCACTAAAAAATCCCTCTTCCAAAAGATGATCAATTAAAGCTTCCTGCAGATTGTCCGGAATCTCAAGTTTGGTCATCCGCAGATTGACATCGAATAGGCATCGCTCCTGATAACTACAAAATTGCTCAAGTTGAATCGCGAAATTCCAAAAAAGCTGATTTTTTTCCATTCAAAGTTTTAAGAATACACAAAACTACAAAAATAAAAGACTTCATCAACAATCAATAATTGTCATTTTATTATATCTATCGCAATAAAAAAAGGTCGCTCGCTTGAAGCGAACGACCTTAAATCTAATAATTATAGTGTCGTATTTATGGCTCTTTGTCAATAAAAGCCAGTATTATATTTTAATTTCATCACCTTCTTTATTAAAGAAGTGATACTCAAGAAAATGGTATGCAGAAACCTCTGTCAGTTTAATCCAATTTCGGTATTGTTTAAACCATTTCCATCTAAAATTAAACCATCCTTTTGTAAAGAATGCATAGATAAAAGGGTGAACTCGGATTTCAAGAAACTTTTCATTTTGCTCTTGCAAAAGGAATCGGATATTGTTTTCTATTTCATCGGTCAATAAAACCGAGGCTTTTACCTCGCCCGAGCCTGAGCATACCGGGCATTTTTCTTGTATTTCTATCGTCATTTCAGGACGAACACGTTGTCGAGTAATTTGTATCAAGCCAAACTTTGTAACCGGTAGGATAGTATGTTTTGCTTTATCACCCTTCATTTCTGCTTTTAGAAAGTCAAATAGATCTCTTCTATTATCCTTATCTATCATATCGATGAAATCGATAACGATGATGCCTCCCATATCGCGCAATCTCAATTGACGTGCAATTTCTTTTGCAGAGGCCATATTGGTTTCATGTGCGCTAGCTTCTTGATTAAGATCTTTTTTTAGACGATGTCCGCTATTGACATCAATAACGTGCATAGCTTCGGTATGTTCAATAATCAGATATGCTCCAGATTTCATGTTAACCTTGGTGCCAAATGAGCTTTTTATTTGCTTTTCGACATCGTAGTGTTCAAAAATTGGAGTTTTGCTTTTATGAACTTTTACTAAATTCTTTTTATCAGGAGCAATGGTTGCAATAAATGCTTTGAGCTCTTCAGCCACTTTTTCATCATCAACGACTACGCTATTGAAACTCTTATTTAATAAATCCCTTAAAATAGTGGAGGATCTACCGAGTTCGCCATGTACTTTAAACGGTGCATCTGCTGTAATAAGTTTTTTTACAGCGTCATCCCATTTGCCGACAAGCGCTTCGATATCTGTAAGAAGTTCAGCCACTTTTATATTTTCTGCAACAGTACGTACTATTACACCAAAATTTGCAGGGCGGATACTTTGCACCAATCTTTTTAAACGATTTCTTTCTTCAAAATCCTTAATCTTTTGAGATACTGAAACTCGAGTTGAAAATGGTACTAAAACTACATATCTTCCGGGGAAAGCTATTTCACTAGTGATGCGAGGACCTTTTGAACTAATTGGTTCTTTGGCAACTTGCACAAGAATAGATTGGTTGACAGATAAAACCTCTTGGATTTTACCAGTTTTAATAATATCGGGCTCGAATTTAAAATCTTTAAGCGATACAGGATTTGTCTTTGAATGATTAACAAGCTTGACAAACTTATTCAAAGAACGTACCTTGGGCCCTAAATCATGATAATGCAAAAATGCATCTTTCTCATAACCAACATTTACAAATGCTGCATTGAGCCCAGGGGTAATTTTTTTTACCTTTCCAAGGTATAAATCACCGACACTATAATTATTATCTAGTCTTTCTTTGTGAATTTCCATCAATTCCTTGTCTTCTAACAAGGCTATGGAAATCTCTTTAGGATTAACATTGATAATCAGGTCTTTGTCCACGGTAATTTAATTAATTATTAGTGCGCAGAAATATATCTGCATTTAAAAAATTAGTTCAAATCAGAACTAAATATTTCCGAAAACAAGAAGGGGGAGATTTGATTTTTTTCGTTCAACCAAGTATAACTTGAGCTTACGAATTGATATTAAATCGTTTTGATATAACTTTCCACATTTATAAAAACAAAACAATTACACAGTACCTAAATTAATAAAGGCTGTGTAATTGTTTATTGTTCATAGAATGTTAAAAAAGACTATTTCTTTTTGTGACGATTTTTACGAAGTCTTTTCTTACGCTTATGCGTTGACATTTTATGTCGTTTTCTTTTTTTACCACTTGGCATAATATAAATCTTTAAAGATTATTATAAATTACCTTTAACTTCATTCACAAAAGTTTTGGCTGGTTTGAAAGCCGGAATTTTGTGTGCTGGAATTTTAATAGTAATATTTTTTGATATGTTTCTACCAGTTTTTTCTGCTCTTTCTTTGATTATGAAAGAACCGAATCCACGCATATAAACATTTTCTCCACTAATCATGGCTGCTTTCACAGTGTCCATAAAAGTTTCAACAACTGATTGAACAGCAATTTTCTCTATTCCAGTCTTGTTAGCAATTTCTGCTACGATTTCTGCTTTTGTCATTTTCTCTAAAATTTATAAATTACATTAATTTTTATTCAAGGCTGCAAAGATAGTATAATTTCATATTCGCAAAGTTTTTTTTTTGTTTTTTTGCAGTTAATTTACTCTTATTAAATTTATTAATGCAAAACAGGACCAGCTTAGCCATAATTCAGTGGTATAAAAATAATGCCAGAAATTTACCATGGCGAGAAACTCAATTGCCATATAGGATTTGGCTAAGTGAAATTATTTTGCAGCAAACTAGAGTGGCTCAAGGCTTACCCTATTATATTCTGTTTATAAATAAATTTCCTGATATAGAATCACTTGCAAATGCGTCTGAAGACGAAGTTTTACATTTATGGCAAGGCTTAGGTTATTATTCAAGAGCTAGAAATATGCATTTATGTGCTCGAAAAATTGTTAATGACTTTAATGGAGTTTTTCCTAATCAGTTTAAACAACTTTTAAGTCTTCCTGGTATTGGTCAATACACTGCTGCGGCTATTGCTTCTTTTGCATTTGGACAATCTGTCCCTGCCATCGATGGAAATGTAATTCGTGTGCTCAGTCGTATTTTTGGTGTTATGGATGCACCAGACAGTAAAGAGTCTAAAGATAAAATAGAGATAATTAGTAAAGGTCTCATTGTGGACGTATTACCTTCTACTTATAATCAAGCTATGATGGAATTTGGTGCAATGCTTTGCACTCCTAAAAATCCCTCTTGTGGTATTTGTCCGGTAAATGAACGATGTTACGCATATGAAAACAAGGTAGTTGGTCAACTTCCAAGCCCAAAGAAGAAGGTAAAAATTAAGCCACTGTGGTTTTATTATCTAGTTATTGAGCATAATGAGAATACTTATATCGAAAAACGTATAAACAATGATATTTGGAAAAATTTATATCAATTTCCTTTGATTGAGTCTGATGTTGCTATAGAAATGGATGCTATTTATCTTCAAATTCGACAAATCTTAGATATTGAAGATTTTGAATTAATAAAAGTGAGTTCGTCAATTAAACACAATTTAACTCATCGCAGAATTACAGCGCATTTTATCCAAATAAAAATTTTAGAGGATCTAAATTTGGCTCACTGTATTAAAGTAAGAAGAGAAAATATTGAGGAATATGCCTTCCCAACTCTAATTTTAGATTATATTAAAAAGAATTATTGAACTACTAAGCATATATTATTGTGCAGTGTTTAAACAAAGAGCGCAAAGATTTTTCATATTTCTCTTTGCGCTCTTGACGTAAATATATAGTTGCATTATGATTATTCCTAATCCTCAATTGCAGCTTCTGGATTTTCATGAGCTTCCTTGTCTTTATACAAAAATCGCTTAATTTTCTTTGTTGGTGTTTTTATAAAAGGTTCTTTTTGCTCAAAGATATTATTAAGGCGAGAAAACTTACTTACTTCCTCATTTACATTCTGTCTGATATTTGCAAGTATTTGATTAACTTCTTTTTCCATTTCAGAAGCTTTGTCTTTCATATGCTGGTAGCTTTTATTTATTTCTTCATAATTGAGGTCAACGCGAGCAACAATTTTACCTTTGAGCTCATAAACTAAGGATTCAAGCACCCATTCACTTTTGTTAATTGCGGCTTCAATTTCTTCAGGAAAAATATTTTCGCCACTAGGTCCAAGAATCATATTTTTGATTCGACCTTTGATAAATAAAAAGTTCTGCTTGTCAAAAATTCCAGTATCACCGGTTTTAAAACCGCCATCTTCAGTAAATACTTCTCGATTCAAATCGTCGGCTTTATAATAACCTTTCATGATGTTTGGACCATAGGCTACGATTTCTCCTTCTCCCGATTCCGGGTCAACGTTGATCAATTTAAGAGTTACTCCTAAAACGGAGGGCCCAGTTGAGCCTACTTTGCATTTTCCAGGTGTTGTTCCTGCAAGTAAAGGTGCTGTTTCAGTTAAGCCATATCCTATGGCATATGGAAATTTAGCCTCGTATAGAAATAATTCCACATCATGATCAAGTTTTGCCCCACCTATTCCAAAGAATTTTATTTCGCCACCAAATGTGGCCATCAGGCGTTTGCCTGCAATTTTATGAAATAATCTACGTGTTGGTGCAAAATTATACAGCCTCTTTTTTAAGGGTGAGCTTGTAAGCTCAGGCCTTATTTTTGACTTGTAAATTTTTTCCATAATCAATGGTACAGTCAACATAATAGTTGGTTTTACCTTTTTTAAAGCTGGCATTAAAACTGCCGCAGTTGGCGGTTTATTGATGAAATGAATTGATGCACCACACATTACTGGAAACAAATTGCCCAAAGTAAACTCTAAAGTGTGTGACATCGGTAAAATGGATAGAAAACGATCGTTTTCATCAATAGGGAAGGTGTTGTAACCTTGTATAGTATTGGCAACTAAATTTTTATGTGATAACATAACACCCTTTGAAGTACCTGTTGTCCCGCTAGTATATATTATGGAAGCTAAATCCTCAGCAAGTACTTTTGGAGGATTAAAGTCATTCAATCTAGCCTCATTATCTTCGCAGAATTTTTTTAAATTATCTTCTTTAAGTGTGGTTCCTTTGTCATTAATATGTAAAGTGAAATCTTGTAATGAAACTATGGATTTACCCATAATAGCTTCATCGATATAAAGCTTTCGATATAATGAATTGGAAACAAAAATCAGTTTTGCATCTGAGTGCTTCAATATATTATCTACTTCTGTCGATGAAAAATCGGGCAAAATAGGTACTACAACTGCTCCAATTTTTATGATAGCAAAATACGCAATAAGCCAGTTTGGACTATTTTCAGACCAAATAGCAACTTTGTCATACTGCTGAATACCATGAGTTTGCATCCATAAACCCAAGCATTTAACTTTTGAATTAAACTCTTCGTAAAGTATATACTCCTCTCCAACAAATGCTAGTGCAGGTTGCTTTGGAAATTTAGCTGCTGTTTTTTCTAAAAAAATATTTAGATTTAGCTGGTCTGACTCTTCAATTTTATATGGGCTCATAATCATTATTTAAATAATTCGTTGCAAAGATAATGTTTTCCAAATAGGTTTTACATTCTAGAACATTGACAAATAATAGGTCAAATATAGTATGCCGTTTAATTATAAATATTATCTTTGTTTCTTCAAAATTACTTACATTTATTAGTTTATATCATGAACAAAACCGCTAGTTTGATTAATAGAAGCATTATTAATCTTTTTGTTATAGTTTTATTTAGCTTCCTACATATTGTTGCTCAAGGACAAAATACAACTAGATCATCGTCAAGTTCTGATACATTATCGAAGTTTGATAAATTTAACCAAAAAGGAGAGGCATTGTTTAAAGTGTTGCCATTCCCTATGGTTTCTTATTCCACTGAAACAGGTAGTGTATTTGGCTTAGCTAAGTATAATATGGTGAACTTGGTTAAAGGAGATACGATTTCAGCCTCATCAAGTTTTAGTGAGTTAGTTTCCTTTTCTTCTTTAGGTCAAATTAAGGTTGTTTTAGGTACTTCCCTTTATATGGGAGATAATAAATATATTTTTAAAGGAGGTGTGAATTATATCTCTTATCCCGAGTATATATTAGGCGTGGGGAATAATGTTACTCGTGAAACTGTAGAAAAAGTAGTTACAGAACGAGTTGCTTTCAATAATGCTTTTTTAGTTGCTCTAGATGATGAAAAACATATTTATGTAGGGATTATTCAAGATTATATGAATTATCTAAACGTAGAAACAGATACTAATAGTTTTTTGACAAATAATCTTTATCCTGGTTATCAAGGTGGAATTAGTTCAGGTTTTGGACTAGGAGCTATTTATGATACTAGAGACCATAAATATAATGCGACAAAAGGATTATACCTAGGAGCTCAATTCGAGGTCTTTGACAATATAACTGGTAGTGATTTCAATTATACTTCTTATCAGTTAGAGGCGAGAAAGTTTTTCAATCCTTGGTATAAACATGTGGTTGGTCTTCAGTTGTTTACCCAATATAACGCGGGAACTGTTCCTTTTTATTCTTTATCTTTATTAGGAGGAACAAATAGAATGCGAGGTTATTATTTAGGTGCTATTAGAGATAAAGCAATTATGGATGCTCAAGTGGAATACCGTATGCATGTGTGGTCAATCTTTGGTGTTGTAGCTTTTGCAAGTGCTGGTAGAGTAGCTGATAATTTTGGCGATATGAACTTGAATGGTTTGTGGTATGCGGGAGGTTTTGGATTAAGAATTATGGTTGATAGTGAGAACAAAGCAAATTTAAGAATTGACTTTGGCTATGGACAACAAAACTCCAAAACATTAGCTTTTGGTTTTGCAGAAGCATTCTAAGTAATTGATATTTATTGTTTTATAAATAATATCACATTTCTAATACTCAATATTCCTATAGATTTGTTAATAGAAATCTATCAGAAATAAAGTGTAATGCTCAATATTCTATAAATAAAATCGCATTTTTCATAAATAATTACTATTTTTGATTTCGACTTTTAGTAATAATCAAATCATTTTATTATGACTCCAAAAATATCCACATTAAGTGGTTACTTACATGAATATCAAAAGAGTGTGGCTGATCCAATTGGCTTTTGGTCTAATATTGCATCGAGCTTTCATTGGCGTAAAAAATGGGATACAGTACTCGATTGGGATTTCGAAGCAGCAAAAGTAGAATGGTTCAAAGGAGGAAAGCTAAATATTACTGAAAATATTTTTGAAAGACATTTATTTAGTAGGGGCGAACAAGCTGCTCTTATATGGGAGCCAAATGATCCAAGCGAAAAACAGAAAACTTACACATATGATGAACTTTTTGCTGAAGTAAAGAGTTTTTCAAATGTGTTGCGCAGCCATGCAGTTAGAAAAGGCGACCGAGTTGCCATTTATTTACCCATGGTCCCAGAATTAGTGATTGCTATGCTCGCTTGTGCTCGCATTGGAGCAATTCATTCTGTGATTTTTGCTGGTTTTTCAGCAAATGCAATTGCTGAAAGAGTTAATGATGCAAGTGCTAAAGTGCTTATTACTGCAGATGGGGGTTACAGAGGGGATAAAATTATTAATTTGAAAGAAGCCACAGACGAGGCTTTGCTTAGTTGCACAACCGTGGAATCTACCATTGTTGTTAAAAGAACTGAACAAGAAATTTCATGGAATAAAAAAGTAGACTTTTGGTGGCATGAAGAAATGGAAAAAGTAAGTGATGAAGCCTCCGCTGCGATGATGGATGCTGAAGATCCTCTTTTTATTTTATATACGAGTGGTTCAACTGGCAAGCCAAAAGGAGTTGTACATACCACTGGTGGCTACATGGTATACAGTGCATACACTTTTAGGAATGTATTTCAATATAATTCTGGTGACATTTATTTTTGTGCAGCAGACATTGGTTGGATTACAGGTCATTCTTATATTGTCTATGGCCCATTATTAGAAGGTGCTACAACGATCATGTTCGAAGGTCTTCCAACCTATCCAAACCCCAGTAGATATTGGGATATTATTAAGAAATATGAAGTTAATCAGTTTTATACATCACCAACTGCTCTTCGTAGTTTAATTGCACATGGTCAAAAATGGATTTTAGATCAAGATATGCCTTCACTTAGAGTATTAGGTACTGTTGGGGAACCTATTAATGAAGAAGCTTGGCACTGGTATCATGACCATGTTGGTAGTAATCGTTGCCCTATTGTTGATACATGGTGGCAAACTGAAACTGGAGGAATTATGATTAGTCCTATAGCAGGAGTGATTCCAACAAAGCCAGCATTTGCTACACTACCATTGCCTGGTATACAGCCTGTTATTGTTGATAATGAAGGTCGTAAATTATATGGAAATAGCATTGAAGGAAATTTATGCATTCAATATCCTTGGCCCGGCATAGCCCGTACTCATTGGAATGATCATAATCGTTATTTAGAATCCTATTTTAGCCAATTTAAAGGTTTGTATTTTACTGGAGATGGTGTGAGAAGAGACGAAGATGGCTATTATCGCATTTTGGGTCGCATGGATGATGTGATTAATGTTTCAGGACATAGGCTTGGTACAGCGGAAATTGAAAATGCCATTAATGAACATCCTCTTGTTTCGGAATCAGCAGTGGTTGGGTATGCTCATGATATTAAAGGTCAAGGTGTTTATGCTTTTGTAGTTTGTAATGAAGTGCCTAAAAACTCTGCCGATGAACTTAAAAACTCCATTAGAAAAGGAGTGAGTAAAATGATAAGTCCAATTGCGCGACCTGATGAAATTATCTTCGTACATGGATTACCTAAAACTAGGTCGGGTAAAATCATGCGTCGCATTCTTAAGAAAATTGCCGCAGGAAATTCTGATTTTGGGGACACTTCTACATTAACCAATCCAGGAATTGTAGATTCAATAATGGATGCCATTAAAAACCCAATTTAATAAAGGATTTTGAAATTTATATATGATGAATCTTAAAAATTTGTATTATTGTGAACTGAACGAATTCGTATTTTAATGAATTTAAATAGAAGTTATTTAATCTTGTATCACTTTTTGTAAACTATTATAAACTAATGTCTTATGAATAAAATGTCTAAAATCATTATTCTTGTTTTCGCTCTCTTTTTTATGGGAGTAAACTCATCAAATGCCCAGTTGAATATCCTAAGCGGATTGGCTGGAGGTACTTATGAAGCTCTGTCCAATGATATTAAAGGTGCTTCAAATCAAGAGGTTACTGTTCTAAGTTCAGAAGGCAGTGTTGATAATTACAATCAACTAATCAATCTTAATAATAATATTTTCGTCACCTTTTTACAATATGATGTTTTGCTTTCCTTCGAGCTTCAAAACCCTGATTTGAGAAAAGATTTGAGAGTTTTATTGCCTTTATTCTTAGATGAGGAGATACATATTATTGCCAAAAAAGGCTCTAAAATTAAAGAATTAAAAGATTTACGTGGTAAAAAAGTAGCTGTTGGTGTACGTGGACAGGGTACTTTTGTAACCGCTCAAACCATCAAGCAAAAAACACACACTGCATGGATTGATGTTGAAATGCATTCAAATGATGCTTATGAAGCCTTATTAAAGGGTGAAATAGATGCTTATTTTTATGTGGCTGGAGCACCTGTGAATTTCCTTAAAGACTTGGGCGCTGATGCTCCCATTCAACTTGTCAATATTAAATCTTCTACTTTATCTGATATTTATACTGCAAAGAAAATAAAAAAAGGAACTTATCCTTGGCAAGAAAGTACAGTTATAACTTACGCTGTACCTACTATATTGGCTGTTAATACTAAGAACATGAGTAAAGATACTCAACGTAAATTAAATATGCTACTTACGGATACAGAAAATGGATTGAAAGGATTTCAGAAAACAGGACATCCTAAATGGAAATCTGTTTATATCAAAAATCAAGCAATTGATTGGCCTTTCTATTATTTAAGACCTGTTGTAGACTAAAACATAAAAATGAAGCCGGTTTTATCCGGCTTTTTTTATACCATTTATGATGATTCGATTTTTTCTCTTTATAGTTTCTTTGATTCTGGTCTTGCATTCAGGTGCTCAAATTGTAGTGTCAAGTAGTACTCAACCATTGCATTATAAATGCCTTAAAACGCTGACTGCTCCAATGATTGATGGCGATATCAACGATGTTGTTTGGGATGCCGCTGACTGGACTACAGACTTTATAGATATTAGTGGCGTAAATTTTCCAAAGCCTGCTTATACTACTAAAGTAAAGATGCTTTGGGATGATTCTACTTTATACCTTGCTGCCTATATACAGGAGCCACATTTATGGGCCACATTAACTGAAGATGAAAGTGTGATTTTCTATGATAATGATTTCGAAGTTTTTATTGACCCAAATGGAGATAATCATGATTATTTTGAATTTGAATTTAATGCATTTAATACAAAATGGGATTTATTTTTGCCTTTTCCTTATCGTGATTTAGGAAAACCAGACGTAAACTGGAATTGTAAGAATTTGCGCTCAGCAGTACAATTATATGGTAGTATTAATGATGCAAAAGGAGCGGTTGATTCCGCTTGGACCATTGAAATTGCAATACCTTTTTCTTCCTTAAATCATCTGCTTCAAATGACTTGGATTCCTTCAGTTGGTGATGAATGGCGAATTAACTTTAGTAGAGTTCAATGGGATTTAGTGCCAAAAAAAACAGGTTATGATAAGAAGAATAAAGTCGAAAATAATTGGGTGTGGTCTCCACAAGGATCAATTAATATGCACCAACCTGAATTTTGGGGTTACTTGCATTTTGTTAATCGTCCAACTATTGTAACTGAATCATTTTCAGATAAATATTGGAGTAAAAAACAATTATTGATGAGTTTTTATGCGCAACAAAGAAAGTATCATAAAACTCATAAAACGTACTCTAATGAATTATTCAAAGGCATTGCATTTAACGATAAAATCATTTATTTACCTAATTCTGACGGGTATTATGCATCTATAGAATCAGATAGTTTAATCCACTTTGTGAACCAATTGGGAAGACTATGGTCCATTCCAAAATATAGTAAACTTCCCAAATACTGGGTTTGGCATGGTGGGCAAGCAAAATTTACTTTTCATCAGTGGGATAGTTTATTCGCTGATTTACATAATATTGGAATACAAGGGATACTTATTAATGCACCAGCTTCGCAATTTAATGAGATTATTCCCATTGCTAAAGTCTATGGAATACAAGTAGATGCATGGGTGTGGACATTAAACAGAGGTGATGCGCCAGATAGTCTAATGAGCGTAAATGCCTTAGAGCAATCTCTTGCTGAAGTAAAAGCTTATGTAGGGTATTATAAATTTATGAGTCCTGGTTTAAAATCTACAAAGGATTTTATTGAAATAACCTTGGAACCTTATACTATGATTCCAGATTTGGGAGGAATTCATTTAGATTATATTCGGTATGTGGATGTTGTACTTCCTATTGCATTACAACCAAAATATAATTTGGTACAAGATCATATTATGCCTGAATTTGATTATGGATATCACTCAGAAATGGTGGCAGAATATTTAAAAATATCGAAAAAGAAAGTAAGTAGTTATCAGCAGCTTTCTCAAGATTCGCAATGGATACAATTTAGAATGGATAAGGTAACCCAAATAGTTAACGAAATAGTTTTGCGACATCAGAAATTAGGTATAAAGACTAGTGCTGCAGTTTTTCCAGATGTAATAATGGCCCAAGAAATGGTTAGTCAAGATTGGCAAAAATGGAATATAAATTATTGTTTTCCAATGATATATCATAATTTTTATAATGAAGATGTAAGTTGGATTAAAAAAGAAGTAATGATTAATCGGGCAGCTATGCCAGAACAAATTATTTTTGCAGGATTGTACTTGCCTGCACTCAATAATCCATTAGAGTTTGAAAAAGCCATGCAATTTGCTTTTGATGGTGGCGCAAATGGAATAGCATTATTTGATTTAAAAGCGATGAATATGACTCAAAAAAGAGTATTGGAGAAATTTATTAAACAAAATCCATAAATACCAACAAACAAACTCTATTCATGGATTCCTTTTGCCTTAAATAACTTATTACGATTAATGGTTTCTAAGGCCTGAACTACCATTTGGTCAATTTGATTCGTTACTTGGTAATAAGAGCCATTTTCATAAAGGTTGCGGGCAAGATATGCTTTAAATGAAGTTTTAATCACTTCTTTAGATATAAGAATATCTTCTGAAGAACCTTTGATTTTATGTTTATCAAATGCCAAAGCATTCATGTCGTCAAACATTTCATCGGTCATAATAAACCCAGCATTAAATTGTCTGAATGTGGGAAATTGATTTTGAAGCATTTCTAAATTCTTATCAAAATAGATTCCTGTATAATAATTAATGAATCCATATCGATTGATTAAATTTAAATACGGAGAATTAAATGAAGTATCCATCGGAATAAATATATCTGGCATAATGGCACCGCCACCATAAACCAATCGTTTTCCATCGGTATAATATTTTAATGAATCATCAAAGTGGATACTGTCAGCATTATAGATCTCTCCGTTTTCGAACCTACGATAACGATCTTGCTTGTATTTTTCATTTCCCTCTTGATATGATTTTTGTATACATCTACCTGATGGCGTGTAATATCTACCTGTGGTGATTCGAATTGCTGAGCCATCGGGGAGGGTGTAGTTTCGTCCTACTAATCCTTTTCCGAAAGAGCGTCTTCCCATGATAATTCCCCGATCCCAATCTTGAATTGCTCCAGCAAATATTTCAGAAGCGGAGGCCGAATTGCCATCTATAAGTACTACTACTTTTCCTTTTTCCAGTGCTCCACCTGCAGTAGCTTTATATTCAGTCCTAGCAGAATGCGCACCTTCAGTATAAACAATCAATTTTCCATCTTCTAAAAAAGCATCTGCCATATTAATAGAAGCGATCATTAAGCCGCCAGGATTTCCTCTTAAGTCAACAATCAAATTTTTCATTCCTTCTGACTGCAATTGCATCACAGCCATTTGAAATTCCAAATTTGTATTTCTACTAAAATTTGTAATTCTAATAAAACCAGTGGTTTTACTTATCATATAATTGACACTGAGCGTATTAATTGAGATATTGTCCCTTGTAATTTCAATAGTTTGAATGCTTTTGTCAGCATGGCGTAATACTTTTAGATTGGGTTTGGTTCCCTTTGGTCCTCGTAATTTTTCACTTAAAAAAGAGTTGCTCAATTCCTTACCCACTGTAGATATACCATCCACTTCAAGTAATTTATCACCAGCAATTATTCCAGCCATTTGCGCAGGGCCACCAGGCACTACGTTGAGTACAATCATGGTGTCATTTAATATTTGATAATGAATTCCAACACCAGCAAAACTTCCGTTCAGAGTCTCATTATTGCTTTTTAAAGTTTCAGCACTTAAATATTTTGAATGAGGATCCAATTCTTTAATCATGGCTTGTACAGCTGCTGTTGCTAATTTTTCAGCATCAATGGTATCAACATATTGCGATTCAATTAGTTTTAAAGCTTTATCCAGCTTCTTATAACTTGCTTTATCATTTTGAGCACTTATACTTAGTGCTGCAAATAGGAATAGTGTGATTATGAGTACTTTCATTAGGCTCAAATTGTTTGATATATCAATTAATTTCGTTTAACTCTTTATTTAATATCTTTCTATTAGAATCGATTATCATCATAAAGAATCTGTATATTTTTTCAATTTACATTTCCAATAGAAATATTGATAGATTGGTAAATGGTCGCTATAGCCTCCGTTATAACCTTTTGCATAGGTTTTAAAGGGGATATTATTTCCTTTTTTATCTTTCTCAAGTATCCAATCTGGTGAAAATATTTGCATTTGAGATGATTTAGTCATCAAGCCGCCATTAAAATCAGATAACAAATTGGACGTAACAATCATTTGATCAAGCATATTCCATTCGTTCGTTTTATAATAATGATAGGTACCAATTCCATTCCTGTCTTGCTCTGCAGACATATTGACTAAATCAGCAGGGTTGAAAGGCGCTTGTGATTTGGCATTTAAAACACTATCGATACTGGCATTGTCAGTTTCATCGTTGAAATCACCCAGAATAATAATTTTAGCATCTGAATTCGACATTAATATAGAATCTACTGCTTGTCTCAACACTTCCGCAGCTCTGTTTCTTTTGTGTACTGATTTTGCCTCACCACCTGATCTTGATGGCCAATGGTTGGCGAAAATATGTAAAGTGTCTTTTGATTCAGTTAAGCCTTTAGCATATGTTATTTTTCTAGTTTTAAACCGGTTATCATCGAGTAAAGTAACAGCGAAATATTTGGATTCTATAAGTTTAAAGCTTTTTGGATTATAAAGAATAGCGCAGTCGATACCTCTGGCATCTGGGCCTTCGCGATGTATAATTTGATAATTTACCGATTTTATTTCTGCTTGGTTAACTAAATCATTCAATACAGTTATGCTCTCTATTTCTACCAAAGTAATAATATCCGGCAAGTGCTTAGGATCTATTTGCTGAATTACGTATGCTATCTTCTGTTGCTTTGCCCAATACTTTTTGGAATCCCAAGCCTTTTTCTCGCTGCTAGGTAAAAATTCATTATCGTTTTTATGCGGATCATCTATGGTGTCAAAAAGATTTTCGACATTATAATGTGCAATTAATAGACTTTTTTTACACTTAATTTCTTGGCTGTAACATGACTGAAATGTCAAGAAAAACATGATTGAAAATAGTAGGAACTTGGTCATGAATTTTGATATTTAGATGTCTTTAAAATTGGTTAAATCTCTTCTGTTTCTTTTAGTTGGTCGTCCTGTGCCTCTATCTCTAAACTCAAAACTATCCTCTTTTATTCTTTTCACTTTCTCATATTCTTCCGCAGGAGTGAGGTCTTCCATAAAATTGGGAACTAAAGCTGCACCCATCCTCCTTTCACTTAGTTGAAGCACCTTTACCTTGAGGTGTAATAAGTCCTTATATACTTCAACCACATCACCCACTTTTAATTCTTTAGATGCTTTGATTGAAATTCCATTCATAGTAATTTTACCACTTTTGCAAGCATCTGTTGCCAGAGAGCGAGTTTTGTAAAGTCTAACAGACCAAATCCATTTGTCAACTCTAGCGCCCATTATTTTGGTCTAAAAAATACTTCGATAGGAACGCCAGTAAGGTCAAAATGACTTCTTAATTTATTTTCTATAAACCTCTTATAGGGGTCACGAATATACTGTGGAAGATTACAGAAAAACACAAAAGCTGGGTAAGCTAATGGTAATTGTGTAATGTATTTTATTCTGATATATTTTCCTTTATATGCTGGTGGTGGATATTTTTCAATTTCCTCCTGCATAATTGTATTAAGCTTTGAAGTAGTTATTTTGGTATTTCTTCGCTTGTAAACATCGTTTGCAACTTCAAGTGTTTTAAGCAATCGCTGTTTGTTAGTCACAGAGGTAAACAAAATAGGAACGTCAACAAAAGGTGCTATTTTGTTGCGAATATTTTCCTCGTAAAGCTTTGTTGAATGCGTATTTTTTTCAATCAAATCCCACTTATTGACAACAATTACTATCCCTTTATGATTCTTTTGTGCTAATTGAAAAATGGCTTGATCTTGTGCTTCAAAACCGTTTACAGCATCAATCATTAATATGATAATATCAGCACTTTCAATAACTCTCACAGAGCGTAGGGTAGAGTAGAAATCAATATCCTCTTTAACTTTAGCTTTCTTGCGAATTCCGGCGGTGTCAACTAAAAGGAAATCAAAGCCAAATTGCTGATATCTAGTGTATAATGAGTCACGAGTGGTGCCTGATATATTCGTTACAATATTCCTGTCCTCGCCTAAAAGCGAATTGATTAAAGAGGATTTGCCAACATTTGGTCGACCAACTACAGCTAACTTTGGTACATCATCAGGATATAATCCTTCAAATTCATCATTAAAATTCTTTACAATTTCATCTAATAAATCACCAGTTCCATAACCACTAATCGAAGAAACTCCAAAAACTTCTCCTAGTCCAAGCTTGTAAAATTCACTTATATTATAACTTTTCTCCGTATTGTCTACTTTATTGGCTACTAAATAAATTGGCTTTTTCTGCTTGCGAAGTATATCTGCAACTTCTTTATCCAAGGCATGTACACCAATATTATTGTCTACCATAAAAACAATAGCATCGGATTCTTCGATAGCAATTTCTACTTGTTTGCGGATTTCTTCTTCAAAAATATCCTCTGATCCTACTACGTAACCACCTGTATCAATGACAGAAAACTCTTTGCCATTCCAAATGGATGTGCCGTAATGTCTGTCACGAGTTACACCACTGCTTTCTTCAACAATAGCCTGTCTTTGTTCAACTAGTCGGTTAAAAAATGTCGATTTTCCAACATTTGGCCGGCCCACAATTGCTAATATATTTCTCATAAATTATTGCCTCTTATTTGGTGCAAAGGTAATGTTTTTAAGCTGATTACAGTTGCAATTTATAACGTAAAAAAGCACCTAATAGAAATTAGATGCTTTTATGTATTTTGTACAGCACTTAATTGTACTCTAAAACTATTTTAATTCTTTACTCAATAATTCGAGCCATTGTTCAATTTTTGGGTTCATGCTTTCCAAGTCATTATCGAGATCGAGTGGAAGTCCTCTAAACATATTGTCATGCAATGCCATTGATGCTTTAAATTCATAACCTTCATTAGGCCATGCACCAATAATATTCACATTGTGCTTTGTGATATTTGAATAAACTCTTTCCATGCCATCCACAAAATTATAGGGATATTTAATTTGATCTCCAAGTCCAAATAATGCAATGTTCTTTCCATTTAAATCAACCTTATCTTCCATCATTTGATGAAATAATTGATACCACTTATTATCTTCTGTTGCATCTTCCCAATGATCAGCACCCACAGTTGAACTTCCCAAAATAAGATTGTCGTAATAGAACAAATGCTCAGCTTTAGCGTGAGCCAGATCAATAACATCAATTTCTGCATCAGTAAAATGAGCTTTAATAGCTAATGCCACTTTTTCAACATTGCCTTTAAGTGGCCAATAAAATAAACCTATTTTTTTCATATGTTTAAAGTTTTGTTTTGGTGATATGGAACGTCATTTTAATCATTCGTATGTTTGTTAAATTAAATTCAGACGTTTCATATTGTAATAATATAATTCTTTATTATGTTTTAAATCAATAACTTAATTAATAAGGTATTGATTTTTCGTTTGTTATTAATTGCCGCCAAATATAGCGGAATTTAGGTAACCTTCAACGAGGTATTCAAAAAATATTTATCCACGTTTTAATATCTATTTCCCCTATTGGGATTCTTTGCATTTTCCCCATTGCTTGCTCTTCGTCTGTTTGGAATAGCAGCTTTATTGCCATCAGTTGAAGGTCTTCTATTTGGGCTATCTGTTCTATTGCCTTGATTTGAAGTTTTTTTGTTAAAATTATCAGCTTTATTTCCCGTATCTGATGGTCTTCTAGGGCTTTCTGCTCTATTTCCTTGATTTGAAGGTTTTCTGTTTGGGCTAGAGTTTCTACTATTTTGACCAGCTGGTCTGTTTTTTTGCTGACCTCTTGGTGGTCTAGTTTGTGGCTTGGTTTCCTTATCAGCCACTTCGTTGATAAATGGGTGATCTCTAATAATAGGAATAATCTGCCCAATTAAATTTTGGATAGCTTTGAAATATACTCTTTCGTCCAAGTCGCAGAAAGAAATTGCAATACCACTAGCTTTTGCACGTCCTGTTCTTCCAATTCGATGCACATAGGTTTCTGCAACAGCTGGTAAATCGTAGTTAACCACTAAAGACAAACCCGAAACATCAATGCCACGAGCAGCAATATCTGTAGCAACCAATACATTAGTGTCACCATCTTTGAAATTACCCAAAGCACGTTGTCTTGCAGTTTGTGATTTGTTTCCGTGTATGGCTTCGGCCTTTATTTTTGCTTTAGATAGCATTTTTACAATGCGATCTGCACCATGTTTTGTTCTTGAGAACACCAAAACAGACTCAAAATCTTGAGTTTGTAAGATGTGAATCAAGAGCTTTATTTTTGCGCTTTTAGTAACATAATATGCCGACTGCTCTACTTTTTCGGCGGTAGCTTGTTCAGGTTTTATGGTTACTTTTTCGGGATATCCAAGTATTTTCTGCGACAAAGCAACAATGTCGGCTGGCATGGTGGCTGAGAAGAATAAAGATTGACGTGGTGATGGGAGTTTAGCAATAACCTTTTTGATATCATGAATAAAGCCCATGTCTAACATATGATCTGCTTCGTCCAAAACAAAGTATTCAATGTTTTTTAATGAAACGTACCCTTGAGATATCAAGTCGAGTAAGCGCCCTGGAGTTGCCACCAAAATATCGATACCTCTGTTAAGAGCACTGGTTTGATCTCCTTGTTTTACACCACCAAAAATAACCGTGTTTTTGAGACCCGTGTACTTTCCGTAATCGGTAAAGCTATCAGCAATTTGAATGGCCAACTCACGCGTTGGTGTAATTATTAGCGCTTTGATTTTGCGCTGTCCAGCATTTCTTTGTCGGTTTTGATAGAGCAGTTGTAAAATAGGAATGGCAAATGCCGCTGTTTTTCCTGTTCCAGTTTGTGCACATCCTAATAGGTCTTTCCGATCGAGTAATATAGGTATTGATTGTTCTTGAATTGGTGTTGGTTGAGTGTAGCCTTTGGCTTCAAGAGCCTTAAGAATAGGCTCTATTATATCTAGTTGTTTAAATGTCATATATGTGTTATAAAAGGCGGCAAAGATAGTCTAATTGTTTGGACCTAATACGTTATGTAATTTTAAGCTCAATTCTTCATGTATTGACTTAAAATCCATTTTATGGGCTAGATGAGTTTCAACTAAATACTGTCTATGTGGCAGTCATTTTAGAGATTTTGTCAGTATCTGTTTTGAAAATAAGCAAGGAAGTCATAAAAAAAGACTATAAAAATGTCTTTTTATGTCATGGCATAATGATTGAAAAGAGGCATTCGTCAAATATAATTTTTGAAATTAATAACATTTAAAACATATAAGTAATGGGAAAAATAATTGGAATTGACTTAGGAACAACCAACTCTTGCGTTTCCGTAATGGAAGGAAATGAGCCAGTGGTTATTCCAAACAGCGAAGGGAAAAGAACAACTCCTTCAGTTGTTGGATTTGTTGAAAACGGCGAACGTAAAATTGGTGATCCTGCAAAACGTCAGGCGATTACTAATCCTACCAAAACGGTTTCCTCAATCAAAAGATTTATGGGTGAAAGCTGGGACGCAGTTAGTAAAGAAATCAGTCGCATGCCTTACACTGTAATTAAAGGAAGTAATAATGCTCCTAAGGTTAAAATTGATGACCGTGAGTATACTCCACAAGAAATTTCAGCAATGATTCTTCAGAAAATGAAGAAAACTGCAGAGGATTATTTAGGACATGAAGTTACAGAAGCTGTAATTACTGTTCCTGCATATTTTAGCGATTCACAGCGTCAAGCTACCAAAGAAGCAGGAGTAATTGCTGGTTTGGATGTAAAAAGAATTATCAATGAGCCAACAGCGGCAGCGCTAGCTTACGGTTTAGATAAAAGTGGTAAGGATGAAAAAATTGCTGTATTTGACTTAGGTGGAGGTACTTTTGATATTTCTATCCTTGAGTTAGGTGATGGCGTTTTTGAAGTAAAATCTACTAATGGTGATACTCACCTTGGTGGTGACGACTTTGACCAAGTGATTATTGAGTGGTTAGCAGATGAGTTTAAAAAAGACGAAAATTTAGACTTACGTAAAGACCCAATGGCACTACAAAGATTGAAAGAAGCTGCTGAGAAAGCTAAAATTGAGCTTTCAAGTTCTACTTCTACCGAAATCAATTTGCCTTATATCATGCCAGTGGATGGTATTCCTAAGCACTTAGTAAAAACATTAAGCCGTGCTAAATTTGAGCATTTAGCTGACAAATTAATCCAAGCAACTTTGGCTCCTTGTAAAGCAGCCTTGAAAGATTCAGGTTTGAGTCTTAGCGATATTGACGAGGTGATTTTAGTTGGTGGTTCAACCCGTATTCCTGCCATTCAAGAGATAGTAAAACAATTTTTTGGAAAAGAGCCTTCAAAAGGTGTAAATCCTGATGAGGTTGTTGCAATTGGTGCTGCTATTCAAGGTGGTGTATTGTCTGGAGATGTAAAAGATGTATTATTGTTGGATGTTACTCCACTTTCATTAGGAATCGAAACATTAGGTGGTGTAATGACTCGCTTGATTGAATCGAATACAACTATTCCTACTAAAAAGTCTGAAACATTCTCTACTGCCGCTGATAATCAACCTTCTGTTGAAATTCATGTATTGCAAGGAGAACGCCCAATGGCAAACCAAAATAAAAATATCGGTCGTTTCCATTTAGACGGAATTCCACCAGCACAAAGAGGAGTGCCTCAAATTGAAGTAACTTTCGATATCGATTCAAACGGTATTTTAAATGTAACTGCAAGAGATAAAGGAACCGGTAAAGAGCAAAATATTAGAATTGAAGCTTCTTCTGGACTATCAGATGATGAAATCCAAAGAATGAAAGCTGAAGCTGAAGCTAATGCAGAGTCTGACAAAAAGGAAAAAGAGCGTGTTGATAAAATCAATGCAGCTGATGGCCTAATTTTTCAAACTGAAAAGCAGTTGAAAGAATATGGCGATAAACTTCCTGAGGATAAAAAAGCTCCAGTTGAAGAAGCATTGGCATCATTGAAAGAAGTGCACAAGAACCAAGATTTAGATGGAATTGAGCGCGAAATGGAGAAACTAAATCAAGCATGGACTGCTGCAAGCGAAGAGATGTATAAAGCAACTCAAGGAGCTGAAGCAGGACAAGATGGAGCACAAGGCGAGCCACAAAATGGTGACGCACAAGGTGGTTCTGATGAAGTTCAAGATGTAGATTTCGAGGAAGTTAAGGATAAATAATAACCTTAATTATCAATATAGAAAGCCGTTTGGCCCTTTGGGTTGAACGGCTTTTTTTTTGTGACAGGAGATACTTTTATTTTAAAACAAAATACTACATTTGGTTTAAGCTTAGTTTTGCTTTAATAATAGTTCTATCTTTGGGCTTCATTATAAAAGATGAAATATTAATTTGAATTGTTTTTTTTCTTATCTGATTTTGTTTGATGACTATTACACCTTTTTAGGTCATGGAAGATATATTGGCAACATAATTCGGGTGCCAATAGTTCTACACAAGTTGAAATTAGAAATGAAAATGCCCATGTATAAGTTTAAAACACAACTGCCTACCGGTAGGCAGGCAAATGATTAAAAGGAGGTTACATATCACCGCTAAAACACTTTAAACGTATGAAACAAGCATTTAAGAAAAGATTGAAAAAGTTAATATTTTGGTTAATACTAATTTTTGTAATTCTATTCGTTTTTAGAATAATCTATGGATATACAAAGACGTTTGAAGATTCTCCAAATCAAACCCAATTCTTTGAAAGTATATCCAATACAAAGAGAAATTATGCTTCGAAAGAATATAGCGTAAAATCAAATAATGTTAATCAGTCAGCAGTTAAAGTTGACCAGAAATATGAAAAAATTGCTGAAATAAGGTCTACATCTTCAAAATTTGATCAAGAAGAAAAATTAACCAGGAATAAAATTGAAAAATTTAATGCTATAATCCAGTTTGAACAGAAAAGCGGGAATAAAGGTTTTAGAAATTTGAATCTAGTAATTGGAGTGCCACCAGAGAATTTTGACTCCTTATATGTTCAATTAATAGAAATAGGAAAAATCCAAGCAAAACAAATAACTAAAAAAGATAAAACTAATGAATACAAAGAACTAAATGCAAAAAAACAATCTTTAGAAAAAATACGAACTTCTCTTATTGACCTTAAATCAAAAGGGGGGAAAATTGAAGAGTATATGGATTTGGAAAATAGAATTCTTGAAATCGAACAGCAACTGCAAGGCCTTGGCGTGAGTTTGGGAGATTTTGATGATGAAAATGAATTTTGTACAGTTCAATTTTCCTTACTCGAAGGAAAAGAGATGAAAATTGGTATAATGCAAAGAGTAAAAGTTGCATTGGAGTGGACTGTAAAAATATATCTACGATTAATGTCATCACTATTTTTCTTGACATTGTTCGCTTATCTTATTTTACTTGGAATAGATAAACTAAAATTATTAGAGCGAATCCTGAACAAAAAAGATTAACCTGCTTACCACAAGGCAAAAGCAAACAAACACAAAAATCAATTATAATAATGCAGTTGGAAGAAAAAATACTATTCGAACCAAGAAAATTTAACACCATTGAATTGTGGAAAAACGTGACACAAGAGCAGTGGAATGATGCCAACTGGCAATTGAAAAATTCGATACGAAGTGTTGAACAGTTGAAAAAAGTGATCAAATTAAATGCGTTTCAAGAAAGTGAAATTGAAAGGACTTTAATCGCATTAAAGCATGAAGGAAAAGAACCATTTCGGATTACCCCTTATTATGCCTCACTCATGCAGGAAGACCCATTCCACCCAATGATGTTGCCAGGCGAAAAATCAGAAAAACGGCTGGATCCTATTTTTTGGCAAAGTGTACCAACACCTGCAAATTTGTTGTTTCCAAATACGGGAGTTGAAGGTGCAATGAGTGAAGGTTCACGTAGTTATGGTGCGGTTTATCAACGCTATCCAAATAGAGTCGCCCTTTTTGTGGCTGAAAACACAAGCTGTGCAGCCTATTGTGTTCATTGCCAAAGAGCTAAATCCTTAGATGGTTCTGTGGATGTGAATAGTACTGAAATAGATAAAGGCTTGTTTTATATTGGATATAATACAAATATTAACGAAGTGCTTGTTACTGGCGGTGATGCGCTGATGATAAGCAAACTTAGACTGAAATACATATTGGAAGAATTGAGCAGAATTCCACACCTACGCTCAATAAGAATTGCCACCAGAGTGCCTGTAGTGATGCCAATGGGGATTACAGATGAGTTATTAGAACTAATCAATGTTTCGGCAAACAAATACAACACAGGTACTGATAAGTACGTGTATTTTATGACTCATATTAATCATTATCATGAAATAACGGAAGACTTAGAAATTGCGGTAAAGAAAATTCGTAAACATGGTTTTACAATTAGAAACCAAACAGTATTAATGAATCATGTTAACGACTATTATAAAACATTGGCATTGACATTTACTAGAATGTTTTGGATTGGTATTCAGCCCTATTATTTATTTCAATGTCATAAAGAAAAAGGGATTGTTCATTTTATTACGCCAATTCAAATTGGTAAAATTTATATGAAACATCTGCAAGGTTGGATTTCGGGCATAACATTGCCAAAATATGTTGCCAATATTGAAGGTGGAGGTGGAAAAGTTCTATTAATGCCATCAGGTCATGATACTTTTAATAAAGAGATTAAAATTGATGATGATATTTCTGAAAGCCATGCCATGGTAACTACTTGGGCTGGTAACGCATTCAAAAAATACGAAGCGCTCGGCAGAACAAATTATAAAGAGTTTGAAGATGGGGTAAAAGTTATGGATGCTTTTATTGGAAGAAAAGGGGTGTTCGTTCCTAAACTAATCATCATTGATGACAAAGGGCAACATATAGAAACGACTAATAGAAGAAAATTGCCCAAATTTGAAAAAATAAAAAAATCCGAATTATTGGGATACGGTTTATTTGACAAAACAATGCCCGTAACTAATCCAGTAGATATTCTGGGTGAATTAGAAAAACAGTTTGAAAATTCAAAATATTATCCAAAGAGCTGATAATAATTATGCTAATTTAGGAGCCTTGATGAAAATAGACTAGCACGGAAAATGGCCAGATGAAAAATAGAATATCGGTCGTTTCCATTTAGACAAGATTCAATCAGCATCATGGAGTAAATTCGACCGGTGGAGGCGAATAAGTAGTTCTGCTGAAATTCTAAGTGTAGTTTTATGAATAAGAATAAATAATATTCTAATATCGTATATTGAAAAGCCTTTTGACCCTTTGGGTTATACGGTTTTATTTTGGACGAAACTTCTTTATATGTAATACAAATTTCTAAATCGTTAGTTGTATTATTAAATAAAAAATAGGGAGAGTTTTATTCCCCATAAACCAAGCAATGCATAAAATTTATGCAATGAAACCTTTAACTGCTTAGAAATAGGAATAATGTCATATTTTACAAAGGATTTGCGCGGATAATAAAAAAGGGATTTTTGTGCACGGATATTTATCTGCCTTTGGTAGAAAAGAGAATAGCAACGCGAATATTTCACTTTCGTAAAGGTATATATATTTAATAATCAAGTTATTGAGAATTAAGATTTATTTTCGATGGATTATTTATTTTTTATATTACACCTCCATTATGTTGTACATTCGCCGCATAATTGATTCTTAAAAATCAAAGAATTAAACTATATAAAAAACAATTAATCACATCTTAATACTTCATTATGAAAAAGTTACTATTATTAGTGTTGCTTACTTCACTTTCCTACATGTTATTTTCTCAAAGTTTACCACAATTTCCAGGTTCTTCTATAAGTACTACGGGTGATGTCAATAAGGTAGCATGGACGAGTCCATCAAATGCGAATTCAAGCACAAGTACATACACATATGCCTCGCTTGCCACAAAAGGCAAATTAACTGAATCCTTAAGACTAACAAATTTTGATTTTTCAGGTATTCCAGCTTTGGCAACAATTAATGGAATTTCCGTAGAACTATATAAACAAGGTGCAAACGGTAATACTGTTGATGAATCAATTAGATTAATGAAAGCTGCGAGCACTCCAACTGGACACGCCGGTCAAATTGACCACCCCAGGCCGGTGCAAAGTGACCACCCTTCGCCAGTCAAACTGACCACCCCATAATTTCACCAAAAAAAGAACTTCATCTCGTTGTCAATAATGATACAAA
>FLOH01000387.1_pt1 | contig 101850 bp, 98 predicted proteins | sample 756751 | NCBI WGS metagenome assembly FLOH01 (sample SAMEA4026879, study PRJEB14308) | marine metagenome | biome: coastal water; material: water | depth 74 m
TGCATGCCGAAGCAAATACCAAAATAGGGAACCTTGTGTTCGCGGGCGAACTTGACGGCGGCAATCTTGCCCTCGGCCCCACGTTCGCCGAATCCGCCCGGCACCAGAATGCCGTTGACGTTTTCCAGGTAATCGACGGCGTCTTCGCGCTCGAACACTTCGGAATCGATCCAGTCAATATTGACCTTCACGTTGTTGGCGATGCCGCCGTGGGTCAGCGCCTCGCCAAGCGACTTGTAGGCGTCTTGCAAGCCGGTGTACTTGCCAACGATGGCGATCGTGACTTCACCTTCGGGCTTGGTGACCCGTTCCACCACTTTTTCCCAGCGCGACAGGTCCGGGGCCGGGGCTTCCAGGCCAAAATGATCCAGCACCTGCTTGTCCAGACCTTCCTCGTGATAGGTGATGGGTACGCGGTAGATGCTGTCCGCATCCAGGGCCGGAATGACGGCATCGCGCCGGACATTGCAAAAAAGTGCGATCTTGCGGCGCTCGGCCTCGGGAATTTCGCGATCCGCCCGGCACAGCAGCACGTCGGGCTGAATGCCCGCACCCTGCAATTCCTTGACCGAATGCTGGGTCGGCTTGGTTTTGAGTTCGCTCGCCGCCGGAATGTAGGGCAGCAAGGTGACATGAATGAACATGGCCCCGCCACGGCCCAGCTCGTTGCCTAATTGGCGTATGGCCTCGATAAACGGCAGGCTTTCGATATCACCGATGGTGCCGCCGATTTCACAAAGAATGAAATCTTCGTCAGTGATGTCGCCCAGGGCAAATTCCTTGATGGCGTCGGTAATGTGGGGAATGACCTGAATGGTCGCGCCCAAATAGTCGCCGCGCCGTTCGCGTGCAATCACGTCGGAATAAATGCGCCCGGTGGTCACGTTGTCGCTCTGGCGCGATGAAACCCCCGTAAAGCGTTCGTAGTGGCCAAGGTCGAGGTCAGTTTCGGCACCGTCGTCGGTCACGTAGACCTCGCCGTGCTGGTAGGGGCTCATGGTCCCTGGATCGACGTTGATGTAGGGATCGAGCTTACGCAGCCGAACCTTGTACCCACGCGTTTGAAGAACCGAGGCCAGGGCCGCCGCAGCCAAACCCTTGCCCAATGAAGAAACCACACCACCGGTAATAAAGATAAATCGCGCCATGGACCGACAATCTACCCCAAGTCATTGTTGCCAAAAAGAGAAGAGGCGGCTAGTGCCGCCTCTGGTTTTTTCTAAATTTTCGTGGCCATCACCGGCACACCCCTATTTCGCCAGAGGCGCTGCGGGTCCCGCAGGCTCGGCTGGCTGTTCCGTCGTCGCAGCCGCAGGCGCGTCCATAATTGAACTTGCCTCGCGTCCAGAACCGCTCATGATCGCCAGGGTCATGCTGGTCACAAAAAAGCCGGCAGCCAGAACTCCGGTCGCCCGCGTCAGGATATTGGCTGTCGCGCGACCGGTCATGAAGCCGCCCATTCCGCCGCCACCGCCGCCACCGCCGCCCATACCCAATGCACCGCCTTCACTACGTTGCAACAACACCGTGGCCACCATAGCGATGGCAAGAAGCAGATGGATGACAAGTACGACCGTAAGCATGTTCTATTCCGTTCCAACGACAAGGCCGCCCCAAAAGGGGCGATCAACACAAATAGCCCTCCGCGCAAACAATTATGCGCGGAAGCCTTTGCAGAAGTTCCGCCGGGGTTTTACAAGGTTGTGCCGCCGATGGCTACCCCGGATTTTCCTTGAAATCACCACCGGCGGCAAACTTTCGTCCGACGACTATTTGCAGCCAGCCGCCACCGCACGGAAATCATCCGCATTCAGGGCCGCGCCGCCAATCAGGCCGCCGTCAATATCGGGCTGAGCCAAAAGCTCCTTGGCGTTCTTCGGGTTCATCGATCCACCGTAAAGAATCCGAATCCCGTTACCTTCTTCCTCGCCCAAGGACTTAACCAGTTCGGCGCGGATTACGGCATGAACCTCCTGCGCCTGCTCGGGGCTTGCCGTCAGGCCGGTGCCGATGGCCCAAACGGGTTCATAGGCGACGACAGTGTTCTTGGCGGTGGCTGCCGCAGGCAACGAACCTTTAAGCTGCCGCTGGTTGACGCTGATGAACCGGCCCGCTTCGCGCTGAGCCAGGGTCTCGCCGATACAAACGATGGCGATCATCCCGGCCTCTATCACGGCTTCGGCCTTGGCCTTGGCCTTTGCGTCGACTTCGCGGTGATCGGTGCGCCGCTCGGAATGACCGACAATGACGAACTTGCACCCCACATCTTTAAGCATGTGAGGGCTGATGTCGCCGGTATGGGCGCCCTTTTCCGCCACGTGGCAGTCCTGCGCGCCCAACTTGACACCCGAGCCCTTGATCGCGTCCGCAACGCGAGAAAGAAGCGTGTATGGCGGGCAGACCAACAGATCGAACGGCTGTTTCTTGCCCTTTGCCTTTTTCAAGGATTTGGCAACGCTTTTGGCAAGCGCACAGCCGTCCTTTTTCAAACCGTTCATTTTCCAGTTGCCCGCGATTAGAAAGCGGCGACCCTTAGCCATAAGAAAATTCCTCAATTTCTGAAAGTTATCCCCGGTCCGACGCATATCCGGGGCGTCGACCAAGTTTTTCTTACCATATGCATTGACCCCTTCAAAGGATTCTTCTCGTTCTTTAAGGCATAGAACAACCCAAATGACGTGAATCCAATGTTGCGGGCGCAATTCAGCGCTTCTATGATGCCGCGCGTTCCGTTACGTAAAATGAATAGACCGACGTTCAAACCCCTGACCGGACCCTGAACCTTCAGTAGGCGGTCCTTATAAGAAGTTCACCATGCTCGAAGCCATTCGCAAACGCTCTGCATCCATCCTTATCAAAATTCTTTTCGCACTGCTGATTCTCAGTTTTGTTAGTTGGGGTATCGGCGATTTAATCCGTGGCTGCGCCAGCGCCCAGTTCGTAGCGGAAATCGGCGATGTCGAAATAACGCCCGAACAGCTTTCCAATTCGTATCAGCGCGAAATTATGCAGATGGAATCCTTGTTCAAAACCCGAATCGACCGCGAACAAGCACGAGCCATGGGGCTTTTGCAGGCGACACTTTCGCGCCTTGTCAGCGAGACGCTCTTTGATCTCGATGCCAAGTCCCTGGGCGTGACGGCCAGCGACGGCGCCGTGCGCACCAACATCCGCAGCGACAATTCGTTCATGGACCAGACCGGCAAGTTCAGCCGCATGCAGTTCGAGCAGGTTTTGCTGTCCAACGGCGTCAGCGAACAGGCTTTCGTCGGGCGCATGCGTGGCAGAATGGCGCGCAATCAAATTGGCAGCAGCATCGCCATCGGAGCCACCGCTCCCAAACCCTTGGTCGACGCCATCTATCGCCATCGCCAGGAAAAGCGGATCGCCGAAACCGTGTTCGTTGCGGATTCGACGATGAACGGAATCGGCGAACCGGGCAGCGACGATTTAACCAAATTCCATACGGACAACCCCGATCAATTTACCGCGCCCGAGTATCGCGAAATCTCGGTGCTAAACCTTCGTGCCAAGGATTTGGAAGACGAAGTTTCGGTTGCCGATGAGGAAATCGCCGATCTTTACAACCAGCGGCAGGACGAATTCGACAGCCCCGAAACGCGCAAACTGCGCCAAATCGTTGTGGCGGAAGAAGCCAAAGCCAAGGAGATCCACAAACTGATCACCGAAGGCGGCGATTTCGCAGCCGTCGCCCTGGAACAGGCGGGTCTGGACGAAAAAACCATCGACGTCGGTGAAATCACCAAAACGATGTTGCTTGCGGAACTGGCCGACGCGGTATTCGCATTGCCCAATAACAGCATCAGCCCGCCGGTCAAAAGCCCGCTGGGATGGCATATCCTGCGCGTCGACGACATTACGCCCGCGCACAAGCAAACGGTGCAGCAGGCAAGCGCCACCCTTGGTGCCGACATCCGCCACGAAAAGGCCATCGACGCGTTGTTTGACCTGGCTAACCGCATTGACGACAGCCTGGGCGGAGGTGCCACCCTGGAAGATTCGGCGCAGGCGCATAACCTCAAACTTCAACACATCACCGCCGTCGATGCACGGGGACTGAATAAATTGGGGAAACCGGTTGCCGATTTGCCGCCGGGCGGGAGATTCCTGAAAACAGCCTTTGAGACCCCCGAGACCGAAAGCAGCCTCATGACCGAAGCGGGGTCCGATGGCTACTTCATTCTGCGCGTCGATACGCTCACGCCCAGCGCCATTCAGCCGCTGGACGAGGTGCGCGAAAAAGTCGTCGCTGCCTGGAAGGCTGATCGTCGCGCCGCCAAAGCGAAGGAGACCGCCGAGGCCCTGGCCGAACGTATTCGTGGCGGGGCAAAGGTCGCCGAAATTGCCACTGAAATTGGCGCCGAAGCCAAGACGACAAAACCGTTCACCCGCGCCAATGTCGATCCCGACGCGGGTCTTTCGCCGCAGATCGTTCGCGATATCTTCAAGGCCAAGTCGGGCGATGCTGTATTGGGACGACGTGGCCAAGGATACGTCGTCGCGCGTTTGACGGAGATTGAAAAGGCCAATCCGGGCTCCGACTCGGAAGGCGTCAAGGCCATTGAGGCCGACCTTTCGCGCAGCATTCGCAACGATATACAGGCTCAGTACACGGGGTCGCTGCAAAACCGATTCTCGGTCAACATCAATAAACGAGCCATCGAACAATTTTTCTAAACCATCGAATTGAACAGTCGCCATGACCCCCTTCCCCGCCTTCGAGAGTTTCAAAAAAACCTATGGGGAAGGAAAGGCGCAGGTCGTTTGGACAACGCTGGTCGCCGACCTGGAGACACCGGTCTCGGCGATGCTCAAGCTGGCCGAGGGCCGGCCCAACAGTTTTCTGCTTGAATCGGTCGAAGGCGGGGCAACGCGTGGCCGCTATTCCTTTATCGGGCTCAAACCCGACCTAATCTGGCGGTGTTTCGCTGACCGTGCCGAAATCAACCGTCGGGCGCGCTTCGATCCGGACACTTTCGTCCCCTGCACCACCGGAGCAATCGACAGCCTGCGCGACATCGCGCGGGAATCACGCATCGATTTGCCCGACGGACTGCCGCCAATGGCGGCCGGTCTGGTCGGGTATATGTCTTACGACATGGTCCGTCTGGTCGAACACCTTCCCAACCAAAACCCCGACGTCCTGGGCACACCCGACGGTATTTTTCTACGTCCGACGGTGATCGCCATTTTCGACAACATCGAAGATGTCGTTACCGTGGTTACGCCGGTGCGCCCGAATTCGGAAAAAGGCGCGGAAGAAGCCTTCGATCAGGCCCGCGAACGATTGGCCGACGTTGTTGCGGATTTCAGCCGCGGCCTTCCCTATCGCCGAGAAGCAAGCGCCGATGTCGAAGAGCTTCCACAACCCCGCTCGAACCTGACGCGCGAGCAATTCCACGCTATCGTCGAGAAAGGCAAGGAATACATCCTGGCTGGCGATGTCTTCCAGGTGGTTCTTTCGCAACGCTTCGAGCTGCCGTTTCAATTACCGCCATTTGCGCTTTATCGCTCGTTGCGGCGGCTGAATCCATCGCCGTTCCTTTATTTTCTGGATTTCGGCGACTTTTCGGTGGTCGGCTCCAGCCCGGAAATCCTGGTCCGCGTGCGCGACGGTAACGTGACCATCCGTCCGATCGCCGGAACGCGACCGCGCGGCAAGGACCGCGAGGAAGACAAGGCCCTGGCCAAGGATCTGCTGCAAGACCCGAAGGAACTGGCCGAACACCTGATGTTGCTTGATCTCGGGCGCAACGATGTCGGTCGCGTGGCGGAAATCGGCACCGTCAGGGTCACCGAACAAATGGTTATCGAGCGCTATTCGCACGTCATGCACATCGTTTCCAACGTGGAAGGGAAGCTTGATCCGAAATTGGACGCGATGGATGCCCTTTTTGCCGGGTTCCCCGCAGGTACGGTTTCCGGGGCGCCCAAGGTGCGCGCGATGGAAATTATCGATGAACTGGAACCGGACCGAAGAAGCGTCTACGCCGGATGTATCGGTTATTTCGGGGCCGACGGCGAGATGGACACCTGCATCGCCTTGCGAACGGCGGTTGTCAAAGATGGCAAGATGTTCGTTCAGGCTGGCGGCGGAATCGTCGCCGATAGCGACCCTGAAGCCGAGTTCCAGGAAAGCCGCAACAAGGCAAGGGCCTTGCTGAGAGCGGCGGAAGAGGCTGTTCGCTTCGCCGCAAAAATCGGATAATCGCCCGGTTTCGCGCAACCACAATGCCGTTCAAAAAGATAATCTCCCGCCATTAGGGAAATCCCCACTCCATTCGACAGCGCGCCGGTGCTAGATTGTTAGCGGCTATAGCGGCGGGGCCGGTTAATGCTTGTGGCGGTTTTCGTTGTCTGCGGGTATTTTAATCCGAAGGTCTAAGGTGAACTTCAACGAAACGGAATTTGGCCGGAACTGCAATGACCCATCTAAATTTCGAAACTGTTCATGCGCTCGTTGCGGCCAGCAATTCACGGGCCGCCGCCCATATTAGGATGGCTTTGACGGATATCGGTGTTGGAAATATTCAGACCATGGATTCTTTGGAATCGGTTCGCAGCACTCTGCGCGAAACCTTCGTCGACTTTTTGATCGCCGATACGGAATGGTCCGACGGCAACCTGGGCGAAATGATTAGCGCCATCCGTCATGGCGAAATGGGGCCGAACCCCTATCTCGTCATTTTGGGTACGGCCGACGACGTCGATACCGTGTCGGCGTGGCGTGCCATTCGCCACGGCGCCGAAGGCATATTGCCAGCCCCGATCGATACGGCGGCACTGGGCGACGCGATGAAAACGGCTTGCCTCGCGCGCAACAAATTCGTTGCGACCAGCGATTTCATCGGCCCCGACCGCCGGGCAAAATCGGGCAAAGAATCTCTGATCCCCCTGCTCGAAGTTCCAAATTCAATGGCCGAGCGAGCCTTGGGAACTTTCAACGCGGAAGAAATGGCCGTGGCCGTTGTTGATATGATGACCCGTATCAACCGCGAAATACTGGACCGGCACAGCGCACTTCTTGTTCTTCTGGCCAATCGTGTCGGCCCCGACCTGTTGGTCGGTGGCGTCGATGAAGGAATACGCGTGTTTTTCGAACAAATCATATCGGTTGCCGAGGATACGATAAGGCGTTTGGGAAAACCCGCTTCAGACCCCGCTGTTGAATCGTGCAAAGCGCTGATTGGACAAGTCGCGCGGTTGGATCGTATGCGTGGCGTGCCCAAGAATTCGGAAGTGAACGAATTGTTTAAACTCGCCGCCACGGTCAAGGCACAGATCGCGCCGAATATCGACAATTACGCACCACGCTACTGATTTGATTTAAGCGCATCGCTAAACGAGCTGGAGAGCGTTCGTGGACATAACAACCATCTTAGGTCTGGTGATTGGCGTAGTCGTTGTGACGCTTGCGATCATGACCGGTTCGGAACTTTCCATTTTCCTCAATTTGCCCGGAATTCTGATTGTTCTGGGCGGAACGTTTGCGGCTACACTAATCAAATTCCAGCTCCACAACGTATTCGTCGCCTTCACCGTTGGCATTCGAGCCGCTTTCGTCAACGAAATCGACGACCCCCGCCAGCTTATCAATCAGGCTGTTCGCCTGACCAAGGTGGCGCGCAAGCATGGCCTCGTTCGCATGGAAAAGGTCAAGGTCAAGAACACCTTTTTCCGCAAGGGCCTTCAACTCTGCGCCGATGGTCGCGAGGTCGAATTCATTCACAAAATGCTGACCCGGGAAATGGAAATGGCGATGCAGCGCCAGGAAATCGGCTCCCAGGTGTTTCAGTCTATCGGTGATTCGGCACCCGCGTTCGGCATGTTTGGAACGCTGGTCGGGCTGGTCCAGATGTTGAGCCAGATGGACGATCCCACACAAATCGGCAACGCCATGGCCGTGGCTTTGTTGACGACCCTTTACGGCGTTCTGATCGCCAATCTGATCGCCTTGCCGCTTTCGGACAAGTTATTGATGAAGACGGACCAGGAGCGTGAAAACCGCCGCCTCATTATGGAAAGCATCACGCAGATCCACTCGCGCGCCAACCCAACCGTCGTCATTGAAATGCTGGAAGCGTATCTGCCCGAAAAGCAACGTCAGGGTGAAGCCAAACGCGAAGCCGCCATGACCCGAAGGGCAACGGACAAAAAACCATGAGCGCGCAAAGGAAACTACGCCAGGATACGCCGCGTTGGATGGTCACCTACGCGGATTTGATGGCCTTGCTGTTGTGCCTTTTCGTTCTGCTCTTGTCGTTTTCCGAGGTCGATAGCGACAGTTTCAAAAAAAACGCCGGCCCGATTAATCAGGCATTCGGCATCATCAAGACATCAACTGAAATTCCGGCCCCACAAGAAATCGTAAGGATAATTCCCGGTGTTCGTCCGCCCCGGGAGGTGGATGAGCGCGATGTGGAGTACATTCTGCGACTGCTTGAGGAATCTCTGGCCACGGAAATCGCCCAGAGAATCATCAACCTGGATGTTAACGAGAATTTCGTCGTCATTCGTTTTCCCGGAACAGTCGCCTTCCCATCCGGCACCGCCCGTATCGCCGAAGACTTCTCGCCGACGATCCATAAAATCGGCAGTGTTCTGGCCCAAACCAAAGGTGATATCCTGGTTGCCGGGCACACCGACAGCACACCGATCTCCACCACCCAATTCCGTTCAAACTGGGATCTTTCGACGGCCCGCGCGGTATCGGTCGTCCATCAGCTCCTTGCCGACGGATTTATTGATGGGGTGCGCCTGACCGCACAAGGTTTCGCCGATACCCGATCCCTGGCACCGAATGACACCATCGAAAACCGCAGCCTGAACCGGCGTGTCGAGATATCAGTCGAAATCCCGACCTTCTGAAAATTATGAAATCCCGTCTTGCGCCGCCCACCACCGTTCGTCGGCCAGCACGACCGACGTTTCCACCTGACGCTCGGGAATGGTCCAGTAGGTCTTGAGCAGACGGTTCTTGGTTTCGATATCGACCATTTTGAAACCGTATTTTTCGTAAAAACGCACCGCCCAGTCGGCCGCCGCCCAGGTTCCGATCAAGGTCGGTTTCGAGGTCTTTTCGTATAGGGCTTTCACCAGCGCACCACCGATACCACCGCGCCGCTCGCTCGTGCGTACATAGGCGTGACGAACAAGATAAACGTCGCCCACGTCCTGCAAGCCCATGACACCGACCAGCCGTCCACCCGCTTCAAGACCCCAAAATACAACGCCGTCGTCGATTTCATGGCGAAGTTTGTCTTCCGGCATATACGGGTCATTCCAACGATCCGCTGGAATAATCCCGCGATAAGCCTCAGCCGCATCGTTGACGATTTCAAAGATTTCCCGGAAATCCGCTGCTTCGCATTTTCTTATCATGTGGCCGAAAATTCGTAGAGTGTGCGATGGGAATAGGTCTCACCCGGTCGTAACACGACCGACGGAAACTGCGGGTTATGGGGAGAATCGGGATAATGCTGCGTTTCCAGGCAGAACCCCGCGCTGGACCCGTACTTGACCCCGCCCTTGCCGGTGATCGAACCATCCAGCTTGAAGGCAGAATAGAATTGAACAGCAGGCACGTTCGTGCTCACCTCCATCGTACGGCCTGATGACGGATCGTGCGCCGCGGCGGCTGTGCGCATCTCGCCCGGCTTGCCGTTCACAACGAAGTTCATGTCATAGCCGCCGACACCGGCGGGCAAATTCGCGGCATCGCGGGTAATCGTCTTTGCGGCTCGGAAATCATAGGCCGTGCCCGCAACCGGTGCAATTTCGCCGGTGGGAATGTCGGCTTCGTCCGTCGGCGTATAGGTATCGGCGTCCAGACGAAGGGTATGGCCCAGAATATCGCCAGCCCCCGCACCCGCCAAATTCCAGTACGAATGGTTGACCAGATTGATGATGGTCGGCTTGTCGGTAGTGGCGCTGAATTCCAAATCGAGCACATTGTCGTTGGTCAACCGGTAAACGGCTTTGACCGTCAGCGCGCCGGGATACCCCTCTTCCATATCGGGTGAAACGTAGCGAAGGATCAATTCCGGCCCGTCCGCCGTTTCGCGGGTTTCGGCGTCCCACACCTTTTTGTCGAAGCCCACCGCCCCGCCGTGCAGATGATTGACGAATGCCGGACCCTGGTTGGCTGCAAGCTGGTATTCAATGCCATCCAATTCAAAACGCGCGCCCGCAATGCGATTGCCGTATCGCCCGACCAACGCGCCGAAAAACGGGTGTTTTTCCAAATAAGGTTGCAGGGTATCGAAACCCAAAACAACGTCGGCACTCACGCCGCTCGCATCGGGGATATGCATTTGCGTGAGAATTCCGCCGAAATCGGTGATTCTTGCAACCAGACCACCAGCGTTGGTCAGCGTATAGAGCGAAATCTCGCGGCCATCCAGTTCGCCAAATTTCGCTTTCTCAATTCCCGCCATATTCTCATCCCCGATCATTGTTAGCAGAACGCACAATGGCGCTAAGTGGCACCAGAACCAGTCCTCTGGAACCCAGATTTTCTATCCATTTGGCCAGCGCCGCAAGCGTTGCGTCGCGCGGATGCCCGATAGCAATCGCGGCACCGGACCGGCGGGCCACCCGTTCGACCTCGGCAAGGCGCGCATTCACCGCCTTTACGTCGTTGACGTTATCAAGGAACACGTTTCGCTCGACGACCGGCACCCCCGCCGCGCGCCCCACAACGGCACCTACGGAGCGCGACGTGGTGCGCGAATCGAGGAACATGAGCCCGCGTTTCTTAAGCTCCCCCATCACCACCGTCATTCCCGCGCGATCTTCGGTGAAACGGCTTCCCATATGATTGTTGATACCGACAACGCCCGACAGCCGATCCAGCCCCCAAACCAGACGTCGCCTGATTTCGTCCGGCGCATCGGTCGCCAGCAACACGTTCGGTCCGGGATCGACCGTTTTGCTGCCGGGTTCCATACTCACATGCAGCATCAATTCATGGCCGGATGCGCGAATATTGCGGGTCTGGATGGCCAGATCGTCGGCATAGGCCAGAAACGAAAGGGTCAATGGTCCCGGCAAATCAACGACCCGGGCCGTTCGTTTGCGGTCCATTCCCAAATCGTCAATGACGATGGCAATCATCGGGCGTCCATCGGTCTCGGGCATGGCCAGGGCGAATTGTTCCCACGCCGGTCGGGTCGCGGCCTGATCCGGCTGCTGAATTTGCGGGGTCGCTGGCACGGGTGGCACAGGCGTCACCGGCGTTAAAGAAGGCTGTGGGATTGAGCTTGGCGTCTCGGGAGCATGGTAGGTCTCGTCGGGCAAGGCTTCCTCGTAGGCGCGCGGACGGTCCGAAACGGCATCACCGTTTGTGTCGGGAAGGATCGGCGCTTCGCGCCCCGTAATCATTACCGGCGGCGGCGATTGGGTCTTGTACCAGGCTTTACGATTTTCCGGTTGCAGCGGTGCCGGTTGCGACAAAGATTGCACCGCGCCACCTTGGCCATCGATCGACTTTTCCGCCCCATCAAGCGCGATAGCCACCACATACCCCAACGCCAGCGCGGCCACAGCCACCAGCACCAGCACCAACTGCCGCACAGAATTTGGCGCTCCGTGCGCCTTGCCGGGCGACTTTCTGGAAATGTGTTTTGGTTCTGTCGGTCGCCGCGCCATCACCTTTGCCCGAACTTTATCGCGTCAATCGCGTTCAAGCCGCCATAATCGGTCGCACCCGACGCAACCGCAATGAATTTCCCAAAACGAACAGGCTGGAAACGCTCATGGCGGCGGCGGCCATCATTGGATTCAGCATTACCCCGGTCAACGGGAACAAAACGCCTGCCGCAACCGGGATCAGCGCCACGTTGTAGGCGTAAGCCCATAGGAAATTGTAGCGGATCGTTTTCAAGGTGCGCCGAGCCAAGGCAACCGCATTGACGATACCACGCAAATCGCCCGACATCAAAATAACGTCGCCGGTTTCGATAGCCACGTCGGTGCCGGTGCCGATGGCCAGACCGACATCGGCCTGGGCCAGAGCCGGCGCATCGTTGATGCCGTCGCCGACGAAGGCGACCCGATGCCCCATTGCCTGAAGGCGTTTAATTTCGTCGGCCTTCTGGCCCGGCAGCACCTCGGCTATTGTCCGATCAATGCCAACGGCACGGGCCACCGATTGCGCCGTTTGTTCGGCGTCCCCGGTCAGCATCGCGACCTCCAGACCAAGGCCATGCAAGGCCTGCACAGCCTCGATGCTACCTTCCTTCAACGGATCGGAGACCGCGCCGAATGCCACTAATTGCCCGTCGATAGCAGCAAAAATGGGGGTTTTGCCCGCTTCGGCAAAGGCCATGGCGGTTTCACCCGCGCCTGCCATTTCAATACCGATTTTTCTCATGTACCGGGCCGCGCCGACTTGTACGCGGCGACCGGCAATCATCGCTTCGATGCCAAATCCCGGCTCGGCATTGAAAGTCTCGACGTCGGGAAGCACCAGTCCTTTGTTTTCGGCGGCGCGCACGATGGCTTCGGCAATGGGGTGTTCGCTGCGTTTTTCGGCGGCCGCGACAAAGGCCAACACCTCGTCATCCTCACTCAAACACACGAAATCGGTCATTTCAGGCCGGCCAAGGGTCACCGTCCCGGTTTTGTCCAAAACCACGGTATCGATACGCGCCAGGGTTTCCAGGGCCGCACCCTGACGGATCAGAACCCCCATTTCGGCACCCTTGCCGGTCCCCACCATAATCGCCGTGGGTGTGGCTAGCCCCATGGCACAGGGGCACGCGATCAACAGCACCGACACCGCCGCGACAAAGGCAAAGCCAAGGGCAGGCGGCGGTCCGAAAATCAGCCAGCCTGCAAAGGTTGTCGCCGCGATACAAATAACCACGGGCACAAAAATTCCGGCGATGCGGTCGGCCACGCGCTGAATGGGTGGTTTTGATCCCTGCGCTTCCTCAACCATACGAATGATCTGGCTCAGCACCATTTGCGCGCCGACCCGTGTCGCCGCAAACGAAAACGCGCCGTTTCCATTAAGCGTCCCGCCAACCACTTCGTCACCACTGCTTTTTTCAACCGGAACTGGCTCGCCGGTAATCATCGACTGATCGACAAAACTGGCCCCCTCAACCACAAGCCCGTCAACCGGCACCCGTTCGCCAGGGCGCACCAACACCACATCGCCGGGAATAACCTCCGCTATGGGGATTTCCAGTTCAGCCCCGTCGCGGCAGACGCGGGCCGTTTTGACCTGCAGGCGCATCAATTGCTTGATCGCAGCCGAGGTGCGGCCCTTGGCAAGCGCTTCCAGATAGCGCCCAACCAGAATGAGCGTAACGATCACGCCCGCCGCTTCAAAATAAAGCCTAGCCGTGCCTTCGGGAAATATGCCGGGGGCAAGCAAAGCCAGCAGCGAATAAAAATAAGCGGCGTTGCTGCCCATCATGACCAGACTGTTCATGCCCGGATTGGCGTGCGAAAGCTCGGCCCATCCTGCCCGGTAGAACCGTCGTCCGGCAAAAAACAAAACCGGACTAGCCAGCGCAAATTCGATCCAACCCCAGACACTCTCGGCCAAAAGCGCATGATAGCCCCCGGCCAGCCCCGGAATGTGGCGCCCCATGGCGACAACAACCAGCGGCACCGTGAACAAGGCGGCAAAGCCGACTGCCCTTTTCAGTTCGGAAATCTCGAACGCGCGGTTGTCGATTGCTTGATCGCCAGCCGTATCCGAACCAAGGTCGCGCGGCACGAAACCGGCTTTTTCCACCGCACCCATTAGCGCTTCGTTGGTCCCAGCACCCGAAAGAATGGTAACGGATGCCCGTTCGGTGGCCAGGTTAACGCCCGCATCAAGAACACCGGGAACCTTTTTAAGAACTCGCTCGACTCGACCGACACAGGCCGCACACGTCATGCCATCGACGCCGAATTCAACCGTTTCGAAAACCGTGGAAAAACCCGCCTTGGAAACCGCATCTGAGAAATCGCCAGGTTTGGCCTGGGCCGGATCAAACTCGATCGTCGCCTTCTCGGTGGCCAGATTGACGGCCGCCGTGCGGGTTCCGGGCACACGCACCAAAACCCGCTCGACCCGGCCCACACAGGCCGCGCACGTCATGCCATCGACGCGAAACGTCAACTGCTCCATTATTACGAACCCTTTTAGCGGTATTTCAGGACTTCCATCAATTCATCGATAATTTCCGGCACGTCACCGCGCTCGTGCGCCGTGACCACGTGATCCTTTAGATGGCTTTTCAGAACCAGGTCACCAACCTTGGCCAACGCCCCGTCCACCGCCTTGATCTGTTTGAGAACATCGACGCAATAAACGCCTTCGTCCTCAAGCATACGAAGAATGCCTTCCACATGCCCGCGAACCGAAAGCAGCCGCCGCCTGGCATCTTCGCGGGTCGCCCCGTCAAGATGAAGACAGCAGTGGTTTCCTGCGTTTTTCATCTACACCACCCTCCGGTTACGCCGCCTTCGCCGCAAAACCTTTTTCTTCAATCGCCGCGATCAGCGCCGCCACATCGGCCTCGCCCTGAACAACCGCCGCACCCGTCTCAAGGCTGACCTCGGCAACACTTTCAACGCCCGAAACGCCTTCAAGAGCCTCGGTCACAGCCTTCACGCAATGGCCGCAATTCATTCCCTCAACGATTAGTTTAGTCACCGGATTATCCTGTCAATTTTGTGAACTACCAACGCCATATACACCCATACCCCACAAACATCAACCCCACCCACCTGGGGTGGGGTACAGAACTGAAAATCATCGGCGGAATTTCTTGGTTGCCCCTGCCTAGACCATGGCTATCGGCAGATACATGCTCACCGTGGTTCCCTTGCCGGGTTCACTTTCGATGGTCGTATGCCCGCCCGATTGCTTGGCAAAGCCGTAGACCGAGCTCAACCCGAGGCCGGTGCCCTCGCCAATGTCGCGGGTGGTGAAGAAAGGCACGAAAGCCTGTTCGAGAACCTCGGGGGACATGCCGCAACCGGTATCGGATACCGTCACAACCACGTACCTACCGGCGGGCAGGTCGCCGTCTTCGTGGGGTATTGCCTCGGCCAAACTTACATTGGCGGTTTCAATGGTTACCACGCCGCCATCGGGCATGGCGGAACGGGCGTTGAGAGCCAGATTGAGGATGGCGCTCTCAAAGTTACCGGCATCGATGTCGACCGACACAAGGTCCGCTGCGAATTTGGTGGCTAGGGAAATGTCTACACCAAGCATCCCCTGCAATAGGTGCGAAACGCTCAATAGCGAACGATTGATATTGATTGCCTCGGAGGAAAGAACCTGTTTTCGGGAAAACGACAGGAGTTGCCGAGTTAGCTCGCCGCCGCGAATGGTGGCGGTGATGGCCCTATCAAGCATTTTAGCCGTTTCGTCGTGGTCACCGGGGTAATCACGAAGCAACTGGAGATTTCCCATGATCGTCTGAAGGAGGTTATTGAACTCATGGGCCACGCCGCCGGTAAGTTTGCCAACTGCCCCCATCTTTTGCGCCTGTCGCAGGTGGTTCTCCATCTGTTTGCGTTCGGTGATGTCTTGGGCCGTTCCGCTCATTCCGACCAGAACCCCGCCCTCTCCAGCCACATGCTCCGCCACCGTGTGTATCCAGGCGATTTTTCCGTCCACAGGCCGCACGACCCGGTATTCAATATCGTAGGGCGCCAACTCGTTGGTCATCTTTTCGATAGCGTTGCCGACCAATTTCTGGTCGTCCGGGTGGATCAGTTTGATAAAGTTTTCCGTGGCGTTCTCAATTGTTTCTTCTTCCAAGCCAAGCAACCGATGAAATTCATCCGAACAATCCAGAATGTCTGTTTCGGCGTCCCAAAACCAATAGCCGAGGTCGGCGATGCGGATCGCTGCCTTTAGCTTCTCCTCCGCTCGCTTGCGTTCGGTGACGTCGATCAGGAAGCCCTCAAAACCGACAATCTTGCCCTCAGCAAACACAGGGGCACCGGAGAAGCTGTGGTACCCGATGGAGCCATCCCCGCAAAGCCGGGAAAACTCTCCTTCCGGTACGGGAACCCCACTCATTAGTTCCGCAACGGTTTTCTGCGCTTCTACGAAGTCCATCTCCACCTGGGTGTTGGCGAAATGCCTGCCTATCACTTTGTCGGCCGAGGAAAACCGGTGCATACGCAACCAAGCTTCGTTTACCTCCGTGAAGCGGCCATCGCGATCGATGCAGACGTAACCTGCGGCAGAATTATCAATGATTTTCCGGGTCCGGTCCTCGCTCACTCTTAGGGCGTCTTCCGCTCGCTTGCGTTCGGTCACGTCGCGAGCAAACGCCAGGATAAGTTTGCGGTTGTCGAGTTCGATCACCCGTGCCCTGATCTCTACGGGGAAGGTGCTGCCGTCTTTCCGCCGATGGATAACTTCAATGCTTATTGGGCCATCGCGATCCATCGTCTCAAAAAAATCGTCCCGCTTCTCCTTTGAAAAAGATGGACTGATGTCGTGGGTGAAAAGCGAAAGAAACTCATCGCGTGAATATCCGTATGATTCACAGGCCTGATTGTTGACATCAATAATTTTCCCGGTCAAAAATTCACTCAGAAGAAGCGCGTCACCGGCCTGTTCAACCAATAACCGATAGCGGACTTCACTTTCCGAAAGACGGCGCTCCGTTTGTTCTTTTTTCTCAATTTCATGCCGCAGATGTTCGGTTTTCTTCCGTACTTGGATCCGCAGGTAAAAGACGAGGATCCATCCCCCGAGCAAAGCGATGACACCTAAACCGCCTAACAGCACCGGAAAAAACCATTGCGGAATCCCCTGCATCCGACCACTGCTGCCAGCCATCGCGGCGAGCGCCTTTTGGTATGGCGAGTCGGACTCCAGCTTCCAGCGTTGCAGATATTGGTCGACGGTCGCGATCAACCCTGCATCGCCGCCAGCCGAGATGGCGAACAGAAGGCTAAACGGGTTGAACACGATTGGGCTGCGGTTGAGCGGGCGACCGATTTCATGCGCGTAGCCATAAACATTGTTGACCACACCGGCATCGACGGCCCCGTCGCTGACCAAGCGAAAGACTTCCTCGTAGGTATCGACGGTCTCAATGCGGCAGTCGATCGAAAACTGTTGGCAGAGCGCGATGAATTTGAGCCCGTTGATGCCACCCCTGAGCACCGCAATGCGCTTCTTATCGAGATCCAGAATGCTTTGCGCACGCGACGCCCTTGGCAGGTATACCTGCCCCCACATAGTCAGAACATTCTCGGATGAATAATCGAAGACCTGATCGCGTTCTTTCGTATAGGCGATGCTGGTCATCAAATCGATGGAGCCGTTGCGAAGGCGCTCCAGCCCTTCGGCCCACGATCCGGGCACGTATTCAACCGCCCACCCCTCGCGTTCGGCAATCGCGTTCAATACGTCTACGTAGAGGCCGCCGGGCACACCGGTCTGGTCCATGTAGACAACCGGTTCATTTTGGAAAATCCCCACCCGGACGGCCCGCTCGGCTCCCGCTGCCAAGGAAATGGTCCCTGCAAGCATGGCTAAACCCGTCACCGCCGCCATGGCTATGCGACGGACCCATGCCGTACCTCCCCTTTCTCGGAAAAGCCGCAAGTTCACCTCCGTGTTGCACGTATTAAGAATAGCGTATCTTGAACCTACACGGCGTTTCCTAACTAAACCTTAAATAGGCTCAGTCCGCAGCCGGGCTTGACGCTGCGCGGGTGCGGTTGCATTGTTGGGCGCTCTTGGGGAATTGGGGCACAGGCTGCCTAGCCTACGCTAATTTATCTGTTTAACAAATATCGGTAACTACTTGAAATGTATCTGCTAATAGATAACTACGACAGCTTCACCTATAACCTTTTGCACTACCTTGGGGAACTGGGGGCGGAGGTTGAGGTGCGGCGCAATGATGCGATTACACCCGCCGAGGCCGTCGGCATGAAGCCGGACGGCATCGTCATTTCGCCGGGGCCTTGCGATCCCGAGCGCGCCGGTATCTGTCTGGATCTGATTGGTGAAGCCAAGGGCAAGCTGCCGATTATGGGAGTTTGCCTGGGTCATCAATGCATCGGCGAGCATTTCGGCGGCACGGTATTGCGCGCGCCGGTACCCATGCACGGCAAGTTGAGCCAGATCAGCCATACCGGGAAAGGCATTTTTGAAGGCATTCCAACTCCCTTCCCGGCCACCCGTTATCACTCGCTGATGGTCGAACGCGGCGACTTGCCCGATTGCCTGGAAATCACCGCCGAAAGCGAAGATGGGGTCATTCAGGGCTTGGCGCACAAGACGTTGCCCATTTTCGGGGTTCAGTTCCACCCCGAGAGCATCGCATCTGAAAACGGCCACAAAATCCTGGAGAACTTCCTTAACCTGTCAAGAAATTGGAGGGCTGCGGCATGAAAATCCTGCTTGCCAAAGTCGCCGACGGCCAATCATTGAGCGAGACCGAGGCCAAGACCGCGTTTGATATCATCATGTCGGGCGACGCCACGCCGGCGCAAATCGGCGCGTTTTTGATGGCTCTGCGGGTGCGCGGCGAAACGGTTGCCGAAATTACCGGCGCCGTGCGCACCATGCGCGCCAAGGCCCTGATGATAGACGCGCCCGCCGGGGCTATGGACATCGTCGGTACCGGCGGCGATGCCAAGGGCACCTTTAATATTTCAACGGCAACGGCCTTCGTCGTCGCCGGGGCGGGCGTTCCGGTGGCCAAGCACGGCAACCGCGCAGTGTCATCCAAATCGGGGGCGGCGGACGTATTGTTGGCGCTGGGCGTCAATCTGGATGCCGACATGGCCCTGGTTCAGCGGGCTGTGGTCGAGGCCGGTATTTGCTTTCTAATGGCCCCGCGCCATCACAGCGCCATGCGCCACGTTATGGGCGCGCGCGGCGAGATGGGCGTTCGCACCATCTTCAACATTCTGGGACCGCTGTCCAACCCTGCGGGGGTCAAACGCCAGTTCACCGGCGCGTTTGATCGCAAATGGATCGAACCCATGGCCAACACGCTGTTAAATCTGGGCACCATCGCGGCCTGGGTCGTGCATGGGGCCGACGGGCTGGACGAGTTGACGACGACCGGGCCGACCTATGTCGCCGAAATCAAGGACGGCAAGGTGCGCACATTCGAGGTCACACCCGCCGATGCGGGTCTTTCCACGGCTCGCCTTGAGGACCTGAATGGCGGCGACGCGCAAGACAATGCAGCGGCCATGCACGGCGTTCTGGGCGGCGAAAGCGGCCCGCTTCGTGACGTGGTGGTTTTCAATGCCTCCGCCTCACTTATTGTCGCTGGAAAGGCATCCGACCTGAAGGAAGGGGCGGCACTGGCGGCGCAGTCCATTGATTCGGGGCGAGCGGCAGCGGCGCTCGACCAACTTATCGCCATCACCAACGAGACGGGCGTATGAGCGACGTTCTAACGCGCATCTGCGATGACAAGCGTGCCCACGTCGCCCGCATGAAGGCCGAACGCCACATGGGAGCGGTGGTGCAGTCAGCGAAACAGGCCCCACCGGTGCGGCATTTCGCCGACAAGCTGGTGGGCGCGGTTGCCAATGGCGGTTACGGGTTAATCGCGGAAATCAAAAAAGCTTCGCCATCCAAGGGCCTGATCCGTGAAGATTTCGACCCCACCAGGCTGGCCCGCGCTTATGAAGCAGGCGGGGCGTCGTGCCTGTCGGTTTTAACGGACGCGCCTTATTTCCAGGGAGCCGACGAATATCTGGTGCAAGCCCGCAAAGCCTGCACCCTGCCGGTGCTGCGCAAAGATTTTATGGTCGATCCCTATCAGGTGGTCGAAGCACGGGCCTTGGGTGCCGACTGCATCCTGATCATCATGGCCGCCATTGATGACGGGCAGGCCGCCGAACTGGCAGCGGCAGCGATCGATTTTGGGATGGATGCGCTGATTGAAATTCATAACGAGGCCGAACTGGACCGCGCCATAACCATCGACGGGCGACTGCTCGGCATCAACAATCGCAATCTGAAAACCTTCGATGTCGATCTGGCAACCACCGAGCGGTTGGCCCCACGAGTGCCGGATGATCGTACAATCGTTTGCGAAAGCGGGATTTTTGCAACGACGGACCTGGAACGCATGGCAAAGATCGGGGTCAGGTGTTTCCTGGTGGGTGAATCGCTGATGCGCCAGACCGATGTTGAAGCCGCGACCCGCGACCTGCTTGGAGAATAAAATGGCTGAATTCACCCATTTCGACGGCGAAGGAAACGCCTGCATGGTCGATGTTTCGGCCAAAGCCACCACCGAACGCACGGCCAGTGCCAAGGGCTCGGTGCTGATGGAAGCGTCAACCATGGCCCTGATCACGGGGGGCGGTGTCAAGAAAGGCGACGTGCTTTCCGTTGCCCAACTGGCCGGAATCATGGGCGCCAAGCGAACAGCCGATCTGATCCCGCTATGCCACCCGCTGCCGCTCGACGCCGTAGCGGTGGAACTTGCCTGCGATACCGACAGAAACGCCGTCGATATTGCCGCCACATGCCGAATGCAGGGGCGCACGGGCGTTGAAATGGAAGCCCTGACCGCCGTTTCGGTCGCCGCATTGACGGTTTATGACATGTGCAAGGCGGTGGACCGGGGAATGCGCATTGTCGATATCCGTGTCGTCCACAAAGCCGGGGGCAAGTCCGGCGTATTTGAGGCCAAATAGAAAATGATTTCCGTCGCCGAAGCTATTGCCGCCGTTTCTTCCGGATTTACCCTCCTCTCCACCGAACGCATCGGCGTGGCCGACGCCCTGGGGCGAGTTTTAACCGAAGACGTTTGCGCCCGCCTCGACAGCCCGTTCGCCGACGTTTCGGCCATGGACGGATACGCGGTGCGTACCGTTGACGTGGCAAATGCGCCCGCGACACTCACCCGCATCGGCGAATCGGCTGCTGGCGCGGCGTTTGACGGAACGCTCGAAGCCCGCCAGTGCGTTCGCATCTTTACCGGCGCGCCGGTGCCAGCCGGTGCTGACGCCATCGTCATTCAGGAAGATACGACCGTTGACGGCAACGCCATCACTATGGTTGAGCCCGCCCAGCCAGGCCGGTGGGTTCGGCGCAAGGGAATGGATTTTGCGCACGGCGAGGTCCTGCTGACGGCGGGAACGGTGCTAACGGGACGCCATATTGGCCTGGCAGCAGCCATGAACGTGCCATGGCTGACGGTGCGGCGCAGGCCGCGCGTCGCCATCCTGGCAACCGGCGATGAACTGGTCATGCCCGGTGAAGCCGTGGGCGCAAGCCAGATCATCAGTTCCAACAGCTTGTCGATTGCGGCCTATGTGCGCGAACTGGGCGGTGATCCCATAAATTTGGGAATCGCCACGGATTCGGAAGAATCGCTGCACAAAATGCTGGCCGGTGCGCAAGGGGCCGACCTTCTGATTACCATCGGCGGGGCCTCGGTGGGCGATCATGATTTGGTACGTCGGGTTCTCGACGGCGAAGGATTCGACCTCAATTTCTTCCGCGTTGCCATGCGCCCCGGAAAACCGCTGATTTTTGGCCAACTGGGGCAGGTCCCGGTGCTGGGCCTACCCGGCAACCCGGTTTCGGCGGGCGTCACGGCGGTAATTTTTCTGCGCCCGGCGATGAATATCATGCTGGGGGTGGCCCAAAGTGACGCGCCGGATGAAACCGCCCTGCTGGGCCGCGATTTAGCCGCAAACGACCAGCGCCAGGACTATCTGCGCGCAACCCTTTCCATCGATGACGACGGACGGCGCATGGCCACCCCCTTCGATGCCCAGGACAGCGCCATGATGGCCCGCTTCGCCGCCGCCGACTGTCTGGTCATTCGCGCGCCCCACGCACCGCTGGCAAAAGCGGGCGACACGGTGGAAATTATCGTGCTTTAAGCCTTGACGTCTGACCGGAACCAAACTAGAACATGTATCGGTGTTTGCTTTTTGTTCCATACCTTGTGCCGCGTGCGGGAGCCGAACCATGTTGACGAGGAAACAGTACGAGCTTTTGGTTTTCATCACCGACACCCTCAATACCAAAGGTGTCTCGCCGTCGTTCGAGGAAATGAAGGATGCGCTGGGGTTGCGCTCGAAGTCGGGAATCCACCGCCTGATCACGGGGTTGGAGGAACGCGGCTTTATCCGCCACCTTCCCCACCGCGCCCGCGCCCTTGAAGTCCTCAAATTGGCCGAAAATATGGATGCCTCGGGAAGAACTTTACCGGGCAAGGGTTTACGTGAGGGGCAGACCGAATTTTCGCCCAGCGTCATTCGGGGCAACTTCAAGCGTCCGCCTTCCGCGCCGGCCTATCCTGCGGCCGAGGCGGTCGAATTGCCGCTTTATGGACAAATCGCCGCTGGCCTTCCTATCGAGGCAATATCGGACAATACCAACACCATCAACGTGCCCGCCTCGCTTCTGGGCAGTGGTGAGCACTACGCCCTTTACGTTGACGGTGATTCCATGATTGACGCCGGAATTAACGACGGCGATACGGTCGTGTTGGAGCGCTGCAACATGGCCGAAAATGGAACCATCGTCGTAGCCCTGGTTGAAGATACCGAGGTTACGTTGAAGCGCCTGCGCAAGCGTGGCGATTCAATTGCCCTGGAACCCGCCAACAAAAACTATGAGACGCGCATTTTCGGCCCCGACCAGGTGCAGGTGCAGGGCAAATTGGTGGGCCTGATCCGCAAGTACTAGAGCGTCAGCCAGCATCAGGGTCGCAAGACCCATGGTCGGTTGCCACGGTTGCCATTAACGCTTTGTACGCGGAAATTTCCGTCGTCCAGCCATATCGCGTGGGCGCCCTCGCGCCACAAATCAAAACGGTCGATCACGACCCCTGCAGACGGGCAGTTGTCGCCGACCGGCACCGCACTGACCAAGGCATCGGCGTTGCGGCAATCCTCGGCCAACGCACCTTCGCCGCGCACCAGGGCCACGACCTTTCCTTCGGCCCGATAGATGCAGCCCAGAGTATCGCACGCCAATCGCCCGCCCGGACTTTCACCTTCACGCGGCCACGATCTTGCCTCATTCGTCTGGCCGTACCGTCGCAGCCATATTTCACGGTCGAAACGGCTCTTGCGAAGGGTCGAAACAGCCAACCTGTCATCGGCCATACGCACGGCCAGCAGCTCGCCACGATCATCAACCAGAATATCCGGGCTATCGGGAAACCAAAGGGTCGCCATGCCGAGAGCAACGGGAACCAATCCGAAGTAACGCCATGACTGTCGCCACAACGCCAGCCACAGGCCGCCCAACGCAATGCAGATGAGCCCCCAGACCGGCATGGCGGGCAACAAGGTCACCGCGCCGGGCCACCCCGCGACGGTCTCGGCAATTTGGATAACCACACCGATCCCCCACCCCATCGGAACCAGGGCCAGCCCTTCCAGGCCAAACGGCACCAGGAGGAAAGCCACGACCGCCCAGGGCATGATCCAAAGTGCCGTCACCGGGACCGCGCCCAAGTTTGCCGCAAGCCCGAACACCGCGAAACGGTTGAAGTGAAAGACCGCAAAAGGCCCAGTCACACTGCCTGCAACCAACGTACTTAAGGCGACCCCGCCCAAGTAGATCAACAATCGGCGGTTCCAGGTATAGGCCGCGCCACTTTCCCCACGACCGATATCGCGAAACCGTTCGTAAAATGCGATCAATCCAATAACGGCGGCGAAGGAAAGCTGAAAACTGGCCCCCAACAGGCTTTCGGGTTGGATCAACAGGATGATCAGCGCGGCCCAGGCAACCGTGCGAATACTCAGACCCCGGCGGTCGAACAGCACCGCCAACAGCACAAGGCCAACCATCAGAAAAGCCCGTTGGGTTGGAACCGTCGCCCCGGCAATCAAGGCGTAGGCCAGCGCCCCCATAATGCCCAGCACCGCCGCTGCCTTCTTGATGGGATATCGCAGCGCGATTGGGGGAACAAGAGCCAGACCCGCACGAAATCCAACAAAAAGAAATCCCGCGACAAGTCCGATATGAAGTCCCGAAATTGCCAGAAGGTGAGCCATACCCGAATCGCGCATGGCCGCCAACACCGATTTGGGAATGGCTCCGCGTTCGCCGGTCATCAGCGCGCGGGCCAACGCCCCGTTGACCCCGTCCAGACCGGCCATAACTCTTTCACCAATGGCCAAGCGCGCATCGGCAAGGAACAAAAGAAATTCCGGTTCGCTCGAACGCGGCCCACTAACTTCAATGATCTTGGGCGGGCCGTAGGCAAAACCGACAGCGCCCAATCCCCTGAAAAACGATTGGCGCTGAAAATCAAAGGCTCCGGGCGCGACGGGCGGTGGCGGTGGCGAAAGACCGGCGCGAACCCGTATGCGAATACCGGGGCGTAACTCCGGTCCGCTGGCAGATATCCGAATGCGCGCCTTTCCAGGGGTCTGTCCGGCGGCGATCCGGCTGATGTTAAGTTCGTCCAGCAAAATTCGGCGGCCCTTGCCGTTCGGCTCGACGAAGATGACGCGTCCTTCGACGCTTGCCGAACTAAGCCTTTTTTCAAGGACCGGTTCGGCCACCATGGCCGTGCGCAATTGGGCCACGGAAAATCCCAAAGCCGTGACCGCAAGGGCGATGAAGAACAGGCGCAGGCCAATCCGGTCGCGAAACAAGGTGCCCACAACGACAATCAGCCCCATAACTGACACGCCCAACCAAACCGGCGGCTCAGCACGAAGCAGAAAATATCCGCCGATTCCAACCCCCAAGAAAACCGGTAGCCACAACACCCAGCGTTCGCGCTCGGCGGCGAACAGGCTGGATATATGTTCCCTCGCCGATGCTGGGATAGTTGTTTCGTTCATTCCTTCAAAGCACCTACTCAACCACCAGCGGAATGTGCTACATCTCCGCCGCCCTTTTAACCACAGTAGCAAATGAACCCATGACCGTCGTCACCAGATTTGCACCCTCACCCACTGGTTTCCTTCATCTTGGCGGCGCACACACCGCGCTGTTCAATTGGCTATACGCCCGCCATCACGGTGGCAAGTTCCTGTTGCGGGTCGAAGATACCGACCGGGCGCGCTCCACCGACGAGGCGGTCGATGCCATTCTGGACGGCCTGAAATGGCTGGGCCTTGATTGGGACGGCGATGTCATCTCGCAGTTCTCCAGGGTTGAGCGCCACGCCGAGGTCGCCGAACAACTGGTCGCGGCGGGGGCTGCCTATCGCTGCTATTGTACCCCCGAAGAACTGACCGAGATGCGCGATGCCGCCAAGGCCGAGGGACGCCCGATGCGCTATAACGGTCGTTGGCGCGACCGCGATCCGGCGGAAGCCCCTGCGGGAGTTAAACCAACCATCCGCCTGAAAGCACCGCACGAGGGCGAAACGGTCATCGACGACATTATTCAAGGCTCGGTTCGCGTCGCCAACGACCAGATGGACGATATGGTACTGCTTCGCGGCGACGGCACCCCCACCTACATGCTGGCGGTCGTTGTCGACGACCACGATATGGCGGTCACCCACGCCTTGCGCGGCGACGACCACCTGACCAACGCCTTCCGTCAAACGCAGATATATGATGCGCTGGGGTGGACACCACCGATATTCGCCCACATGCCGCTTTTGCACGGCCCAGACGGCAAAAAGCTGTCCAAACGCCATGGCGCAGTGGCAGTTCATCTTTATCGTGACATGGGATTCTTGCCCGAGGCCATGCGCAATTATCTTTTGCGCCTTAGCTGGGGGCACGGTGACGATGAAATTATCAGCGACGAACAAGCCGTTGAATGGTTTGATTTCGTGGATGTGGTCCGTTCACCCGCACGCTTTGATCTGGCTAAACTGAATAACCTCAGCGGCCACTACATTCGTCAGGCCGACGATAAACGGCTTACCGATTTGATCATGCCACAACTCGAATCGCTTCTGGAAGGCGACGTCGCAAGCGAAGCCGAAGCGCGAATTCTGGCCGGAATGCCCGACTTGAAGGAACGCGCCAAGACGCTGATAGAACTGGCCGAAAGCGCCGTTTTCTACGGGCGCAACCGGCCCCTGCCGCTCACGCTGAAGGCTGAGAATATTCTGGACGAGACAGCAAGGCAAAATCTGGCTAAACTGCGTGTTGAATATGCTTCGCATTCGGAATGGAAATCAGCGACGCTGGAGGAAACGGCAAGAAACTTCGCGGAACGCGAGGAATTGAAGCTAGGGAAGGTTGCGCAGCCAATAAGGGCGGCACTGACTGGAACGACAGTTTCACCGCCGATTTTTGCGGTGATGGAAGTTCTGGGACAGGCAGAAACGCTGGCACGAATGGACGATGTCTTGGGTCAATAACAAACCATTGAGGCATTGAACCTCTGCCCCCGACCAACCAAATATTCAGCATATTCGGGTCGTTTGGCCCGCGGATAAGTTTGGAAAATTCAATTCATTGAATTAAGGGGCGATTGAATGAGCACACACGCATCAGCCACCACAAGAACGCTAACCCTGACCGACAATGAAACCGGGAAAAGCATGGAACTTCCGGTCCTTAGCGGAACGATCGGGCCCGATGTGGTCGATGTTCGCAAGATTTACAGCGAACTCGGATACTTCACATACGATCCTGGTTACGGATCGACGGGAAGCTGCTCGTCCAAGATCACCTACATCGATGGCGAAGAGGGAATCCTTCAGTACCGCGGTTATCCTATTCAACAACTCGCCGAGAGCTCCAATTATCTGGAGACCGCGTATCTGATCTTATGGGGCGAATTGCCGACGCAGGCAGAGTATGAGAAGTTTCAGTATTCAATTTCGCACCACACCTTGTTGAATGAACAGATCATCACCTTTTTCAGGGGCTTCAGGCGCGATTCGCACCCCATGGCTATCATGTGCGGCGTGGTCGGCGCGTTGTCGGCCTTTTATCACGATCACCTGGACATGTCCGATCCCGAAGACCGGCGGATTGCGTCCTACAGGCTAATCTCAAAAATGCCGACGATTGCGGCACACGCCTACAAGTATTCGCAAGGCCAACCGTTCGTTTACCCAAAGAACGATTACGGCTACACCGAAAACCTCCTGCACATGACCTTCGCAACACCATGCGAGGATTATGTGGTCAGCAAGGTCCAGGCCAAGGCATTGGATCGCCTGTTCCTGCTTCATGCGGATCATGAACAGAACGCATCCACCTCGACCGTGCGACTGGCCGGTTCCAGCGGGGCCAACCCGTTTGCCTGCATTGCGGCGGGAATCGCTTCGCTATGGGGTCCGGCCCATGGCGGTGCCAATGAAGCCGTTCTCACCATGCTGACGGAGATAGGGTCCAAGGACCATATCCCCGAATACATCGAGAAAGCCAAGGACCCCAACGATCCGTTCCGCCTGATGGGCTTTGGCCACCGCGTTTATAAAAACTACGATCCGCGGGCCAAGATCATTCAGGAATCCTGCCACGAAGTTCTCGCAGAAATGGGGATGCAGGATGATCCGCTTTTGGAACTGGCCTTGGAGTTGGAACGCATCGCGCTTGAGGACGAATACTTCATCAGTCACAAGCTTTATCCCAACGTCGATTTTTATTCCGGCATCATCTACAGGGCCATCGGTTTCCCGCCGGAAATGTTTACCGCCCTGTTCGCCATTGCGCGCACCGTTGGCTGGATTGCCCAGTGGGGCGAAATGCTGACGGACCCGGAAGCCCGGATCGGGCGGCCACGTCAGTTGTTTACGGGTGCTGCGGAACGCGACTATACGCCCATCAATAAACGTTAACAAAAGTTCGGCTTTTTTGCGAAGCGGCGCAGGAATCAGTTCCCGCGCCGTATCGCATTCAAAACCGCCTCGGCGGCACGTTGACTGGGCGATGGCCCGCCCGCGCCAAGCATTTGCAGCGCCGTCGCCGCGGCGGAAATTTGCGCCTTACGCGCATCGTCATCGGCGAGAAGGGTTTCAAGAGCTTCGGCTATGGTGCCAGCTTGGCAATCGTCCTGTATGAATTCTGGAATGACTTCGCAATCAAGCACGATATTGACCAGACTGGCGAAGCGTACCCGGACCAACCTGCGCACCAACCACGCCGTCATCGGGCTGGTCTTGTAGGCGATGACGCTCGGCAACCCCGCCAACGCCAATTCCAGCGATACCGTACCCGAAGCTGCCAGAGCCACGTCGGCCGCGGCAAAAGCATTAAATTTCGCATCCTCGCCGGTGACGGTTTCAACCGGGACCGGCCAGTTTTCAACGACGCGCGAGACCTCGTCCGCGACCGTCGGGGCAAGGGGAACGACGACCCTGATACCCGGCCTTTGCACAGCAAGTTTGCGCAAGGCTTCTTCAAACACCGGAAGCAGGCGCGACGTTTCGCCATGTCGGCTGCCGGGAAGTACGCAGACGAGCGGCACGTCCGGCGCAATATTTCTTTGCCGCCGAAATGCGGGGCCGTCTCCGTTGGCCGCACCAGATTCAACGACGGAATGTCCGACGAAACTGCACGAAAGCCCCTCGCGTTCGAAATACGGCGGTTCGAACGGAAACAGCACCAAAAGATGATCGAGAAAACGCGCTATTTTTCGGGCGCGTCCGGGACGCCAAGCCCATACGGTGGGTGCCACGTAGTGAATGAGGGGTATCCCCTCCGCCCGAAGGCGTTTGGCAAGGCGAAAACTGAAATCTGGCGAATCAACGCAAATCACCGCCGACGGTCGCAGGCGGCGAACCGCGCGTTCCGTTTCTTTCAAACGCCTTATCAACTTTGGCAACCTCGGCAGAACTTCAGCCAAGCCCATTACGGATAAGTCGGCCATCGGAAACAGACTGTCCAGCCCCTTCTCCGCCATTCGTGCGCCGCCGACCCCGGCAAAGCGCACCGTGCCACCGGTTTGCTCCCCAAGCGACGCCATCAGCCGCCCCGCCAAGGCATCGCCGGAAGCCTCGCCCGCGACGAGAAAGATCAGAACATCAGAAACCGGCTCGGTGTGGGCCATTGATTAATCCCCGTCCACGCGAACACCCATAATAAACAACCCCCTGGCGTCGGCGTCGGCAACAACCTCACCCAACCCGACGACCAAAGCTCCCCCCGCCTCGACGGCTATTCCGCGCAAACCGGCCTTCTGCGCCGCGTGGAGCGTGTTAATTCCGATGGTCGGCAAATCGGCCCGTCGTTCCTGCCCGGGTTTGGCCACCTTCACCAGGACCCCCGACGGTGTGTCGGGACGTTCGCACGAACACGCAGCCAACATGGCATCTGTTCCCGCCGCCGTTTCCCTGGCGACGACCACACCATCCCTGACGACCACGCCCTGGCCAAGGTCCTTCGCCCCCAATTCGAGAGCTGCCGATATTCCCACCGTTATGTCGGCCATCGCGGCTTCATCGGGATGAACGGAGCCGAAAACTCCGGAAGAAGCCAGAAGGTCGGGCAAAATGCTCTCCGGCCCAACAATAGAAAAACCCTCACGCTCAAGAGCCTCGACCAAAGCCGCCAAAATGGCGTCGTCACCACCCCTGAGGCCGCCGGTGCGAGCCAAAAACCGCAGGGTCCAAAGATCGGGTCTAAGTTCCGATAGCGTCGGACGGCGAATGGCGCCGGCCAATATCAGTTCTTCCACGCCTTCGCGGCGCAGGTTTTTTATGGCCGCCCCCGCCGCGCCGATCCGCAGGGTGATATGGGGGATTAAATGTCCGGCTATTGGGGTTGTCAGATCGGGATCGCACTGGCCATCCAGGGCAACCAAGAAAAACGGTCGCCTGGACCACACACAGTGGTTAACGATGAGCGCTGGCAAGGCTCCGCCGCCAGCCAAAATACCGAGTTTACGCGCCATCTTCCACGCCGGGCTGACATATGGCCCGCGACGAGTCGACCTGAATAAAGTCGGTAATCTCCATCACCGGTTCGTTGTTCTTGAACATCTCGGCAACGACCTCGATCCGCTCGCCCAGAGTACCTTCCTGCGCAAAAAGAAGTCTATAGGCGCTTCTGAGATCGTGAATGACCTCTCGCGACAGCCCTCTTCGTCTTAGACCGATGAGGTTCAGCCCCGAAAGACGCGCCCGATTGCCGACGACCGAACCATAGGGAATGACATCGTTCTCAACACCCGACATTCCACCGACCATGGAATGCCGTCCGATACGCACGAACTGATGAACGGCGGAAAGACCGCCCAAAATGGCCCATTCCCCAACCTCGACATGGCCAGCTAGGGTGGCGTTGTTGGCCAAAATAGCATGATCTCCAACCCGGCAATCATGGGCGACATGGGCCCCGACCATGAAAAGACAGTTGTCGCCGACCGTCGTCAGCATCCCGCCGCCTTCGGTTCCCGGATTCATCGTAACATGTTCGCGGATCACGTTGCCGTGCCCGATTTCAAGCCGTGACGGCTCGCCCGCGTATTTCAAATCCTGCGGAACGTAGCCGATCGACGCAAAGGGGAAAATTCGGGTATCGACACCAATTTTGGTCCTTCCCTCGACAACCACGTGGGAAAGCAAGGTTACGCCGTCATCAAGTTCGACTTGCGCGCCAACGCAACAATAAGGTCCGATGGAAACGTCTTTTCCCAGCCGGGCGCCTTCGGCGATAATCGCCGTGGGATGGATCGTGCTCATTTAGTCATCCACGATCATGGCCGCAAAAGTGGCCTCTGCGACCAAGGTGCCGTCGACCTTCACCTCACCCTTGAATTTCCACACGTTTCGCCGGTTACGTTCCTTCTTGATGTGGATATGCAGGGTATCGCCCGGCATGACCGGTTTGCGGAAACGCGCGTTATCCACCGACATGAAATAAACCAGCTTTCCTTCCGATTCCGCGCCCAGGGTCTCGACCACAAGTATGGCCGCTGTTTGCGCCATCGCTTCGATCATCAGAACGCCCGGCATCACCGGTCGGCGTGGAAAGTGCCCTGGAAAAAACGGTTCGTTAATGGTGACATTCTTGATGCCGACGGCGCTGACGTCGGGAACGACCCCGATAACGCGGTCGATCATCAAAAACGGATACCGGTGCGGGATCATTTCCATGATCCGATTGATATCCATCGTTGCACCTTCGGAAATCGTTGCCTCTGCGCCCATTACTTGGTTCCCCGTCCCTTCTTCGATAGTCCGGCCAATGTTGTGATCTGCCGCCAATATTCGCGGGCGGGCAAAGCGGGTGAGCCGGCCAGCGTTGCGCCCGGTTCAACATCCCGCATGACGCCGCTCTGCGCCGCAATCCTGGCCCCCGTACCGATTTTCAGATGACCGGCCACGCCTGCCTGCCCGCCAAACATGACAAGATCCCCGACTTTCGTGCTGCCAGAAATTCCGACGTGGGAAACAACTATGCATCCGCTGCCCAATTCGACATTGTGGCCGATTTGTACGAGATTGTCGATTTTGGTACCGGCCCCAATGACGGTATCGGGCCCGGTCCCACGGTCGATGGTCGTATTGGCGCCGATTTCGACGTCATCGCCGATGAGGACACGCCCCAACTGCGGCACCTTTTCGTGACCCTGCGGCCCCAACGCAAATCCGAATCCGTCCTGCCCTGTTCGCACACCAGTATGGATAATCACGCGGCTCCCGACCAGGCTATGGGTCAACGACGCACAAGGCCCGACGACACAATCGTCGCCGATTTCCACACCGGTTCCAATGACCGCATTGGCACCAATACGGCAGCGCAGCCCGATCCGGGCATTCGCCCCGATAACAGCCCCCGGTTCGACCACACACCCGTCGCCCACGTCCGCCGTGGGGTCGACCACCGCCCAGGGCGATACTTCCCCCTGAATGTCGACGTTCGGGTAAAAGGCTTGCGCCACTTTCGCGTAAGCCCGGTATGGATCTTTCGTCAGCAGCAGCGCCATCCCCTTCGGAGCCTTTGCTGCCACATCAGGATGCACCAGGCAAGCGCCCGCGGCGCTTTGGGCAAACGCATCGACGTAACGCTTGTTATCGAGAAAGCCAACGTCGGTTTTTGCCGCCATTTCAAGCGCCGAAACGTCGGAGTATTCCCTATTCGGGTCGGCACCACCGGCCATCTCCGCACCCGATATCTCGGCCAGCTTGGCAAGGGTAAAGGGACCGGCAATGGCAAAGAAGCGTGGGTCCGCCATCCTTTATTCTTTCGGCTCCGGAACCTTAACGGTCGTCACGGTTTGATTGAGACGCGCAATAATTTCGTCGGTGACATCCATCCTTTTGGCAAAGAAAGCAACCATATCGCTACGCATTATGACCGTAATATTGTTTTGCGCGGCAAAATTCGCGACCACGCCACCGACCGCCTTGTTCGCTTCCACCATGGCTTTCGAACGGACTTCGTTCATGCCCTGCTTGCGCTTCTGCACTTGACGCTGAAAATCGACAACGCGTTTTTCAAATTTCCGGCGCTCTTGAGTGTAGGCCTCCGCCGATACGATCGCCCGTTTGCGCGCCAGCTCCCGGTCCGCCTTACGAAGTTCATCTTCCTCCGCCTGGATCAGGCCCTGTAGCGACGAGCGATACTCTTCAAGCTGCTTTCTTATGCTTTTGAAAACAACGCCCTGGGCATTGATCTTCTGCAGATTGATCACCCCAATGCTAAGCGTCGCCGGTTCCCCGGCCTTTTGTTGAGAGAACGCCGGAGCGCTCACAAAACAAAGGGCCAATAGCGAAACCAACGCCAATCGCAAAATTCTCGAAAAAAACATTCGATTAGAACCTTGTTCCGAAATTGATCCGAACTGTTTCCTCACGGTCGAAATCTTCCTTCAGCCACGGAAGACCGATATCCAGGCCAATGGGGCCAAAATTGGACCGCCAGGTGAACCCGACGCCACTGGCAGCCCGGACGCTTCCCGTATCCTGGACTTCGGTACCGGAATCGCTGATTGAAGTGAGCCCGCCGAAGTCTGTAAATACCCGTCCGTTGACAGGGATTTCCTGGGGGAACCCCAATGGGAACCTAAGCTGGATCTTGCCGGTATAATAAAGCTCGCCGCCCAGTGCGTCGTCGGTTGAGGTGTCGCGAGGACCTATACCGGATGTTTCAAAGCCCCGCACACTCTCGCCACCGATAAAAGAGCGATCCGTCAAATCAACGTCCTCACCCAACCCGATGATCGAACCCGCCGTGCCGCTGACCTGCAGCACCCATTCCTTATCAATTTCGAAAAATTTAGCCAACAATACCCGATTGCGAAAAAAGCTTTTGGTCCCGCCAAGCCCGGCAACATCGTTCGAGAGGCTCGCATACCAACCTTCGTTCGGGGAGAAACGGTTGTCCCGGGTGTCGTATGTGATGAAGTGGCCAACCTGCGAAATTGTCTCCTCACCTTCAGCAGCTTTAATGAATCGCGACGCCGAATCATCCACGTCCGTCACGTCCGACATCTCGAACAAATACTTATACCCTTGCCGGATATTTTCGGTGATCGGGTAGCTCGCCCTCAAGGCAAAGCCCTTCTTCTCGATATCGTGGGATTGCGTGTCCTGCAGATCCTGATTGACAAGGAAGATATCGCCGCCTGCGGCAATCTCGCGCCCCAAGAAGTAAGGATCTGTAAAAGAAAAATCGACTTCGCTACCCGTACCAGCCAGCGTAAAACTCAGCTTTGTATCGTAACCTTTGCCCAGCAAATTCCTTTCGCGGATCGTAATGTCGCCAAGCGGCCCCTGTGACGTGGAGTACCCCGCGCCGAAAGTGAGTGCACCGGTCGATTTTTCCTCGACGTTGACTTCGATCACGGTTTTGTCGGGCGCACTTCCTGGCACCCTGGCAACCTGAACTTTTCCGAAAAACCCCAGGTTCTGAACACGTTGGCGCGAACGCCCAAGTTTGGCGGCGTTGAAGGCGTCGCCCTCCACGAGACGGAATTCCCGCCGGATAACTTCGTCGACGGTTCGAACATTTCCGCCTATGTCGACGCGTTCGACGAAAACGCGAGGACCTTCATTAACCTCGAACGTCACGTCAATCGTTTTACTCTCGCGGTCGCGATTCAACCGTGGCCGAACATCAACAAACGCGTATCCAAGCGTGCCAACGGATTCGGAGATCGCATCGACGGTTTTGTCGATGGCATCAACCCCATACCAGTCGCCTTGCGCGACCTCCATCTGTTCCTTGACCGCTTCAGAGTCCAAACCGCGTAGCTTTACATCGACATCGACGACACCGAATTGGTAACGCGGCCCCTCGTCAACGGTGAAGGTGATGAAAAAATCCGAGCGATCCGGTGTCAATTCGGCAACCGCCGACATAACCCGAAAATCCGCAAACCCTTCATTAAGATAATAGCGGCGCAAAAGTTCGCGATCCAACGTCAAGCGGTCGGGATCATAACGATCATCCGAAGAGAAAAGCCGATACCACCGTGTCTCCCGCGTTCGTATTTCATCCAATAAATCGCCATCGCTGAACTCGCGATTGCCGAGAAATCTGATTTTTCGAACTTCGGTCAACGAGCCTTCACTAATCTCGAGAACCAGGTTTATGCGGTTTTGCGGAAGTTGAATGACCTTAGGTTCCACCGTCGCCGCAAACCGGCCATTTCGCCGGTACAGGGTCAGGATACGCTTTACGTCGGCCTGGACTTTTGAGCGCGTAAAAATAATACGCGGTCGCAACGTGACTTCCGTTCTCAGTTCCTCGTCTTTCAGGCGTTCATTTCCCTCGAATGCGATCCGATTGATCACCGGGTTTTCGGTCACGTTGACAACCAAAACACCGCCCCGGCGACGGATGGTCACATCGGCGAACAGTCCGGTGGCAAAAAGGCTTTTCAGAGAACGGTTAATACGCAAGGGATCAAACGCGTCGCCCTCGCGGACCAGCAGATATGAACGAACCGTCTCCGGCTCGATTCGTTGCCCCCCCTCGACGACGATCTCGCGGATCACGGTGTTCGACTGCGCGTCCGCCTGGGTCGCCAAAAACCCCGGCCACAAAACGCCAGCGGCTAGCAGCAGAATGGAAAGATAACGACGCAAGAGTTTACCCCCGGACTTTATCGTTGTTTTCAGGTGACGAGCCCCTTCAAGAACTCAAGCACCCTGAAATGGTGCACCAAATCATTCCAAGTGGCGAAAACCATTAGGAGCAATACCAAAATAAGTCCGAAACGGAAACCGTATTCTTGGATACGCTCGGTCAACGGTCGCCCCCGAATTGCCTCGGCGAAAAAGAAAACCAGATGTCCTCCGTCAAGCATCGGTATCGGAAAAAGGTTAATCAACCCCAAATTAATGGATAACACAGCCATAAAATTGATCAGGTTCACAAAGCCGCCTTCCGCGACTTCGGCCGACATCTGAGCTATTCTCAGTGGTCCACCTAGCTCTTCGGACGGTCGGGACCCAACGATTATCTGTCCCAGATATTCGAGGATACGCCCACTCATCGAGATAGTCACTTCGACAGATTTCCAAACCGCCTCCGCAGGCCCGAAACGAACATATTCCACCTTGGAGGAATCAGCCGCAACGCCAAGCAGACCCACCTCGCGTTCCTGCCCATCGGCACCGGAAACCTTATGAACCACGGGCGTTGCCGTCAAATTCCTTTCGCCACCGTCCCGCGCAACGACGATCTGGATGGGTACGCCGGGCTTTCCCGATATGATACGCCTAAGATCGTCAAACGAATGGATAGTTTCATCGCCGACGCGCAAAATCTCATCGCCTGGCAACAACCCCGCCCGTTCCGCCGCGCTGTCGGACTGGACCGTCGCAACGAACGGCAATAGGCGCGGACTGCCCGATATCCCGAAAATGCCCGCAAAAAGAACGATGGCGAACGCGAAATTGGCAATCGGTCCCGCCGCCACGATGGCGATGCGTTGCAGCAAGCCCTTGTGGGCGAAGGAAACTTTCTTCTCGGCATCGGTTAGGGGGCGCTCATCGCCTTCATCGTCCGACATGCTGTCGGCTTCACCGAACATCTTGACGTATCCGCCGAGAGGAATTGCGCTGATCTTCCAGCGGGTTCCGGCCTTGTCGTTCCAGCCATAAATTTCCGGTCCGAACCCAATGGAAAAGACATCAACCCGCACGCCGGATCGACGGGCCACCCAATAGTGCCCCATCTCGTGAACGAAAACGAGCACGCTCAATACAAAAACAAACGGGACGACGTTATCCCAAACGAAACCAAATAATTCCATAAACAGTTATCCGTCCTTCGGTTTCTAGCGTCTAGTGGCGGTGCGACATTGCGGAAATGAGGCCCTGGGCGATGTCGCGCGCAGTAGCGTCTGCCGAATAAACGTCTTCCAGCGTATCGAGCGGTCCGTTGGCGACCCTGCCCAGGGTTTCCTCGACGACGCGCGCAATATCGAGAAAACCGATCTCCAGGCCGAGAAAACTCTGCACCGCTTGTTCATTCGCCGCATTAAGAATGGTGGTGGCCGAACCGCCCGTTTGCAACGCCTCACGCGCAAGCCGCATCGCCGGAAAGCGTTCCGGGCTAGGTTTTTCGAACGTCAGCGTTCCGATGTCGGCCAAGGAAAGACGTGGTGCCGGGGTCGCCACTCGCTGCGGCCACCCGAGCGTATAAGCTATCGGAATACGCATGTCAGGCGATCCCAACTGGGCCAGCACGGAACCATCCACATACGCGACCATGCTGTGGACGACTGACTGCGGATGCACCAGAATTTCGATCTGATCTTCGGCAACCGGGAAAAGATGGTAGGCCTCGATCAATTCCAGACCTTTGTTCATCATGGTTGCCGAATCGACCGAAATTTTGGCCCCCATATCCCAATTTGGATGCGCGACAGCCTGCTCGCGGGTCACGACCTCCATATCGGTGGCATCCATGCGCAGGAACGGTCCGCCCGAGGCCGTCAGAATTATTTTTTCGATACGATCCGCCTGCGCAAAGTCCATCACCTGGAATATGGCGTTGTGTTCGGAGTCCACCGGCAGCAACACAGCACCACTGCACGCGATTTCCGCCATCATTACATCGCCGGCGGAAACCAGACACTCCTTGTTCGCCAAAGCCACGACCGCGCCACGGCGAACGGCCTCCAGCGTCGGACGCAAACCAGCGGCCCCGACGATGGACGACATCACCCAATCGGCGGGCCGGGCGGCCGCCTCGACAATGGCCTCCGGACCGGCGGCAATTTCGACGCCGCTGCCCGATAGTTCCTTTTTTAAGTCTGCGTAGCGGGACTCGTCGGCAACGACGGCAAATTTCGCTTTCAACCGCCGGGCCTGATCGGCCAGCAAAGAGACGTTCGAATTTCCCGTCAACGCCTCGACCTGGAATGCATCGGGCTGCCGCTCGACCAGATCAACCGTGTTACAGCCAACAGATCCCGTTGAGCCGAGAATTGTAACCCGCCTATTGGCCGATGCGGATGGGGCGTCGTTCAAAACCATTTCAACCCATTATCCTGATAAATCAGAGAGACCAAAGTGACCACAACCGCCACCGCCAGAAGGCCGTCCACCCTGTCCAATAGCCCCCCATGCCCAGGCATGATCGACCCAGAGTTTTTTACCCCAAAGCGGCGCTTTACCCAAGACTCGAACAGGTCCCCACCTTGCGCAACGATGGCCAGAAAACCACTGAAAACGGCCAACGACCAAAACCCGGTGTTGCCGGCCGCGAAGGCAAATGCGGCTCCGACGGCACCTGCGCAAATAACGCCGCCGATCAAACCGGCCCAGGTCTTTTTCGGGCTTACACTCGGCAATAATTTAGGCCCGCCGATTGATCGCCCAAAAGCATAGGCCCCCGTATCCGTCGCCCAGACCAGCGCAAACAGCCAATAAACAGCATCGCGCCCGGCCCCATCGCGCAGCCACACCAACGACACCATCGGAATTCCAATATAAAGGACGCCCGCCGAAACCCACCGCGCACCGCCAGCTTTAACGCCGGCCCCGGCAGACGGTTCGGTGCCGCCGAATATCAAGGCGGCACCTCCAGCCAAAACAACGCCCGCTCCAAGTGCGGCAAGACCAAGATGGTACCGGCCAGACCCCGCAGCCACGATCGCGCTAATCAAACACAGTGCAGCCACCACCACTTCGGCCGATATCGTTTTGCAGCCACACAGGCGGCCCCATTCCCAAATGAGGACGGCACAGCCGACGGCAATGAGCCCTTCAAAAAATGGGAAACCAAAATGGATAGCTGCCAAGGTAGGTGGCAATGCCACGACCGCCGAAATAATACGCGTCCAGATGGCGCCGCCCCCTTTTTCCGATGTCGGCGTTAACCGCCTGTCATACCGAAACGCCGTTCGCGCCCCTGAAATTCGACAACGGCCTCATCAAACCGTTCGCGTGAAAAGTCCGGCCAATACGTATCGACGAAGACAAACTCCGTATAGGCGAGCTGCCATAGAAGGAAGTTGCTCACGCGCTGTTCCCCGCTGGTCCGGATCAACAAATCGGGGTCGGGCAGGTCGGTCAGGAACAGATGATCCGAAAAAACCGCCTCGGTGATGTCTTCTGGAGCCAGCAACCCCGCCTTCACGGCCTCGGCGACGCGGCGCGCGGCGGTCGTGATTTCCTGGCGGCCCCCATAATTCAGGGCGATGACCAGGGTGAGGCGGGTGTTTTCAATCGTCAGTGCCTCGGCGTCCTCAATCAACGAAACGATGTCCGCAGCCAGAGCAGACCGTTCACCGACGACCCGCAACCGCACCCCGTTTTTGTGGAGATTTCCAACTTCGTTGCGCAAATACAGCCGCAACAGTCCCATCAGATCCCGAATTTCCCCCTTCGGCCGGTTCCAGTTCTCGGACGAAAAGCCAAACAAGGTAAGAACCGATACGCCGGAATCCGCAGCCGCCTCGACAACCTCACGCGCAACCTCGACACCCCGACGATGACCAGCGATGCGCGGCAGGCCGCGCGCCTTTGCCCAGCGCCCGTTGCCGTCCATAATAACGGCCACGTGCAAAGGCTGGGTAGCACCGTCACGAGTTTGTGGAACGACTTTCATCCGATCAAACCTGCATTATTTCGCTTTCTTTATTGCTCAGGGTCTCATCGATTTTCTTAATATGTTCATCGGTAAGATCTTGAATCCGACTGCCGTAATCCTTCAGTTCGTCCTGCGAAATATCACCGCCTTTTTCAGCTTTTTTCAAATCGTCCAAGGCATGACGACGAACGTTACGCACGGCAATCCGAGATTCTTCGGCATATTTTCCAGCGACTTTCGTCAATTCCACGCGCCGCTCCTCGGTCAGAGCCGGAATGGGAACCCGCACAAGCTGGCCGTCATTGGACGGGTTAAGGCCCAACCCTGATTCCAAAATCCCCTTCTCGACCGCTTTGACCAGTCCCTTGTCCCAGACTTGAACAGTCAGCATCCGTGGTTCCGGCACACTGATAGTTCCAACCTGGCTCAACGGCATCCTGCTGCCATAGGCATCAACCGTGACGGGTTCCAGCAGGCTTGTCGATGCCCGCCCCGTTCGTAAACCACCAAATTCCTTTGCCAGGGCGTCAACCGCGCCCTTCATTCGCCGTTCGAAGTCGCCTTTAATTGCCGCAAATTTTCCGTCAACCACATCCACCTCCCTTTAGCGGATAACCGTATATACGCCGTCCCCCCGGACGACATCCCCAAACGCTCCCGGATTGTGAAGCGAAAAAACGAGAATTGGAACCTTGTTGTCTCGTGCGAGTACAATTGCCGCCGCATCCATGACTTTGAGGTTACGCACCAGCACGTCCTGATAAGTCAATTCACTGTATCGCTCGGCGTCCGCAACCATTTTCGGATCGGCGGAGTAGACGCCGTCCACCTGCGTCGCCTTCAATATCGCGTCGCACCCCATTTCGACCGCGCGAAGAGCGGCGGCGGTATCGGTGGTAAAGAACGGGTTTCCGGTTCCAGCCGCAAAAATAACGACCCGGCCTTTTTCCATGTGCCGAATCGCGCGGCGGCGAATATAGGTTTCACAAACCGAAGCAATCGGAATGGCAGATTGCACCCTTGTCTCGACACCCTTTTTTTCAAGGGTGTTTTGAACGGCAAGCGCATTAATGACGGTCGCCAACATTCCCATGTAGTCGGCCCCGGCGCGATCCAGCCCCGATTCCTGCGCCATATTACCGCGAAAAATGTTACCCGCGCCGATAACCACCGACACTTGAACACCCATATCGGTAACCGCTTTGATTTCGTCGGTAATGCGGCCAACAGTCTCAAAGTCGAAACCGAATTCCCGTTTGCCCATCAACCCTTCACCGGAAAGTTTCAGGAGAACGCGCCGGTATTTCGGTTCTGACTGCATAGGATTTCCCGTCCGTTCAGATCAAGTTACAAAAACAGCCGCAGTCGCGCCTGCGGCTCCAGCTGATACTACACCATTCAATATAGGTCGGTCTTGGACAAATTAGCGGAATCACGGCCCCACGCTTTAGCGCAGGGCCGGTTTTTTCGCAAAAATCACCCGCCAGCCGTTGCGGCCACTTCGGCGGCGAAATCTTCGTCCCTTTTGGCCAGGCCTTCGCCCAGCGCGTAACGGACAAAACCGCTGACTGTCGCCGCGCCACCGGCTTCCTCGCCAGCCTTCGCAACCACGTCACCGACCTTGCTCTCGCCATCAACGACGAAAACCTGGTCTACGAGGCAGGCTTCCTCGTAGAATTTACGCAAGCGCCCCTCGACCATCTTTTCGATGATGTTCTCGGGCTTGCCACTGGCACGAGCCTGATCAGACAGCACGCTTTTTTCACGTTCCAGCGCTTCCGGCTCCAGATCGTCACGCGAAACCGACTGCGGGTTGGCCGCGGCCACGTGCATGGCGACCTGCTTGCCTGCGAGAGCCAGCTTGGCGGCATCGCCTTCAGATTCCACGGCAACGAGAACCGCGATTTTGCCAATGCCGTCACCGGCCGCGTTATGAATGTACGAGCCGATAACGCCGCTTTTGATCTTCATCACCTGGGCCCGCCGAAGCGACATGTTCTCGCCGATGGTTGCGATCATATGGGTCAACTGTTCGGCCACGGTGCGATCATCGCCACCGGGATACGCGGCGGCTTTGACGGCTTCCATATCCCCGTCATTCGCCAGCGCAATGACGGCAACCGATTTAACGAATTCCTGGAACGTTTCGTTGCGCGCCACAAAGTCGGTTTCGGCGTTGACTTCAACGACCGCACCAGCGTTTCCGTCAAGCGCGATGCCGACCAAACCTTCAGAAGCTATACGCCCGGCCTTCTTGGCCGCGGCGGCCAAACCCTTTTTGCGCAGCCAGTCGACGCCGGCCTGGATGTCACCATCGGTTTCGCCCAGCGCTTTCTTGCAATCCATCATGCCCGCGCCCGTAATTTCGCGCAGCTCCTTCACCAATGCGGCGGTAATCTGTGCCATTGTTTTCCTCGTAAAACTAATTCTTGCTTGATCCGAAGGGCGTATCCGGGGCAACCCGGTGCCCTTCGGAATTTCAGGTTCAGGCTTCGGCTTTGGGCTCTTCGGCCTTGGGCTCTGCGGCGGGTGCTTCCTCAGCCTTCACTTCCTCAGCCTTCACTTCCTCAGCCTTCACTTCTTCGGCCTTGGGTTCGGCGACCACTTCCTCGGGCAGAACCTCGACGGGAACTTCTTCGCTCTCGCCAACGTCCCCGCCGGTTGCCGTCATTTCTTCGCGGATGCCGGAAAGAACCGTGCCCGCTACAAGATCGCAATACATGCCGATGGCGCGAATGGCGTCGTCATTGCCCGGAATGGGGAATTGGATGCCGTCGGGATTACTGTTGCTATCAACAACCGCAACCACCGGAATGTTCAGCTTGTTGGCTTCGGCAATGGCGATGCCTTCCTTGTTTGTGTCGATGACAAACATGATGTCCGGCAACCCGCCCATGTCCTTGATGCCACCCAACGCGCGGTCCAGCTTGTCGCGCTGGCGCGTAATGCGAAGCAGTTCCTTCTTGGTCAGGCCCTGGGTTTCGCCGTCAAGCTGTTCTTCCAACGTGCGAAGCTGCTTGATCGAGTTCGAAATGGTCCGCCAGTTGGTCATCATGCCACCAAGCCAACGGTGGTTGACGTAATACTGACCACACTTTTTCGCCGCCTCGGCAACCTTGCCGCTGGCCTGACGCTTGGTTCCGACGAACAACACGCGCCCGCCCGCCGATACGACTTCTTCCACCGCTTTCATGGCCTGATAGAGCATGGGGACGGTTTGCTGAAGATCGATGATGTGAATCTTGCTGCGGACGCCGAAAAGATACGGGCCCATTTTGGGATTCCAGCGACGGGTGTTATGTCCGTAATGGACGCCAGCTTCCACGAGCTGACGCATAGTAAACGTGGGAAGTGCCATTAAATCTGGTCCTTTTCCGGTTGGCCTCCACGGGCAAGGTCCGAAACCATTTTCGGACACCGGAGCGACCGATCCGACGAATTTGCGCCGGGGCCGCACGCCCGTGTGCGTATTTCAAGGGCGCGTAGTTAGCCCCCCCGCCCGCTCAATGCAAGGGAAATCCTAGCCGAAGTCAAATTTCCTCGGCGCTTAAAACGCCGGGGATTTGCTGGACCGACCAGATTATAGACGGCGAGACCGAATAGCCGCCGGGAAGGGCGATTTCGACCTCGCGGCCGCCATCAAGGCCGCAGATCAGACTGATCCGTCCCCTGCCCCGCCCTTCGCTGGCCAGAGCCTCTTTCAGGGCCGTCAGATGGTGGGGGTCGCCTAACCTGATTTTCAGGCCGGGACTGGCCCCCGCCGTGGCGTCGGCCAGGGGCGTTACCGAATGGGCGGTAAAACGCACACCTTCCCCGTCAAACTGCACGCTCGCTTTGATAAGCACCGCGCTGCGGACCTCAAGACATTCACGCGCGGCGGAAAGGACTTCGGAAAAAACCGTGACCTCGAAGTCGCCGGTCTGGTCCGAGCACGCAATAAACGCGTATCGATTGCCGCGTTTTGATGTTCCCTCGCGCTTGCCCATGATGATACCGGCAAGCGAGACCGGCCCCGAATGCCCGCCACCAAGGACCTCGGCAATCGGTTTCACGCCGATGCGCTCCAGGCTCTTGCCATAGGAACCGAGCGGATGCTCCGACAGATAAATACCGACCGCTTCAAATTCATGGCGCAGGCGATCCATCTTCGGCCAGTCGGGCACGGTGGCAAGCCTTTCCAGCGGCGTGGGCATTGCCGCTTCGCCGAACAATCCTATCTGATTGCTGGCTTTTTCCGCGGAAACGGCGGTGGCGTGGCGAAGCACGCTTTCGATACCTTCAAACATCTGCCGACGATTGGCATTAAAGCAATCAAGGGCGCCGGCACGAACCAGATTCTCAAGTTGCCGCTTGTTGACGGCATGAGCATCCAAACGGTTGGCAAGATCGGTAAGGTCTTTAAACCGTCCATTATCCTGGCGTTCGTTAACCAGCACGGCCATCGCACCGCTACCCACGTTCTTGACGGCGGCCAGTGCATAGCGGATCGCGCCGTTGCCGCTATCGGCCTCGCGTTCAACCGAGAAATCGACCAGTGAGGCATTTATATCCGGTGCCAGCAACGGAACTTTCAAGCGGTCCAGTTCCTGCTTGTAAACCGCCATCTTGTCGGTGTTTTGCATATCCAGCGTCATTGACGCGGCAATGAACTCGACCGGATAGTTGGCCTTCATATAGGCCGTCTGGTAGGCAACCAGGGCATAGGCCGCGGCGTGAGACTTGTTGAAGCCATAACCGGCGAATTTGGCAACCTGATCAAAAATATCCGAGGCTTTACCTTTTGGCACATTGCGCTCAACCGCACCCGTGACGAAAATCTCCCGCTGCTTGTCCATCTCGGCCTTGATCTTTTTGCCCATGGCCCGGCGCAAAAGATCGGCTCCGCCCAGGGTAAAGCCGGAAAGCTCCTGGGCGATCTGCATGACCTGTTCCTGATAGATCATGATCCCGTAAGTTTCTTTCAGGATAGTTTCCAGGGTCGGATACAGGTAATCGGGCTTCTCGTCGCCGTGTTTGCGTCGAATATAGCTTGGAATGTTATCCATCGGTCCGGGCCGATAAAGAGCCACGATGGCGATAATTTCCTCGAAGGTATCGGGTTTGAGTTTGCGCAGGACATCTCGCATTCCCGAGCTTTCCAACTGGAACACGCCGGTGGTTTCGGCCCGCGCCAAAAGCTCGAACGTCGGCCCATCGTCAAACGGCAGATGGGACAATTCGATGGTGATCCCCCTGTCCGCCACCAGTTCGACCGCCTTGGCCAGAACCGTCAACGTTTTGAGACCAAGGAAATCGAATTTCACCAGCCCGGCCGATTCCACCCACTTCATATTGAAACCGGTGACCGGCATGTCGGAACGCGGATCTCGATAAAGTGGGATCAGCTCTTCAAGCGGGCGGTCGGCGATGACAACACCGGCAGCATGGGTCGAAGCATGCCGGTAAAGCCCCTCCAGCCGCAGGCCAAAATCGAACAAGCGGGCGACTTGTTCGTCCTCGTCGATCATTTGCTTCAATTGGGGCTCGGTCGCCCTGGCCTGTTCGAGGGTCGTCGGTTTGGCCGGATTATTGGGAACCAGTTTGCAGATACGATCAACCTGCGGATAGGGCATCTGCAAAACGCGGCCAACGTCGCGCAACACCGCGCGGGCCTGCAACTTTCCGAAGGTGATGATCTGGGCCACCTTGTCGCGACCGTATTTCTCCTGAACGTGACGGATAACCAGATCACGCTTGTCCTGGCAAAAGTCGATATCGAAATCGGGCATGGACACGCGTTCTGGGTTAAGAAACCGCTCGAATAAAAGCCCGAAACGTATTGGATCTAAATCGGTAATGGTCAAAGACCAGGCGACCACCGAACCGGCACCAGACCCACGCCCCGGCCCGACCGGGATCGAATGCACGTTGGCCCAGTGAATGAATTCGGCGACGATCAGGAAATAGCCGGGAAACCCCATTTCGACGATGATGCTCAATTCGTCATCAAGGCGCGCAAAATATTTCTTTTCGATTTCCGCGCGTACTTCAGCACTCATGTCGTCGGCCAGGACCTGGTTTTTCAGTCGAACTTCCAGCCCTCTCCGGGCCATGTCACGTAATTCGTCTTCTTCGTTGCGCCCTTCACCGCAGTCATAAGGCGGCAAAATGGGGTCGATCTTTTCGACCATGAAAGCGCAGCGCCGAGCGATAACCAGGGTATTGTCCACGGCCTCGGGCAGATCGGCGAAAAGAACCCGCATCTCCTCGGCGCTTTTGAACCCGTGCTCGCGCGTCAGACGTCGCCGGTCGTCTTCCGAAACGTACTTGCCCTCGGCGATGCAAATCAACGCGTCGTGGGCGTCGAACATGTCGGGCTCGGAAAAGAATGCCTCGTTGGTGGCAACCAAAGGCAGATCGTGGGCGTAGGCCAAATCGATCAGCGCCGCTTCAATTTCCAGTTCAACCGGAAGGCCGTGACGCATGATCTCGACATAAAGGCGTCCGGGGAACGCCGTCTTGAGACGCAGGAGAACGGCCTCGGCGGCATCTGACTGGCCTTCGGCGAGAAGCCGTCCAACCGGGCCGGATGGGCCGCCACTAAGGGCAATAAGGCCGTCGCCGCAGCCCTCCAGCGCGCTGATCGGCACGCGAGCTTCGTCATCTTCCTCGATATCGAGAAAAGCGATTTTGAGCAACTTTAGCAGGTTCTTGTAACCGACGTCGTTCTGGACCAGCAGGACAAGACCGTCAGAACCGTCAGGCCCGGAGCTATTCCCGCGGAACTTCGCCTCACCATCGCCTTCGCGCGCAATCGCCAGCTGGCAACCCACGATCGGCTGGATTCCCGCGCCCGCGCAAGCCGTCGAAAATTCCATGGCACCGAACATGTTATTGGTATCGGTCATCGCCACGGCGGGCATACGCCGGTCGGTTGCCAGTTTCACCAGATCGGGAACACGTATCGCCCCTTCAAGCAGCGAATAGGCTGAGTGGACGCGCAGATGAACAAAATCAGCATGGGCCATGGCGTCAGTCTTCGATCAATAAGCCGTTTTCAAGGCGGACAATGCGGTCCATGCGGGCTGCAAGGTCGGCGTTGTGGGTGGCAATAAGCAAGGCCAGCCCGGCCCCGCGCGCCAAACGCAAAAGCACCGAAAACACATCGGCTGCCGTTTCCGGATCGAGATTGCCGGTAGGTTCGTCAGCCAACATCAGGCGGGGCGCATTGGCCAGCGCACGCGCAATGGCGACACGCTGCTGTTCGCCGCCCGACAACTGACCCGGACGGTGGGTGGCGCGCTCAGTCAATCCCAGGACACCCAGCAGTTCAGCGGCCCGCGTTGCGGCTTCGCGTTTGCCAAGCCCCGCGATAATTTGCGGAACGACGATATTTTCCAGGGCCGAGAATTCCGGCAACAGGTGATGGTACTGGTAAACAAAACCGATGTTATGTCGGCGCAGGCGGGTGCGCGCATCGTCGTTCAGGTCGCTGCCGGTTTGACCGGAAATCGTGATTTCACCGGAATCGGGGGCCTCCAAAAGCCCCGCGATATGCAAGAGCGTTGATTTGCCCGCACCCGACGGGCCGACCAGCGCCACGACCTCGCCCGAATTGATCTGTAGATCGACGCCCTTCAAGACCTCGAGAACCCCGCGTCCCTGAACGAACGTGCGGGTGATGGCATCCAGTTTCAGCACGAGCTCACTCATAGCGCAATGCCTCCGCCGGATCGATTTTCGAGGCCCGCCACGAAGGATACAAAGTGGCCAGGAAAGACAACCCCAGCCCCATGCAAACCACGGTCACGACCTCGTAGGGATTGACTTCGGCCGGTAGGCGCGAAAGGAAATAGATGGTTTCGTCGAACAGTTCCGTTCCGGTCAGAGATTGAATGGCCTGACGGACGCTTTCAATGTTCTGGCAGAAAACCAGACCCAGAACAAATCCGGCCAGGGTTCCAATCACGCCGATGCTGGCGCCGCTCAGGAAGAATATTCGCATGACCATCCCGCCGGTCGCGCCCATCGTGCGCAAAATGGCGATATCGCGCCCCTTATCCTTAACCAACATGATCATGCTTGAAATAATATTGAACGCGGCGACGACGATGATCAGCGTCAGGATCAGGAACATGACGTTGCGTTCCACCTGAATGGCGTTGAAAAAGCTGGAATTCACCTGCTGCCAGTCGTGAACGCGCCCGGCCTTGCCGATAACGCCGGAAACCTCGCGCCCCGCCGCCTTGGCGTTGTCAGGATCCTCGATAAATATTTCCAGACTGGTGACCGAATCCTTCATCTTGAAATAGACTTGCGCGGCCTCCAGGGGCATGAAGATGAAACTGGAATCGTACTCGTACATGCCGATGTTGAACGTGGCGGCGACTTTATATGCCCGCATGCGCGGAACGGTACCGAAGGCGGTAACGTTTCCGTTGGGCGAAATCAAAGTGATTTTATCGCCGATTCTAAGGCCCAAAAGTGAGGCGAGACGCGATCCGATCAGAACCGAATCCTTGCCGTTCACGTTGTCCAGGGAACCGGCCACGATATTTTCGGCAATGATCGGGCGCTTTTTCAGATCATCGGTGCGCATGCCACGCACAACCGCGCCACGCGCAACACCACGTGCCGTCGCCATGATCTGGCCCTCAATCAGGGGCGATACCAAAACGACACCGGGAATCTTGCGGGTCTTCGCCGCCAGTTCGTCAAAATCGGGCAACTGGTTGGCGTAGCCCGAGGCCATAAGATGCCCATTGATACCCAGAATCCGGCTCAACAACTCCTGACGGAAGCCGTTCATCACCGACATGACGATAATCAGCGTCGCCACACCAAGCGCAATTCCGGTCAGTGAAAACCACGCAATGACCGAAATAAACCCTTCGCGCCGGCGCGCCCGCAGGTAGCGCATGGCCATCATACGTTCGAAGGCCGAAAACACGTGGCGTTCCCCTTCCCTTTTTCTTCTCAATCAGTCCGCGTCAATCAGCCCGCGAGCCGTGCGAAGGCATCGTCGATGCCGATTTCCTCGCGTTCCCCGCTCTTGCGGTTTTTCAACTCGACCACGCCCGTTTTCAACCCGCGCGGGCCGATGATCAGTTGCCATGGCAGGCCAATCAGGTCCATGTCGGCGAATTTGACACCGGCACGCCCCCCGCGATCATCGTACAGAACCTCGACACCAGCCTTGGTCAGGCGCGCATACAGGTTATCACAGGCCGAGGCGCATTCCTCGTCATTCGCCTTGAGGTTTATCAGTCCGACCTTGAACGGGGCCACGGATTCCGGCCACACGATGCCGTTCTCGTCGTGCGAGGCTTCGATGATGCCCGCAACAAGACGTGAAACGCCGATACCATACGAACCGCACTCAAGATTGGTGCTTTCGCCGTCGGGTCCGTTAACCATCGCCCCCATGGCTGCGCTATATTTTGTGCCGAACGAGAAAATATGGCCAACCTCGATGCCGCGCTGCACCTTCAGCTTGTCGCCGAGGGATTTTTCGACGCCGTCGTCGCGCTGTTCGTCGACGGCGGCATAAAGCGAGGTGACGTGATCGACCGTGCGCTGCATGTCGTCGTCGTTATCGTAGTTCAGGTCCGCGCCGCGCAAATCCATATCGACGAAATCGGCGTGGCAGCCAATCTCGGATTCGCCCGTATCGGCCAAAATCAGGAATTCGTGGCTTAGGTCGCCGCCAATGGGGCCGGTATCGGCGCGCACCGGAACCGCCTTCAGACCAAGGCGCTCGAAGGTGCGCATGTAGCACACGAACATCCGGTTGTAGGAACGCCGTGCGCCATCGCTATCCAGGTCGAACGAATAAGCGTCCTTCATCAAAAACTCACGCCCGCGCATAACGCCAAAACGAGGCCGCACCTCGTCGCGGAACTTCCACTGGATGTGGTAGAGCAGCTTGGGCATGTCCTTGTAGCTTTTCATATTGTCGCGCACGATCTGCGTGATCTGCTCTTCGTTGGTGGGGCCGAACAGCATGTCGCGATCATGGCGGTCGCGGATTCGCAGCATCTCGGGGCCGTAGTCGTCATAACGCCCACTCTCGCGCCACAACTCAGCCGACTGGATGGTCGGCATCAGCATTTCCTGGCAACCGGCTTGGTCCTGCTCTTCACGAACGACTTGTTCGATTTTTTTCAGCACCCGGTATCCCAGCGGCAACCACGAATAGATTCCGGCGCTGGCCTGACGGATCATTCCGGCGCGCAACATCAATCGGTGCGAAACGATCTGCGCCTCGGTGGGGTTTTCTTTTAAAGTCGGTAGGAAATACTGCGACAATCGCATCTGGCCGTTGTCCTCTCTGGGGATTCCTTGGATAACGGCGGCACTTTAGGCGATGGGCCGCGCGACATCAATGGGGCGGACGGATGCTTTCAGTCGGCATCAACATCCACGTCATCGCTAGCATCAAATATCCGGTGCGAGGGTTCGCGCCGAAAAAGCCTCCGTCCCAACCAAATGCTGGGCACCAGAACGATGGCCGAGGTGATGAAAAGGACCATTTTGCTTGGCTCGCCTTCCGACGTCCCCGCAGCGACAACCCGCGACAGCACCCAAATAGCAACTAACGCCGCCAAAAACATAATGATCTTGAGTATCCGCATGATCCTCTCCCCGTCTTATGAGTTGGCGCTTAGGGATGAACCACCGACACCACGCTACGACCGTGGGCGTCGATGCCGGGCTTGAATTTGGTGTCGTCGGCAGCCACATGGGTGATAAGACGGTTTACGCGCGCCCGCGCTCAGCGTAGCTGAATCGGCCAACGCCGAGGCGATTGATACGCTTTGCACTGCGCCGATATACAAGGAGAACCTGCAAAAGCACGTTTTCAAAACCGCCCTCCATAGTTGCCTCTTAACAAAGGGGTCGGGGTTCGATACATTCTGTTCGTCATATTAATATGACAACTGACGGAAAGTAAAAGCAAAGGGAATGCGGAGACTTGGTTCGTTTTGCGTCAAATTGCGGCCCAATCTTTTATATTCAGGCCGGTCATGAGAACGAAAGGTAACTTTCCTGCAGTGATTTTGGCCTAAGTGAAAAAATACCAACCCTTTGTTTTTGAGCTGATGGTTTGACAATTTTTACCGGAAGACTTTAATAATGCGGTACGAGATTGCAACAAAGGTGGACATTCCCGCATTAAAACCCCACTATCATAGGTAACAACAACACCCAAACCAGGGGTAATAGATCGCTTAAGGAGGGTAATATGGCAGCACAACGGAGAGGTGAGCCATGACAGAAAAAAAACGCATTCCTAAAGGCACACCAAATCTCATCGACAAATACGTCGGATCGCGGGTTCGGGCTCGCCGAGTCGGGTTGCGCTTAAGCCAGACCAACCTTGGTCAGGCAATCGGCGTCACGTTCCAGCAAATCCAGAAATACGAAAACGGTTCAAACCGGGTTGGCGCCAGCAATCTGTATAAGATCGCCAACGCGCTTAGCGTGGAAGTCTCGTTCTTCTTTACCGCAATTCCCGAAGACATCGCGAAGGCGGGTTTGATTCCGCGTGGCAAGACCATGGCCGAGCCGCCGGCCGCCCAGTTCGACCATGATCCAATGAGCTCGCGTGAGACCATTGAGCTCATGCACAACTACTTCCGGATTCCCGACCCGCTGGTCCGCAAACGGCTCTTCCAGTTTGTGAAGACGTTGGCAGATTCAAGCAAAACGGAATAGACTGTGTTCGGATACAGAGCGATCCCCGGGGTCTAGTGACCCCGGAATTCTCTGCGCCTGATTTTACCTTATACCTGGCAGACAGCTTGGTCCGATGGGATCGAAGCTTTTGTAGGTGAGGATGAACTCCTGATGGCCCATGGCTTCGGATTTCGTTTTCTCGCCTGCGGCAACGCGCAGGGTAAGATCGTAAATCTCCTGACCAACCTCATCCAGATCGCCCCGCCCTTCGAGCACCCGGCCCGCATCAACGTCCATGTCGTCGGTCATCCGCCGGTAGGTATCGGGATTGGCGCAAACCTTGATTAGCGGCGATATGGCCGAACCGACCACTGACCCGCGCCCGGTGGCGAACAGGTTTACATGCGCGCCGCAGGCCATCAGTTCGACGATCTCGGCATTGTCGCTGATATTGGGAAATCCGAAGCGCACCTCGCCGTCCGGCACCACGTCCAGCAGGTAAAGCCCACCGCCCGGCGGCACGTCACCCGGTTTGATCAGGCCGTCAATGGTCGATGCGCCGCTTTTGGCGTAGGCCCCCATGGATTTTTCTTCGAGGGTTGTCAGCCCGCCATCGGCATTGCCGGGTGCGAAACTGCCGTGACCCAGCACCCGATAATACTCAGCCGCCTTGGCCACCGAGGCAATAATTTCATCGGCGAGCTCGGGGGTCGCAGCACGGGCCGCCATATGGTGTTCGCAGCCGATCAGTTCGCCCGTTTCCTCGAACACACAAGCCGCACCGGCGTCGATGAATTTGTCAAATGCCCGCCCAATTCCGGGGTTGGCGGTAAGACCACTGGTGCCGTCCGAACCACCGCAAATGGTGCCAATAACCAATTCCTCTACGCCCATGTCGACGCGTGGCACCGATGCGATTTCCTGCAACGCGTTTTCGACCCATGCGCGACCGGCCTCTACGGTCTTGGCCGTGCCGCCGGTTTCCTGAATGATAACGGTTTCCGAAGGTCGACCCGAGGCGAGAACATGTTCGCGCAGGCCCTTGCGATCAAACCCCTCGCACCCCAGCGATACCATTAGCGCCCCGCCCACGTTGGGATGGGTGCAAATTTGGCGCATCACCTTATCGGCGTATTCGTTGGGAAAGCAGCCGGGAAACCCGATCAAGTGAACACCCTGGTCGCGAAAGGACTGAACGATTTCGGTCGCCACATGGCGCGCGCATTCGACCAGATGACCAACGACGATGACGTTGCGGATGCCCTTGCGTCCGTCCGCCCGGAGATATCCTTTTATTTTCATTTTTCCTCTCCGGCCACGAAACGTTGGCCTTCTTCAAACGTATAGGTGGGGATGTAATCGCTTTTCATGTTGTGAAGATGGACGTGCCCGCCGATCGCCACAGCCTGGGTAACGGACCCGATCTCGGCCCCCCATTTGATGATCTTGTCGCCCTCGACCAAGGCCGCACGGGCCAGCTTGTGACCAAGTTCCACATCAACCGGCAAGGTCACCGAATTTCCGTCGATACCAAGCGCCGTTCCTGCCGCAAGATTGGTGCAGGCAACACCCACGTTATCCTCGGCATTCAAAAACAAAACACGCGGGTCTTTTTTTGCGCCCGACAGCATCTCGTCACCCATTGGATCTCCCTCACCCTATTGTATGTTGAAAAAGCGGGCTATGATCGACGACACCCTGAACGCTGTCAATCGCAACCGAAACCGAATTTAAATACCAACCGTATTCCGACAAAGGAATCTAATGGCGCGCCACCACGACAACGCCGAAACGAAACCGCTCGAATCCGCGCATCTGCGCGGTGTTGCGTTGATGGTCGTATCGACCTTGATGTTCGCTTCCATGCACGCGACGGTACGCCACATTTCTTCGGAAGGTCTGCATCCCTTTGAGATCGCCTTTTTCCGCAATCTGTTCGGGTTGATTGTGGTTCTGCCCTGGTTTATCCGCCAGGGATTGGCACCGCTGCGAACCGAGCGTTTTGGAACGCATCTGCTTCGCGCGTCGCTTAATTCGGTTGCCATGCTCGCGTTCTTCTGGGCGCTGACGATTACTCCGCTAAGCGAGGTTACAGCTCTGACCTTCGGTGCGCCCATTTTTGCCACCGTCATGGCCGCGTTTTTCCTTGGCGAAACGGTCAGTTTGCGCCGTTGGATAGCCATTTTGATCGGTTTCACCGGAACGATGGTTGTTCTTCGCCCCGGATTTGTCTCGATTGGATTGGGCGAAGGATTAACTGTGTTCGCGGCAATGACGTGGGGGGTGGTGCTTCTGATCGTCAAATCCCTTGGCCGTACGGAATCCGCCGTCACCATCACCGCCTATATGTCGCTTCTAATTACGCCGATTGCGTTGGTTCCGGCGCTGTTCGTGTGGCAATGGCCAAGCGCGAATCTGTGGATATGGCTCGTTGCCACGGGCATCCTGGGGAACCTGGGTCAGCTATTAATGGTCCAGGCCCTCAAGATAGCCCCGACGCACGTCGTCATGCCATTGGATTTCCTGAAACTGATCTGGATATCGGCCCTCGCCTTCATTGCGTTCGGCGAAGTCCCCGATCTGTTCACCTGGATCGGCGGCACATTAATTTTCCTGGGCGCCGCCTTTACCGCTCGACGATAGCGCTAGAACATTTTCCGCCCGGCTGCGGCATAGAACGCACAGACGAGATTGGTTTCGTCGGCAATGCCCTGACCGGCGATGTTAAACGCGGTTCCGTGATTTACTGTAAAAACGGGTATCGGCGTACCTGCCAGAAAGTTCACCAACGTGCTGAATTCGGCCAGTTTGATGCAGGCGTTTCCGTGGTCGTGGTACATGGAAATAATGATATCGAGCTCACCGGCTTTCATGTTCAAAAATACGGTATCGCCCGGATAGGGGCCAAGGGCTTCGATCCCGTCGGCGTGTGCGTCATCTATAGCCGGTCCGATGGCCTCTATTTCTTCGCGCCCCAAAAGCCCCCCCTCGCCGCAATGGGGGTTAAGCGCGCAAACACCGATCCTGGGTTTGGCGTAGCCGATGGACTTCATCGCATCATCCGCCTGCCGAATGACCCGACCAACGTTCTCGCGCGAACACAGGCGCGGGACGTCGCTTAGGGCAACGTGGCTGGTAACACGGGCCAGATTGTAGGTTTCCCCCAGGACAATCTGGATGGTGTCGTCAACTCCGGTCATGTGGTTGACGGTCTCGCGAAAGCCAGCAAACTTGAAACCACCTTCGTTTTGCGCCTGTTTGCTGGACGGTCCCATGATGACGGCATCGGATTTGGCCGACATGCCGTCGTTTATTGCAGCCTTCAGGCAGCCCGCGCTGAAAGCCCCGGTTGCTGCGTTCCCTTCGCCAACACCAAAGGCAGAAATATCCAATGGCACGGGTTCGATAACATCCACGGTCCCGCTCTCGCCCTTGGCGTCGGACGGTTTATTGATGGTGCGAATTTTCAAATCCGCGCCAGCCAATTGCAGATTATTGCGCAAGGACGTTACGTTTCCATAGACGATGGGAACGCAAAACTCAAAGATCTCCGACTTGCAAAGGGATTTAAGAAGGATTTCCGGTCCGATCCCGGCTGGATCGCCCATGGTAACGGCCACTCGTGCACGGTGCGAGATCATGGGCTTACCAACGGCTGACCGTATAAACCGGAGCCAGATCGTCCAGCATTTCCTTTGATCGGTATGGGTTATAAATGCCACAGGCACATGGTTTGGCCAAGGCAACGCTGGCGTCCCAGGTGCTGATCCTATTCGTTTTAACTTTTCGGATATAGTCGCGCACCAAATGCGGCGAAACCACGCCATGCCCACACATGGTCGTGAATTGGCGGATATCGGGCGGCGGCAGGCGCGACGTATTGCCCTGAATTCCCAACGACAGATTAATGGTGTGCGGCGACAGGCCAACTTCGGCGGCCAAGTCGCGAACCCGGTCGATCAAACCGCTGACCATGATCGAGATGCCTTCGTCGGCTTCCTTGAACTCCGTCAAAAGCTGTTTGATGTTTTCCCGGCTTTTGAAGCAGCTGTAGACGCGCGTGGTTTCGTCGCCGTTGCCAATAGCGTCAAGCACCTCCTCGTGAGACACCTCGCTATAAAGATTTTCGCGAAGTGCGGTGGAAATCATGTTCACCGGTTCGTTCTGGTAAACGATCTCGACCAGATGCCGGACCTTGGACTGGTTTCCCTTATAATTGAAACCGCGCGCCGGATAGATGAAGACGACGTAATCGCGTTCCAGCGAATCGATCGGGCCTTCCCTGTGCAGACTGTGGGTCATTGTTTTGTCCTACTCCCAGGCTCGTCCCAGGCCCATGTTGACTTTGGCGTTAGGCCGCCAAGTAAAACCGGCGTCCTTGATCATTTCCAGGATATCGGGCTGGATTTCGAGGTTCGGCCCCAGGGTCGAGAAGACATCGAGCATGAACACGCTGTCGACCTCTTTGGCAACTTCCTTGATGGTTTGCAGCACGACCGGAACCCGTTCCTTGGGCACCGCTATTTCGATAATTGCGCTCAACACGCGCTCGTCCAGCAGTTCTTCCTTCAAGGTGCCGGTGGCTTTGTCGGCGATCATCGAATGGATCGGGTTGCATTCCTCGATCTCGTTAATTCCGGCTCGCGCCAAGGCTTGCGAAATTTTTTGAATGTCGCGTAATCCCATGCCCAAGGTCGGGCGTCCGACCTCGATGGCGATACCCGCCTCGTTGGGTTTGACCCGCCCGGTGACGTCGTTGGTTTTGGATTCTTCGGTGCCCCGGCCCTGAATGCCGGTCGCTTTATGGGTCGCCGAGGGGTCACTGAAGAACTTGCGCAGCGCACGCGGATATTCGTACACCATCGGATGTTCGGCCAGCGCATCAACCGGGCAAATACCGACCCTTAGGCAGGTTCCGCATTCATAGCAAACATCCTGATCAACGGCGCTAATCAGTCCCGCAAAATGGATGGCTCCGGTCGGGCAATAAGGCTGACACTGCCCGCAACCGACGCATAACTCTTCGCTAATCAGCATCCGTCATTTCCTTTCGCAGGTATAATTGTCGCCCGTCGTGCCTGTCCCAGGCTTTTCCACGCCGACGCACCGAAGGCGCGGGTTCGCGCTATTAGCAAATCGCCCGCGGTTTCCGACACGTCTGCGTTGCCCGCCATGGTGAAATGCAAAGGCCCGGCCCCGGCGATATTTCCCACCAGCGCGCCACCGACAATGCGCCCATCATGCATAAAAAATTCGCGCCACACACCATCGCCCGGACCGGGACGCGCCTCGATGCTGGAGCCCACGCCGGGCCCACCCAGTATCATGATCGGAACGCCCGCAATATTTTGGGCGTTGACCCGCGTGGTTCGTTTCAACGGCTTGGGGCTGGTACGAAAGGCATTGGCCCCGGCCAGTTTTCCCTGGTTTACGGCCTGCGGCCAAGTCCACGGATTGTGTTTGGCGCCGTCGGCGGCGCGAAGGTATATGGCATCGCCCACCGCAAAGATTTCGGGGTTGAGGGTTTGCAGGGTCGGTGAAACACTCAATTGGCCGTCTTCAACAAGGCCCGCATCTTCAAGGAATGCCAAATCAGGTGCCGAACCGATACCGACCAGGAACGTCCCGCACGGCAACCATTCACCCGACGCCAAACGCACCGACGTTACCGCACCGTTCGCATCGGCCTTGAATTGGTCGATGGTGGTTTTGGTTTTTACCTGCACACCCATATTTTCCAGATGGCGTTGCAGGGGCCGGGCGGTATCGGCACTCAGAACAGTCGGAAGGATGTGCGCCTCTTTCTCAACCAAGGTCACGTTGAAGCCCGCAAGGCGCAGGAACACCGAAGTCTTGGACCCGACCAGACCGCCACCCAACACGACGATATCGCGGTGTTCGGGCAACCAATCCTTTATTTCGCGAGCAACCGCAAGGCCGCGCACCGGGAAAACCCCGTCGGGCGTTACCGCCGCCTCGAACACCGGCGGCACGACCGGACATCCGCCCGATGCCAAAATCAGACGCGAGAACCCAATCGTTTCGCCGTTATCGAGGGTCAGGGACTTGGCCGCCCGGTCCAACTTACGCATCTGAACGCCAAGGCGGCAATCCAGGTTTTCGTCGTCGCCGGGTTTCCAGAAGAACAGCTTGTCCTCGGTCAGGTTTCCCGCCATGAACATCGGCAGAAGGGTGCGGTAGTAACCGACCTCGGATTCCTGATCGATCAACAAAACCCGTTTTTCCGGGAAGCGTTCCCGGCACGACAGGGCCGCGTTAAGCCCTGCGGCACCGCCGCCCACAACAACCAAATCGTAATTGGCCTTGTCCATTATCCAAACCAAGCCAGAATTTCATCGGCACCTGCCGGATGATCGAAATGCGCGAACTCGCCGCCGTTTTCGCCGACGATATTGCCCAACGCATCGCAAACGGCCTCGCTACCCCAAACCGGTAGTGGCGTGGCAACGCAAACCCGCGCGCCCGATGCCGCCGCGCCCAAAGCCAGGGCCAGATCGCGGCAACCAGATAATCCCGTGAAACAAATCCCCTTGAGATCGGTTCCGGCGGCTTCACAGGCATCCCACGGACCGCGAACGGGATCGAGCACCTGCACGCCCGCCGCCCCGCTTTTGATTGCCCACAAGGCCGCGTCGCCCCATGCGGCCACGTTTTGACCCGCTGCGGCCAATGCGCCCGGCAATTCGCTGGCCAGCCAGCCCATTGACTGTTGCGGCATATCGGCCCCGCCGATCAGGCACAACGAGCCTTTCGCGATATCGCCCGGCGCGCACACGGCTCCCTCGCCCACTTGTCCGGGCTGCGGCGCGAAATCGGAAACACCCGCGCTGGCCTTGATTGCCTCGGCGACGACGGGCACACCCGCCTGATCGCAGACCACCTTGATGGCAGGATCGGCGTCGGCTCCGCAAACCACGAGATTGATGCACCCCGAAGCAATGGCCAGTTCGGCTTCGCCCGACGAGCAGGCGAAATCAAGCAGACTGCCGTCCACCAAAATCCAATCGCCCAAAGAGACCACCCGGCCCCGCCCATTGGCGGCCACCAGGGCCGCGACCACGGCATCGTCCGGATTGCCGCAAACCCCGACGACCGGGCCGTCGGCGGCGAGAACGCCGTATCCCGCCTTAAAACTGCCGGAAACGCCTTTTGTGCCGCCGCTGTCTTTGAAGGCCGACACGCCAAGCGCCACGGCGGCGCCAACCAAGTCATCGACCGATCCCTGCGGACGGCTCAACATCATTGCCGCATCGGCACACTCTTTGCCGGATTTTCCGGATTCCAACGCCCCGTTGAGGCACAGACGCAACAGCGACGCGGCGACCATTTCGTCACGACCGATGCCGCAAATTCCGTTGGCCGAACCCCGACCGAAGGGGTCAATACGGCACGGGCCATGAAGGCAACCGAACGCGCAGCTAAGGCCACTGCGTACGAACCCATCCTGTGGCTGCTGGGACTCGTAACGTTCCCAAGACAGTTCCAGCCCCCGCCGGGCCGCGATACGCAAAAGATCCTGGCTGATTGGATCGACCGTTTTGATGTGAATGCTTTCCATAACTGACGCTTCCCCGGAGAGGTTTGTTTATTTCCCAAGATCGAGATGAACGGCACCGTCCATTGCTATCCCGGATGCCGCCATGGCCGCACTGCGCCGTTTTTCGGCGTAGGCGTCGGCCAGATTGTCGACGTTGACGATTTCCAATGCCTTGGTCGGACACGATTCGACACAGGCCGAAAATTCCATGTGCATGCAGCGGTCGCATTTAAGCGCCAGCTTGCGTTCCGGCCACGGAAATATGACGCCGTAGGGGCAGAACATCACGCACGTCCAGCACCCGATGCAGCGATCATTGTCGACACGAACCAAACCGGTTGCACCATCGCGAGCCAAGGCACCGGTAAGGCACGCATCCAGACACGGCGCGTCAAGGCAATGACGGCACTGAATGGCGAACGACGCATCATTCCCGCCTTCTACGCGCACCCTTGCCTGTGGTTGCGGTGATTCGCGAACAGCCCCTAGAAGCGTTTTTCCTTCGCTTCCGCGCTCGATAGCACAGGCCAGTTCACAGGTCTTGCAACCCACGCAGCGATCCACGTGAACCGCGATGACATCCATGGAGAATTCCTCCCACAGCGCGAGCGGATTGATTGGTATTCCCGCCCGTTATCGTTTTCCGAATGAGCCGTTACGGTAATGGAGGGAAAGGGGCGATTACAAGCAAAAAATTGTCGGTTGTTGACAATTTATCGCTTGTTGATTTGGGTTCTCAATTGCGCAAGAGGCCCACTTCAATTTTCGTTTTGATTCCGCTTAACTTCCGTTTTCCGGTGCCGGAAGCGCCCCCAGAAGCCGCAATTTGCCGGTGATGGCGTGTTGCCACATGATTTCCCCAGCAGCAAGTTCGTCGCGGTTTTCCAGAGCTTCGATGATGACCCGGTGTTCGGCGACCGAACGATCAAGCCCCGGCCCCACGTCCATGCTCTTGCGCTTGAAAAGGTAAAGTTCCTTATCGACGGCGTTGCACATCTCGATAAGTCTACCGTTCCCGGTGAAATCCAGCATGACGTTATGGAATTCAACGTTTATCGGATAATAGGTGGCGACGTCGCCACGGGCGGCCAGATCCTCAAGCCGCGAAACCATGCCCCGCAGCGTATCGAGTTGCGCGTCCGTTATGCCGACGGCTAGCGTCCGCCCAACCAAGGCCGATAACGACGCCTTGATGTCGCAGATATCTGCCGCATCGCCCGCCATTAATTTGCGCACGAAGACCCCGCGATTGACGACGATTTCGACCAGCCCCGCCTGTTCAAGACGGCGGCAAGCCTCGCGGATCGGCCCTCGGCTGACCGATTGTCGGGTGGCAAGGGCTTTTTCGTTGATGCGTTCGCCCGGCTTCAATTCGCCCGACAGGATCATCCGCTCCAGCTCCTCCAGCACAATCGTCGTCAGCGATTGCGTGCGCAGGATTTCCAGCGTTTGAGCGGCTTTGCTTCTGGGTACAGTTTTTGATTCATTCATGGCGCGACGGATGTAGGTGTATCCACTCCCTCGTGTCAACAAAAGGCAACCCGATCAACCCAAACTATATTCTCTGGACTGCCAGCGAAAGCCGTTATTCAGGCTAGAACGTTTTTCCCTTCGCCACCCCGCAGCACATCAAGAAGCTGCTCGGCGACACAAATCGACGTTTGTTCCCGCGAATCGATGGTTCCCGCAGAAATATGCGGCGTTCCAACAAAAGACGGGATCGAAAACAACGGATGATCGGCTGCTGGCGGCTCTTGCTCGAAGACATCCAGCGCCGCCCCGAAAAGCGTTCCGCCCGAAAGTGCGTCATAAAGCGCCTCTTCGTCAACGATTCCGCCGCGCGCGACACTGACCAGCACCGCCGAATTCTTCATCAGGGCAATTTCCGGAGCCCCGATCATCCCCCTCGTCTCTTTCGTCAAAGGCGCGTGGATCGACAACAGATCGACCCGCCCAAGCATTTGACTTAAATCTTCCACCCGTTCGCCTTCCAGGCCATCCGCGTCGGCGGCCGGAACGAAGGGATCAAACCAAAGGACGTTCATCTCGAATGCGCGCGCCCACTTCGCGCCAACGCGCCGACCGATGGCGCCCATTCCGACAATGCCCACGGTCTTGCCCCAGAACCCTTGCGCGCCGCCCGCCCGGCTGCCATCGAAATCCTCGCGCGCGACACGCTGTCCCGAACGCAACAAGCGATCAATCATCGGCACTTTGCGAGCCACCGCCAGGGCCAGGGTCAACGACATTTCGGCCACGGCCTCGGCATTCAGGCCGGGTGTATTCATCACACGGACTCCGTTGCGCCGAGCGGCGTCCAGGTCAATCCGATCATATCCGGTTCCGTGTTTGCTAACCGCTTTAAGTCGCGGCGCCGAATCCAAAACACCGGCATCCAGCAAAGTGTTTCCGCGAACGATCAATCCGTCGGCTTCGTCGCGCCATTGCCCGGTCGCCGGATCGTCCCACAACACGACATCGACCTCTTTACGCAAAAGGTCGATGCCCTTGGCATTGATCGGATCCAACACGAAAACCTTCATTGATTATCCCGCCCCAAATATTCCTCTGGTCGATTCCCCGCCAGCCAAAACTAATTTTAATACGTCATAAGAATACAAAAATTTGTCGAATGTCGACAAAATTATGTTGACACATTTCCCGTTGGCTTGCACCATCAATGTCGGGAGGTGAGCATCCGAACGACGAAAAACACGCGCCGGGATGTGATAGGAATTGCGTTCGCATAAAAAAGCCAAAAATGGCTACCAACGTGCGAACAACCGACGTGACGACGATCCAGCTTAACTTTATCGAATGCCCCCTACCCAGGTCGCTCGCGAGAAACATTGCAATTGTATTGCCCAAGCGCGAGCTTAACCGCGTTCAGAGGATTATAGGGAGACATTCAGCCATGACAGACAGCATTTTCACCATTCGCCGTGCGTTCCTCGCATGTGCGACAGCAACTCTTGCCCTCGGCTTAGCAGTCGGCACGGCCCAATCGGCGGATAAATTCCCGTCGAAAACAATCGAAGTGGTCACCCACGCGGGTGCCGGCGGCGGCACCGACGTGACCTCGCGCATGGCACTTTTGCGCGGACGCAGAGTCCTTGGTGTCGACATGGTGATCGTCAATAAGCGTGGCGGCAACGGTGCCGTGTCCATGAACTACGCCAATCAGCAGGAACGCGACGGCTACACCATTATGCTGATTACGCCGTCCCACCTGATGACCATCATCCAGGGCAAGTCGGTGTTGAAGTTCGAAGACTTGGTCGGCCTGGCCCGCGCCACCGATGAGCCCCAGTGGCTGATTTCCAAGAAGGGCCGGTTCGCCAATGCCGCAGCGATGGTCGCGGAAGGTAAGAAGAAGGCGTTGAAGATCGGCGGCACCCATGTCGGCAGCATCGACCATGTCGCCATTGCCACCTTCGCCAAGAAATCCGGCATCAAGTACAAATACATCCCCTATGAAGGCGGCGGCGCCATCATCACCAACCTGATCGGTGGCGATCTCGATATCGGCATTCTCAACCTTTCCGAGGCCGAATCGCAGATCCAGGCCGGTGAAGTTGATCCGACCCTCGTTCTGCGCAAAGAACGCATGGCGGCCTTCCCGCAATATGAAGCGGCTGGCGATTTGGGCATCGAAGCCTATTTCTCGACCATCCGCGGCTTCGTTACCCTTAAGGGCGCACCCGCTGATCGCCTCGCGACCCTTGAGAAGGGCTTGGTCAAAGCCATGAACCACAGTCTGTATGTGGGCTACCTGGAGCAGATCGGCCTCGACAAAACCAGCATCGTCGGTGCTGCGGAATGGAATGCCCAGATCAAGTCGATCTACAACGACTCGGTCACGGCGCTGACTGAACTCGGCTTCATCAAGAAGAAGTAACGCAACGCTTGCCGCGGATCGAAATACGATGAACGACAATAACCATGAACGCGGCATCGGCACGGCGGCGGGGTCCCCAACGGGACCTCGCCGCTTGCGCGCCGCTTATGTTGTCGGCGGGGTCACCCTCGCCTTCTGCGCCGTCGTCTACTACCTGACGACGACCTTCGACGAGGTTCCCTCGGCCCTGAGTCAGGGCGTGCCGCCGGAACAGTTCCCCCAGTTGTTGGTATTCCTGATCGCGATACTGACTGGGATTATGATGTTCGAGGCCAGCAAGACCGCCCCCAAGAACCGAAAGCCGATCCCGGCCATGGTCTATTGGACGGCTGGGCTGCTGTGCGTGACCATCGCGGCCATCGATTTTGTCGGCATCATCGCCGGTGTCATGATCGTTTGCGCGCTGCTGCCCATTCTGTGGGGTGACCGGCGGTTCGTGTCCATCGCGATCTTCACCGTCGCCTTTCCGCTTCTGTCATTTCTTTTGTTCTCCAAGGTTCTGGAAATCCGTTTTCCCAAGGGCCTTGTCGAGAAACTGTTTTATTGAGGTCCATCAATGGATTCCTTTTTTTCCGCGCTTTCAACCATCGCGGACCCCTATTTGCTTACGGTCATCGTTGCCGCCACCATCGGCGGCGTCCTCGTCGGCGCCCTGCCGGGTCTGACATCGACCATGGCGACGGCCCTGCTGGTGCCGTTTACCGTATTCATGGACCCGATCCCCGCCATCTCGATGCTGGCCGCGCTGTATTGCGCCGGCACCTTCGGTGGGTCGATCACCGCGATCCTGATCAATGCGCCCGGCGCGCCACCGGCTGCCGCAACCGCGCTTGACGGCTATCCCATGGCCCAGAAGGGTGAAGCGGGCCGCGCGCTCGGCATGGCCACCGTCGCCAGTACCATCGGCGGCATCTTCAGCGTCATCGTCATGGCGGCTGCGGCCCCGATGCTGGCGCGCATGGCCTATCAGTTCGGCCCGCCCGAATACTTCGCCCTGGCGTTGTTCGGCCTGTCGATGCTGGCATCCATCAGCAAGGGCTCGGCGACGCGCAACCTGATCGGCGGTGCCTTCGGCGTGCTGGTCGCGACCGTCGGGCTGGATTTCACCACCGGCGTCGAGCGATTCACCTTCGGCATTCCCGAACTGACCGAGGGTATCAACTTTATTCCCGTGATGATCGGCATTTTCGGCGGTGCAGAGTTGCTGTCCCAGTCGGCGACGCTGAATGTGGTTTATGACCGCGTCACCGCCATCGCGGTGCGTCTGCCGTCGCGCGCGGACTTCATGCGTTGTTGGAAGACCATTGCGCGCTCGTGCGGCATCGGCACATTCATCGGAATCCTTCCGGCCGAGGGCGGCACCATCGCTGCCATGGTCGGCTACAACGAGGCCCGGCGCTGGTCCAAAACCCCCGACGAATTCGGCTCTGGCTGTATCGAAGGCATCGCCGGACCCGAGGCCGCCAACAACGCTGCCACCGGCGGCGCCATGGTTCCGACCTTGGCCCTGGGCATTCCTGGCAGCGGCACCACCGCCGTGATCCTGGCCGCGCTGATGGTCAAGGGTTTGCGTCCGGGACCGTTCCTGTTCCAGGAACAGCCGGACCTGCTGTACGGCATCTTCGCCGCCATGCTGATCGCCAATTTGATGTTCCTCGGCATCGGTTTGGTGGGCGCCAAGCTGTTCGCCCGCATCACCCTGATCCCGCGCACCTTCCTGTGGCCCGCCGTGTTCACCCTGGCGGTCATCGGATCGTTCGCGCTGGAGCAATCGGTTGCCGACATCTACATCATGTTCGTGTTTGCGCTGCTGGGCTTCGTCTTCAAGCGCTACGGCTTCGCGCCGGCACCGATCATCATGGGCATCATCTTGGGCGGTTTGGTCGAAAACACCCTCAAGAAGTCCATGCTGCTGTTCGACATGCAGTGGTGGATGTTCTTCGGGCGGCCGATTTGCCTCGTGTTCTTCGCCCTGACCATCGCCGGATTGGCCGGACCGTATATTATGGCGCGATTCCGCGCGTTCAAGAACGGCAAGGCATAAGAATTATGAAACCCAAAATCGGCGTTCTTCTCGGCGACCCCAACGGCGTCGGGCCTGAAATGGCGGTCAAACTTTTGGCGGGCGAGGATGTGCGGGAACGCGCCGACATCCTTGTTATCGGTGACCAGCGGATATTGCGGATGGCCGAAAAGGTCGCCGGGATTTCCGTTCCCGCCGACGTTCCCTTTCTCGACGTGCCTTCCATCACGCTCGACGAAATCACGCCGGGCGAAGCCACCGCAGCAGGCGGACGGGCCTGCCTGGAATCGTTGAGCGTGGCATTGGATATGGCGAAAAAGGGAGAGATCGACGGGTTTTGCTTTGCGCCGCTTAATAAATACGCCTTGAAGCTGGGCGGTTGTCCGGTTGCCGACGAGCATATTTTCTTTGCCCGCGAGTTGGATTTCGACGGCCCCTTCTGCGAGCACAACGTACTGGACGACCTGTGGACGACACGCACGACCTCGCATATTCCGATGAGCGAAGTATGCGCCCTGATTACGCCGGAACGCATCCTGCGTGCCATCCGTCTCGCCCACAATACCTTGGGGTCGGCTGGGTTCGAGAAGCCCCGCATTGCGGTTGCCGCCCTTAACCCGCACGCGGGTGATGGCGGAATGTTCGGTCGCGAGGAAATCGACATCATCGCGCCGACCATCGAAGCCGCCAAGGCCGAAGGCATCGACGCCGACGGGCCGTTTGCCGCCGATACGGTTTTTTTGAAAGCAAAAGACGGGAATTTCGACGCCGTCGTCACTATGTACCACGATCAAGGGCAAATCGCGATGAAGCTGATGGGGTTCAAGCGTGGTGTTACGGTGACCGGCGGTGTTCCGGTTCCAATCACAACCCCGGCCAGCGGCACCGCATTCGACATCGTCGGCAAGGGCATCGCCAACGCGGAAGGACTACGCCAAGCGTTCTTCCTTGTTTGCAAGATGGCCGATATCCGGCTCCTGAAAGGTAGATAAAACAACACGAGGTGCCTTGCGTGAACGAAGCGTCAATCAAGAAATTCACACCTGAAATTGACCCCAATAAGGGTCGCGGACTGACCAACGAAGTCGCCCAATTTATCACCGATACAGCCTGGAGCGATCTTTCCGGCGAACTCATTGAATTAGGCAAGAAATCCATCCTTGATGGGTTGGGGCTTGCGTTGTCGGGGTCGGTTGCCAAAAGCGGTGAAATCGTCCGCTCCTATCTTTCATCCATGAAGTCGTCCGGCACGGCCAGCGTGATTGGGACCGAGTTGAAGGTTCCGGCGCGCTTCGCCGCTTTCGCCAACGGTGTCGCCATTCACGCGGACGATTTTGACGATACGCAACTGGCCGTGGGAAAGGACCGGGTTTACGGCCTGCTGACCCACCCAACTGCGCCCGTCCTGCCCGCAGCTCTGGCAACCGCCGAGGTTTCGGAGCTTTCGGGCATCGATCTCATGGTCGCCTACCACATCGGCGTCGAGGTCGAATGCAAGGTTTCCGAAGCGATCTCGCCGCGCCATTACCAGCATGGTTTCCATTCCACCGCCACCTGCGGCCCCTTGGGCGCGGTTGCGGCAGCCGCCAAGCTGGGGCACTTCGATGCGCAACAATGCGTTCGCGCCATGGCCATTGCGGCCAGCCAGTCGGCTGGACTGCGCGAAAATTTCGGTTCCATGACTAAGCCCTTCCACGCGGGCCGGGCGTCTGAAAGCGGCATTGTCGCGGCTGATTTTTCGGCCCTGGGCTGGACTGCCGCCGAAGCCATACTTGAAGCGCCGCGCGGCTTTTTCCAGGCCCACGGCGGCGGCTACGACTTAGATGCGATTCAGGGCCGTCTCGGTGCCCCATGGACATTCGTTTCGCCGGGCGTTTCCATAAAGCCGCACCCGTCGGGTTCGTTGACCCATCCCGGCATGACCGAAATGCTGCGCCTGATCCGCGACCACACAATTACCGCTGATCAGATCGAAAACGTGCGCGTCGGCACCAATCACAACATGCCCAATGCGCTGATCCACCATCAGCCGACCAACGAACTTCAAGCCAAGTTCAGCATGGAATTTTGTATGGCCGTCTTGTTGATCGAGGGCCGGGCGGGACTGCGCGAATTCACCGACGAGGTGGTCAATCGCGCCGATGTCCGCGATATGATCGCGCGCATCGATTTCGGCGTGCATCCACAAGCTGAGGCCGCCGGTTACAACAAGATGACAACCATCATCGACATCACCCTGAAGGATGGCCGCGAAATTTCGGGCTGCGCCGATTTCGGCAAAGGAAGCCCAGCCAATCCCATGACATATGAAGACGAAGCCGAGAAATTCCGCGGTTGCGCCGAATTTGCAAAATGGCCGCAGGCGAAAATCAACAAGGTCGTCGAAACCGTTCGCACGCTGGAAAATGTCCAGAACGTCCGCGAGCTGACGACCCTTCTGGATATTACGGGGGAGTAGTTATGAAGATTAAGAAAATCACGGCCAGCGTCCATCAGTTTCCGGTCTATTTGCCGATGATCGACAAGCCGATGGAACACCGCGTTCTGACATTCTGCGAGGTTGAAACGGACGACGGGCTAACCGGTCACGGCGTTACCGGTGCCTTTTTGCCGTGGGCCCAGGTCGCGGCCATCGAACACGAGATTTTTCCGGTAATCAAGGACATGGACCCGCGCGATACCGAGGCCATACACAACGCCGTTTGGTGGAAGGTCAACCCGCGCGCCTATACGGGCGTCGTGTCCAATTCCCTTTCGGCCATCGACATTGCCTGCTGGGACATTCACGGCAAGGCCACCGGACGCACCGTGGCCCAGCTTTTGGGCGGCCATCGGGACTGGGCCGAGACCTACATCACGTTTGGCTATCCCTTCTTCGACATCGATCAGCTATGCGAATACGCCAAGAAATTCGTTGCCGAGGGAAATACGCGACTGAAAATGGTCGTCGCCAATGACAAGGGGGGCTGGCGCGAGGATGCCCGGCGCATCCACGCGGTGCGCGATGCCGTCGGCCCCGATGTCGACCTTATGATCGACGCCAACTACCGCTTCACCCCCATCGACGCCAAGATGCTGTGCCGGGCGGTCGAGGACTGCGATCTGACGTGGTTTGAGGAACCCCTGCACCAGAACGACGCCCGGGCTCTGGCCGATTTGCGGCGCGGCACCAACATCCCGATTGCCGCCGGGCAAATGGAAGGGCATCGCTGGCGCATTCGCGAACTGGTCGAAAACCAGGCGGTGGACGTGCTGCAACCCAACTGCTGTTACAATGGCGGCTACACCGAAACCCTGAAGGCTGCCCACCTTGCCCAAGCCTACAACCTGCCCATCGCCAACGGCGGCGGCTGGCCCATCTTTAACATGCACAGCATGGCGGGCCTGATGAACGGCTGGCTGGTCGAATTCCATTGGGGTATGTGGCAGGCGGGACAAAAGTTCTTTAACGGTGCCCCCGCCCCTGAAAACGGCCGCGTGAAAATTCCCGACGCACCGGGCCTGGGCTTTACGCCCAACTACGACGCGCTGGCCGACTGCCGGGTGACATCTCCCGAAAAACTGATGGTTGCCGGAATGCAAACCAACGAAGCGGGTGGAATCACCAAGGTGTAGGAAAAATTAGTATAAATCTTTGAATCCATGAAATTCTGAAAATTCTAGGGCTTTGTTCCAAGCTTTGATGGTGCCGGTCGTGGTGTCGCCGAGCAAACTGACGGCGGCATTCGCGACGGCCAGTTTCATGGAGTCGGCGGTCTCCCAGCCTTCGAGGAAACCGAACATCAGGCCGCTGGCGAAAGCATCACCGGCACCGACGGCGCTGACGATATCAGCTTGCGGCACGGCAACCGACGGCTGACGGAAGAAACGACCTTCCTTGTCCATGGCGATACCGCCCTCGGGGAAATGGATGCCGATCAGTGTGGTCACGCCCAGTTCGCGCAACCGGCGGGCCGCATCTTCGACATTGTCCCAATCAATCCGACCGTTCGGGCGGGGATCGATACCGGCCAGCATTCCGGCCTCATGCTCGTTGATGATGATGCTGTCCAGGTACCCAAGGCACGGAAGCGTCGCATCGCAAAGATGATCCGGTTCGATGGTGGCCAGTTCCATGTTGGTAAACATGCCAGCCTGCTTGGCCTTGCGCAAAGCAACGACGAACCCGTTGTCGCCGTTTTTGTCGCATCGGTCCATGCCCACCAGCAGGCCCGGCGCACCAACGTGAAAGACGTCATAACGCGCATCGGTGAAATCGAACAAATCGGGCGTCGTCAGGTCAGCCGCACCCGGCAAATAGAAAAAGGTCCGCCGACCGGTCGCCTCCACGGTCATGACATCGACCTGGGCGCTGGGCATTCCGGGTATCGTCAGCAAACAGCTGTCGTCAATTGCGTTGTCGCGGAACAGGGTGCGGATGAAATCTTCATGGTCATCGTCGCCCATTGTGCCAATGACGGCCAGCGGATATTCAGCGCCCAGCAGGCGCAGATTTATCAAGATGTTCAGGGCGGGGCCACCGCCAGCCCGCTTGACCGACCGGACAACGCAGACTTCGTCTTGGGGTGGATAGCGATCAACCATCTTGACGATATCGGTGACCACGGAGCCACCTGAAATCAAACCACGGCATGCCACAACGGATGTCTCCTGACTCAAAGCAGGTTACAGCAAACTGATTTACGGTGGTAACATGGGACAGGATATAGCCCAAGGACAGATGCATCGTGAAACGATCTGACATCAACGCCGCCATCATTGAGGCCAAGAAACTTTTTGCTCGTTGCCGGTTTCGTTTGCCGCCGTGGGCGGAGTGGTCGGTCGAGCAATGGCAGCAAAACCCCGATACGGCGCGATGGTGCCTTGAGCGCCAGATGGGCTGGGACGTTACCGATTTTCAGGAAGGCCGGTACGCCGAATTTGGCCTGCTGCTTTTCTGCCTGCGCAACGGGCGGCAGGACGACGAAAATGCAATGCCCTACGCGGAAAAGCTGATGGTGGTCGGCGAAAGCCAGTACGTGCCCTTCCACGCCCACAAGGTAAAAATGGAAGACATTATCGTGCGCGGCGGGGGCAATCTGGTCATTGAAATGTACGATCTGGACGAACACGGAAACCGCTTGGAAACCGACGTTTTGGTTCGAACCGACGGCATTGCGCAAACCGTGAAAGCCGGGGCGCCGCTGATTCTCAAACCCGGCGAGAGCATCACCATCGAGCGCATGGTGCAACATCGTTTTTATGGGGAACCGGGAACAGGCACCGTCCTTGCGGGCGAGGTTTCGCAGGTCAATGACGACCATGTGGACAACTATTTTCACGTACCGCTGCCACGGTTCTCCAGCATTATTGAAGATGAACCGGCGCTGCACCCCCTTTGGAACGAATTACCCGTGTTGGAGGCACGATAAGAATGGCACGACTTGACAAAAAGATGTCTCGAATCATTGCGAGAACCGACACCCCGTCCGACTTCATTATTGCCGATGCCAAGGACGGCGACATGGGCTTCGCAACGACCGCACCGGGTCCGCGCTACACCGCCGACAGCAAGCCAACCGGCGGCTACAAGACGCTGAACGAATACCTGGATCAGATGCGCGCCATCATCACTCAGGATCTGGTCGATATTATGCTGACCAGCGTCAGTTGCTTTGAACGCCTGACCATCGAAGGATCCTTCACGGGCTCCCAAATCACCCCGGCCATCCGGGCCAACGATTCGACCGATATCTGGAACAACCGCCACGCCAATTACCTGAGGGCCCCGTCAAGGCCATTTCGGTCGGCCAGCCTTGTCCACGCGCGCCGTCTCGGCTGTGACCTGTGCCTTTATTCGATGACCTTCGTCAACGATGTTGCGGCCGACCTCGCAACGCTTGAAGCGTTCCGCGAGTTTCGTGCCGACGCCGAAAAGATAAACATGCGCTATTTCCTTGAGGTCTTTAATCCGAACGTGGAAACAGGGATTGACGCCAAGGACATCGGCTTTTTCGTCAACGACGGAATCGTGCGCGCGCTGGCCGGTTTGTCTGAAGCCGAACGACCGCTTTTCCTCAAAATCGCCTTTAACGGCGTTCAGGCCATGGAAGAACTATGCAGTTACGATGACAAACTAATCGTCGGCGTACTGGGTGGCTCGGCTGGAACGTCGGCCGATACCTTCACCCTTTTGCATCAGGCATCAGACCACGGGGCCAAGGTTGCCCTTTTTGGCCGCAAGATCAATCTGGCCGAATCCCCCCTTGATGTTGTGGCCATGATGCGAAAAGTCATCGAACGCGAGCTAAATCCGCCCGAAGCCGTGCGCGCCTATCACGCCACCCTGGCTGAAAAGAATATTAAGCCCTTCCGAACGCTGGAAAATGATTTGAAAGTAACCGAAAGTGTTCTGATGTAAGTACTCCCCCTCCACGTCGAAATGCGTTGACTCGGACCCGTCCGCGCCTATACTTTAGACATAGCTAATGTAGAAAACGCTAAATAAACTTCGGCGTGGAAACGTTCAAAATGGTGTCTCGTTTATCCAGTCACAAAGATGTTGGCTCGCTTTTGGCCAACTGGTTGGGCCTGTTGGTCCTGTGGACCATCTTCGTCGGAACCTTCGACACCCAGGAGGTTGTCGCCGGAGCCGTCGTCTCAGCCCTTGTCGCCTTTATCGCGACCGGCCCGACGCCGGCCCGCTGGCAGGTCGTATTATCGCCGCGCCGTCTCTTAACCCTGGTTGCCTTTCTGGTGTATCTGGCGGTGGCGATTTTTCGCGCCAATCTGCAAATGGCAGCGATTGTCTTGCGGCCCAAACTGGCCATCCGCCCTGGCATCGTTCGCGTCAAAACGCGTCTGAAAAGCCCCGTTGGAAGGCTGGTGCTAGCCAACTCCATCACGCTGACCCCCGGCACGCTGACTGTCGATGTGGAAGGTGACGAATTCTTCATCCATTGGATCAACGTCGAATCCGAAGACGCAGACGAGGCCACGCGCCGAATCGTTTCAGGATTTGAACGCTATCTGGAGATTATCTTTGGCTGAGATCATTCTCGTTACCGCACTGGGTCTGGCTGCGGTAGCCCTGGTTATGGGGCTCTATCGCTTGCTTGTCGGCCCATGCACGGTCACCCGCGCAATTGCGCTGGACCTGTTGACCCTCATCACCATTCCGTTGCTGGTTGGCGCTGCGGTTTGGGCCGGACGGGCCGTCTACGTTGACGTCGCCCTGGTCTATGGAATCCTCTCGTTCCTGGGTGTTCTGGCCCTGGCGCGATACCTGGAAAAGGGGATTTAGGATGGCTGAATTGCTCCCCGTCATCGGCGCGTTGGTCGTCCTCATTGGAGCGGGTTTCATGGTTTTGGCGGCCATCGGCATCATTCGCATGCCCGATCCCTATAACCGCATTCAGGCCGGGACCAAGGCCAGCACCCTGGGTGTGGTTCTGGCGTTGATCGGACTGGGCATCTACTCGCCGGACCTGTTGCCGAAATTGATCCTGATCGCACTGTTCGTGCTGATTACCAATCCGCTGTCGTCCCATGCCCTGGCCCGCGCGGCGCACGCCGCAGGCGTTCCTTTGGCCGACGAGACGGTGCGTGATGAGCTTGCCGAAGCCCGCGCGCGCCAGATCAGCGCAGAGGTAACCGAGGAGGAAACCGCATCATGATTTTCGTCGATGCCCTGATATGCGCGGCGATGATCGCGACCGCCATCGCGGCGGTTTTCCAGCGCAGTCTGGTTTCCGCCGTCATCATGGTCGGGTTCATCAGCCTGATGGTGTCCTATTTGTTTGTGCGTATGGACGCGCCCGACGTGGCCATGACCGAAGCGGCCATCGCAGCCGGGCTGACCACCGTTATTTTCCTGATCGCCATCCGGCGCACGGAAGATACGGAATCCGGGGATAAAGAAAAATGAGACAGATCCTCACGCCAATCTTTCTGGTCCTGCTGGGCGCAATCCTGTGGCAGGCAGTTCCGTTTAGCGCGCCCGGCGACATTAGTGAAATTGGTCGCCGTTTTGTCGAATTCGGTGTTGCCGATAACCGTGCCGCCAACATCGTCACCTCGGTCATCGTAAACTATCGCGGTTTGGATACCCTGGGCGAGGTTTCGGTCCTGTTTCTTTCGGTAACCGGCGCAATCTTTGTTTTGCGCCGCCGCGAAGGTCTGATTTTGGCAACGCCGACACCATCAAGCGAACTGATGGGGACCGGAGCGCGGCTTCTGTTCGGGCCGATTTTGCTGTTCGGCGCTTATATCTTCTCCCACGGTCATCTGACGCCGGGCGGCGGTTTCCAGGGCGGGGCCATTGTCGCCTCGTCGGTACTGCTTCTTTTGCTGGCGGATCGCGACCGGGGTTTGGCACACAACGCCCTGGGATGGATCGAATCCATGTCGGGCTTTTTGTATGTGGTGGTCGGCATGGTGGGTCTGGCGATTGCCGGATCGTTTCTTTCGAACAAGGGAATTCTACCGCTGGGCCTGTGGAACGATCTGTTCTCGGCGGGCCTTATCCCAATCATTTACGTCCTTGTCGGATTGAAGGTGGGATCGGAACTGGCCAGCCTTATCGACGCCATGATGCATTCGGGCGTTCCCGAAGAAGATAGCGAGGGGACGCAGGCATGATCGAACCCACCGCCCTTTACACATTTACCGGGGCAGCCCTGATCCTGATCGGTTTCGCCGCCATCATGATGAAGCGCAACCTGATCAAGATGCTGCTGGGCTTCGTGATGGTCGAAGCCGGTGTGCATCTGCTGATTATCTGCTTCGGATTCATCCCGGGCCGAACCGCCCCCATCATTAACACGCCCGATCTGTTGACGGACCCCGCGTTGATGACGGCGGCCTCTCAGCAATTTGTTGATCCCGTGGTCCAGGCCATCGTGCTGACGGCCATTGTTATCGCAGTGGGAGTCACAGCGTTGATGCTTGCGTATGTCGTTCGTCTCTACGGCGTCCATAAAACCTTGGATGTCGGCCGTTTTGTGAGCTTGAAATGGTAGATCCCGCACTCCTCATCGCGCTGCCGCTTGGCGTCGCCTTTCTTCTGCCGCTTGCCAACCGGCTCAATTTTTCGGTTGCGCGCATTCTGCATCTGGCGACGCTCGCCTATTCGTTGGGCCTTGCGGCTTTCTGGCTGGGTGAACTGGGACTGTTCTCGCAAGACGCGGTCGATATCGAAACTGGCGGATGGGCACCGCCGTGGGGCATTTTGTTGCGCCTGGGCGGACCCGAGGCAGCCCTGATTGCGCTGGCCGATGCCGTTGCCATTGGTGCGGCCATTTACCTGGCCCCGCGCGACCGCGAGAATGGCGGCGTACGCGGCCTGATGATCCAGTTGATGATCGTGCTCGGTGCCCATGGCCTGATCCTGACGCGCGATCTTTTCAACATGTTCGTGTTTCTCGAAATTACCTCGATTGGTACCTATGCCGTGGTTTTGTACGGCAAGGAAGGACCGGCCCTGGAAGCTGGGCTCAAGTACCTGCTGATCGGCGCCATCGCCTCGGCTTTCATTCTGCTGGCGACAGGCATTCTCTACCGCTTGACCGGAACCCTTTATATTGACGACATGGCCGGACGTATTGGCGGCTTGTCCATGAGCGCCGTCTTCGCCGTCCAAATCCTGATGCTGGTCGGGTTCCTGGCTGAATTGAAGCTGTTCCCGGTGAACGGACCTGCCATTGACCTTTACGAAGGGGCCGATCCCGGTGCCATGGCGCTGATCGTCGGAACCGCGCTGAACGCCATGTTCTTCGCCTTCACCAAGGTATTCACCCTGTTCCCAAGCGCCGATATGCACACCATGGTCATGGCCATCGGCATGACCACCTATGTCGTCTCCAACCTGCTGGCCACACGGCAAACCCAGGTGCGGCGCATCCTTGGCTATTCCTCTTCGGCGCAGATGGGCCTGCTGGTTTTCCTTTGGCCCTTGGTGGAAACCCATCCGGCCGTGTTCGGGGCCGTCGCACTTTTGCTGTTAAACCATACCGTCGCCAAGGCCGGATTGCTTTGGGTGGCGGGCGCGCATGGCGGCGAAAAACTGGACGACTGGCGCGGCGCGTTTACTAAACGTCCGTTCCTGGGCATCGCCTTTATCGTGCTGGTTCTTTCGGTGGCCGGGCTGCCGCCCTTCCCCGGTTTCTGGGGCAAATGGGAAGCCCTGTTGGTTCTGGCGCAAGACCCTGCAATCTGCTGGTGGATATTGCCGCTTCTGGTCGGCGCATTTCTGGAATGGGTCTACTATTTTGGCTGGGCCAAACGCTTGTTCATGGCCCGCGAGGACGAGACGCGCGTGACCGGCGCAACAAGCATTCCGATCCTCGCCGCCGCCGCGTCCGCTATTTTTGGACTTGGCGTTCTTTACAACACTTTTATCGCCCATGCGTCCGATTTGGTGCCTGCAGCCGCCCTTTTGGTCGCCGGAGCTGTCCTTGTGTTGATGCGCGGGCTTTCGTGGCGGATTAAGGGCGTGATTTCGCTGCTCGTCATCGCCGCCGTGGCTGCGTCTCTTTTCGTTGTTCCGGCACCCGCCCATCCGCTTTCGGGGCTGTTTTTAGGCCTTATTCTCACGGGCGCGATTATCATCGGGTTCGCGGCGCTGGCCTATAAAACCGGGGCCGGTAATTACTGGGGAATTTTCACAATCCTCACCGCGTCTCTGATTCTTCTGGTGCAATCGGTGGGAACCGAGCGCGAGCAGTCCCTTCTGTTGTTCTTCTTCGCCTGGGAAGTGATGACGTGGACCAGCTGGCTGTTGATGGGCAATGGCCGCAAATCAGCACAGGCCGGATACATCTACATGCTGTTCTCGGGCGCGGCGGGCATGATGATTTTGGCTGGCCTGATGGTCGCCGAGGGCGCCAACGCAGCCCCGTTGGCCAAGCTGGCCGCACTTTCGGGCACGCCCGCGTTAGCTGCCTGGACCCTGATCGTCGGCGGTGTCGGCATCAAACTGGCATCCTGGGGCGCGCATATCTGGGCACCTGATGCTTATGCCGAATCGCCCGACAGCTTTACCCCCTTCCTCTCGGCCGTTGTCTCGAAAGCCCCGATCTTCGCGCTGATCGTATTGGTTGCCAACGTCAAGGTCGGCGTCATTGAGACGGCGCTGGGAACCATTGATCCCATGCACCTTCTGGCTTGGGTCGGCGGCATTACCGCGTTTGGCATGGCCCTGCTGGCCGCCTTGCAGGAAGACGCCAAACGGCTTCTGGCATACTCGTCGGTGGGTCAGGTCGCCTATATCGTGGTGGGTTTTGCCGTGGCTACCCCGTTGGGATGGGCCGCAGCACTTTACCTGACGATCAACCACTTCCTGTTCAAGGCGCTGTTGTTCATCGCCGTGGCGGGCGTGATTTACCGCACGGGTACGCGCACCTTCTATGAAATGGGCGGGTTGATCAAACGCATGCCGTTCAGCTTTGTGTCACTTCTGATCGGTATCATCGCCGTGTCGGGCGTGCCGCCGCTGTCGGGTTTTGTCGGCAAATGGTTGTTGTACGAAGCGCTGGTCGATCACGGATGGTTCCTGCTGACCGGCCTGTTGATGTTCGCCACGATGATTGCGTTTCTTTATTTGTTCCGGCTGGTCCATTCGATCTTCCTGGGTCAGATGAAAGCGGTTCATCGTGGTGTTCGCGAAGCCCCGTGGCCGATGGTCGCAGCGCAGGGTGTGCTGCTGGCTTTGATCATGGTGTTTTCGGTGTGGCCGCAAGTGCTCATGGAACCCATTGCAGCCGCGCTGGATAAAACGGGGTTCGCCTTCGCCGGAACCGGCGCGCTGACCTTCGGCGACGGCGGTACCATGATGACGCCCATTGGCTACGTCAATCCGATGGTTATCATGAGCGTTGTCGGCGTGCTGTTCGGATTGTTGTTCGCGGTCCTGCTGGTCTTCGGGCCACGCCCCAAATGGGTGCGTCAGGGGGATATGGTTTATTCCGCCGAGGTTCCGCCACCGGCAGAGGAAACCCATTACGCCTATGCCATGTTCATGCCCTATGAGCGCGCCTTCGCGCCTGTTCTGGCCCCACGGGTGACGCGGTTCTGGAACGGCGTCAGCGAAACGTTAAACGCCGTCACCGAAACCGGTCGCCGTTTCTACACCGGGAACGCCCAGACCTACCTGTTCTACACGGTAGCGATGGTCGTTCTGCTGACCTACCTTGCGGGGAGCTAAGACCAGATGAGCGCACAACTTCCCATCGTTGAACAGGCTTTGTGGACGACCCTTTGGGTGTTCACGGCGCTGATTTACGGGCTTTGTCTTAACGGCGTCATCCGCAAAATCATCGGTCGCATCCAGGGCCGTATCGGGCCGCCGTTCTGGCAGCCGATCATCGATCTGGGCAAGCTGATGTTTCTCAGAACCTCGACCATGCACGGAATCATGTTCTACTTAGCCCCGGTTTTCCGGGCCGTGGGCGGCATCGGAATTTTGGTGTTTCTGCCCATCGTCGTCGGCATTCCGGCGCTTGAGAACTTCTCCCATTCGGGCGATCTGCTGCTGATCATGTATTTCTTCTTCTTTGGTCAGTTGGGCATGGCCATGGGGGCGGGCGAAGGTGGCCACCCCTACTCGCCCATCGGCATTTCGCGCGGCCTGTCGCAAATGACGGCGTTTGAACTGCCGTTCGTTTTGGCCATGATCGCCATCGCCGCACAAACCGGCAGTTTTTCCATCGGCGCCATCGTCGAAGCCCAGCAGGGCGGCGTGCTTGACTGGTACATCTTCCAGAACCCGCTGGCCGCAATCGCCGCCATGATCGCACTGGCGGGCATGAACATGGTCTCGCCCTTCGACGTGGTCGGCGCGCCGCAGGAAATCCCGGTTGGGCCGCGCACCGAATACAATGCGATGTTCCTGTCGCTGATGATTTCGGGCGTGTCCGTTTTCAACGTCGGCAAACTGATCCTGTTCGCCAGCCTTTTCCTGGGCGGTATTCACACCATCGCCGGGTTCGTCCTGAAAACCTTCATCATCTATTTCTGGACCGTTTTCATTGGCGCCGTGTTCCCGCGTTTCCGCATCGAACAGTCCATCCGCTTCTTCATAAAGTGGCCAGCCCTCGCCGGTATCGCCGGTATCGCGCTGGTCATGGCCTGATAGAGAAGAGATCACTATGAAAGATGACACCCGCCTGGATAAACACTACGTCTCGATTGCGCCGGATGGATCGCTGGATCACGCGCCTATCGAAGCCGCCTGCTTTTTGGGCGAGGATGAAGTGCAGTCGCCGCTGTCGTATAACGAAGCGATGGCCAAGCTGAAAAATTGGTTTCGTGCCAATTCGCTGAACGTGCTGGCCTATGGCACCGCCTGCGGGTCTATCGAAATGCGCCCGCTCGGGACCAGTCGTTTCGATATGGAGCGCCTTGGCATCACCGGCGCACCCACGTCGCGCCAAGCCAATGTGCTGGTTATCAGCGGCTATTTGTCGATCAAGACCCTGAAACGCGTGATCCGGGCTTACGAGCAGATGCCCTCGCCCAAATGGACGGTCGGTCTGGGATCATGCACCATCGACGGCGGCATGTACTGGGATTCGTACAACACCATCAAACAGGTGGATCAGTACATTCCCATCGACACCTACATCGTCGGCTGCATGCCGCGGCCCGAAGCCCTGATCGCGGGTTTTCAGGCTTTGATGGACAAAATCAAAGCGGGCAAAGCCAACTGCTGGAATGAGTATCTGGAGAATCTGGACTCTTACAAAGCCGCCCAGCGCAAGGTCATCAACGATTGGGCCATGCCCGCCTACAATTGGTAAATTAAGGAACGCGAGCCTTGGAAACCATCGTCAAGGAATTGGACATTCGCTTCGGCATCCTGTCGCACCGCGAGCAGCGGCGTGATCTGGGCGAGGTGAATATCGCGCCCCAGCACATTGTCGCGGCGCTGGAATGGCTGAAACGCCACGGCGGGTACAAGCACCTGACCCATCTTTCGGTCGTCGATTGGCTGGAATATGGCGAATTTCAGCTGACTTATCTGCTGACCGATCCTTATGCCCATCACAGCCTGATGCTATGCACCCGAATTGCGCGCGAGGATGCGAGCGCCGAATCAATCTATACCCTGTGGCCCGAAGCCGTCACTTACGAACAGGAAATGAACGAAATGTATGGCATTGATTTCCCCGGCAGCCCGCGCCAGGGGGTCGATTTTCTGCTTGAAGGCTGGACCGATATGCCACCCATGCGGCGCGATTTCGACACCGTGAAATACTGCGAAGACACCTATGATTTCCGGCCCGGTCGCGAACATGTTGATCCCAAGGAAGTGCGCGCCAAATTCCAGGCCGAACAAAAAAGGCTGAAAGCCGCCAGTGAGGCGAGCGAAAACACGGAGTCCCCGCAATGACGGCGATCCCCAACACCCTGCCCGCATCGAAGGAGGTTCAGCTTTGGGTCGGCCCACAGCACCCCGGAATTCCTGGCAATATGGCCATGCAAATCTGGGTCGAGGGTGACACCATTCAGCGCGGCATCACCCATGTGGGTTATCTGCACCGAGCTTTCGAGAAGCTCGTCGAACGGCGGACCTTTTATCAAACGTTTCCGCTGGTCTGCCGCATTTGCGTGCCCGAACCCGATACCAACGAATACCTGCTGGCCGCCGCCGTTGAAGAACTGGCGGGCATTGCGGGCGACATCCCCGAGCGCGCCCAATGGATCAGAACGCTGGTTCTGGAAATGTCGCGCCTTGGGGCCCTGTTGATGGTAGTTGGCGGTCAGGCGGGCGGCATGGGCCTTGGCGCCACCCCGCAATGGATGATCGCGCTTCGCGACTACGTCCTGGATCTGTTCGAGGAATTATCCGGCGGGCGCGTATATCACATGTACATCGTCTATGGCGGTGTGCGGCGCGACCTTCCGGAAGGCTTCGCCGGGCGCGTGGAAGCGGTGATGCAAAAAATCGAAGAACGGTTGCCGATGATCGACAACCTGATCTTCGACTCAGCGGTATTCCGCCAACGCGCCATGAACGTCGGCGTGATCCCCAAGGAATGGGCCGACGAAACGACCATGAGCGGTCCCGTCGTGCGCGCCATGGGCATTCCGCGTGACGTGCGCAAAGACTACCCCTATCTGGTTTATCCCGAGCTGGATTTCGACGTGGTCACGACCGAAGGGTCCGACATTTACGCCCGCGTCCTGGTGCGCCGCCGCGAAATAGACCAGGCCATCAGCCTGATCCGCCAAATTCTGAAACGCATGCCCAAGGACGGCCCGATCATGACGCGCACCGGCAACATGCTGCGTTGGCAGGTTCCTGCGGGCCAAACCTATGTTCGGGCCGAGGCCACGCGCGGCGAATACGGATATTACATCGTCACCGACGGCAGCGACAAGATCAGGCGTTTCCATGTGCGCGGACCGTCGTTCGTGCATGGCGTATCGCTGCTGGAACGCATGCTGCCGGGTCTGAATATTGCTGATTTGTATCCGCTGATGAACTCGTTGCAGGTCTGCCCACCCGAGATCGAGCGATAAAGGAAAGATCAATGAGCTACATCCAAACGGCAGAAGAGCGCGAACGCGACGGCAAGCCGCTGAGCTATCGCTCAACCGAAGACCTAAAAGTCAAGTTTTCGCACGTCTTGAAACCGTTCGCAGCCTGGATGAAGGCATTCTCGACGCCCTACACCGTTCCGATAAAAGAGGTCATGCGCCCGGCTTCGGACAATTACCGTGGCTGGCACGTCAACGAGTTGGATGCCTGCACAGGATGCGGAAATTGCGCCCAGGTCTGCATGAACGTCGCCATCGACATGGTTCCGGTCAGCGAAACCAACAAAAAGGATACCGGTCTGAGGCCGCGCATCGATTACGGTCGGTGCTGCTGGTGCGGCCTGTGCGTTGATATCTGTGCGACCGGCAGCCTGGGGCTTTCCGATTGCTACGTCTGGATTGACAGCGACCCCAACACGTTCCGCTTCACGCCGGGACTTGATGAAAAACCCTGGGACTCATCGCAACGCGGCTGGCGCAAGCAGAAGAAAGTGAAAAGCGCGACTTAAACGATAATATTTGGCGGGTCTTGGCCGCGCAATGCTGCCAGCAGCCCTTCGGCAACCGTTACCGCAGCGAGCTCCTGCGTTTCAATGGTGCCACCACTGATGTGCGGCGTCGCAACAAAGGTGGGCAGGCTCAACAACGGATGATCGGCGGGCGGCGGTTCGCTCTCGAATACATCAAGCGCGGCCCCGTAAATCCCGCCCCGCGAAATAGCGTCATATAGGGCGGCTTCATCAACGACGCCGCCACGCGCCGCACTCACCACAATCGCCGTCTCTTTCATCATCGTCAGTTGCGCAGGCCCGATCAAATGGCGGGTATCATCTGTCAACGGCGCATGGATCGACAGCAGATCGACCCTGGGCAACATGTCGTCCAACGCCGCCACGCGTTCACAATCAGTCGGCGGCCAAGCCTCATCCGCAACAAACGGATCATAGCCCAGCACCCGCATATCAAAGGCCGCGCGCCATTTACGCGCGACTTGCCGTCCGATATGGCCCATGCCGATCACGCCCAGCGTCTTGCCGGAAAATCCGCGTCCGTGGAAATTCTGGCGCACGACCTTTTCACCGGCGCGCAACAGTCGGTCCGTTTGGGTCACCCGGCGGGCTACCGACAAGGCCAAAGCCATAGCCATTTCGGCCACCGCCTCGGCATTGACGCCCGCCGTGTTGAACACCCGCACGCCGCGCCTTCGCGCCGCATCCAGGTCGATATTCTCGACCCCTACCCCTTGTTTGCCGATCACTTTCAGGCTTTTCGCCCGTTCCAGGTCCGCCTCCCCGATAGGCGCCAGACGAACGACCAATCCGTCGGCATCGTCGGGCCATTGATCGGCGCTTGGATCGTCCCACAAAACAACCTCGGCATGTTGGCGCAGGATTTCGATGCCGTTCGCATAGATCGGATCAAGGACGTAGACCTTCATCACGGCCCCTCGTCCGCCGGGAATGGCAGATCACGCGCCGGAAACCCCTTGTACGGGATGTCGGCAAAGGCCGCTTCGTTGATATCCAGACCCAGGCCCGGAGCCGTCGGTAATTCAATGTAGCCATTAACCGGGGTTAGCGGATTATGGCAAACCGTTTTGCCAAATTCGACGAATGGCAGGAAATATTCGGTGATAATGAAGTTGGGCATGCCCGCCGAAGCGTGAACCGTGGCCGCCAGCGCCAGCACCGTTGAATTGTAGTTGTGCGGCGACACGGCAACGCACTGGGGCTCGGCCATTGCCGCAATTTCGCGAAGTTCCAGTATGCCGCCGCAGTTGGCGACATCGGGGTTGATGATGTCGGCAGCGCGTTGATCAAATACCTGCCGGAAACCCCATTTGGCAAAAATGTTCTCGCCGGTCACCACCGGAATGGTGGTGGCGGCCCGAACCTCGGCAATGGCGTCCATATTTTCGGCTTGGCAGGGTTCTTCGAACCAGTAGGGCTCAAACTCCTCAAGCCGTCCGGCCAATTCAATGGCATGAACCGGGGCCAATCGGCGGTGAATGTCCAGCAACAACTCAACATCCGGCCCCACCGCGTCGCGGATCGCCTTGACCACTTTTACCGCATGACGAATATGATCGCGCGGGATGTAGGTGCGCCACGGCCTGGGCAAAGGATCGAACTTCATCGCCGTGAAACCCTGCTCGACAACACCGACCGCGGCGCGGGCGAAGTCGTCGGGCTCATACATCTTGTAGCTCCAACCGTTGGCGTAGACGCGAATTTTGTCGCGGACCTTGCCGCCCAACAGGTTATAGACCGGCTGCCCAAGAGCCTTTCCGACAACATCCCAAAGGGCCGCTTCTATGCCCGAAACTGCGGAATAAAATTCCAGCGATCCGCGCCGAGCACCAAACTCGTCATAGGCCATCTGGGTGAAGTATTTGATCTCGAACGGGTCGCGGCCGACCATGTAGCGGCTAAGCTCGTCCAGATGGGCCATGACCGAGCGATCTCGGTCGTACTGGGTGTAGGCTTCCCCCCACCCCACGATCCCCTCGTCGGTTTCGACCTTTACGAAAATCCAGTTTTTCCGCCAACCGGGATGAATTGAAAAACTCTTTACGGCTTTGATTTTCATGGTTTTTATCTCCCGATAAATTCGAGAATGTCATAACCGACGTTGCGATCGACAAGATGGATCAGGCCGCGATCATCAACGAACACGTCGTTGCTTTGCGGCGCAGGGTTTCCGGCCACCGGTTCGGGAACGAATGATCCGACTTCCTGCGGAGCGAACGGATCGGCCACATCAATAATACGCAATCCACCGCTGAACCAGGCGCAATAGACCAAGGTGTCGGTCATCTTTTCGTGGAATTGATGGGCACCAAAGCGCGACTTGGGCGTATTGCTCCAAGGCGATTCCGACTCCCTTAAGTGAAAGACGGACATCGGCTTTATGTCGGCCATGTCGGTCACATCAAAAACCGACAGCGGGGCATGCATCTGCCCATTTCGTCGGCGCGCTTCGACTGCGTTGTAGAAAGCGTCTTCTTCGTCGATGGTCAGCATGATGTCGCGACCGTCGATTTTGAAGGGCACCGGCATCACCGTATGAGTGGGCGTCGGGAACGGCGGATGAGTGTTGTACGAACCAAGTGTCCGCAGGTTCGTCATGTCGGAAGCATCAATCACATATGCGCCAGCATGCCACATTCCAGCCCACAGCTTGTCACCGGCGCGAACGGCGTGGTGCAGCCGATTATTGCGCCCTTCCCAATCTGGCGTTTCGCCGCCAGCGACGTGTTGGCCGGGCATCCACCAGCGCGAAACCTCTTGCGGGTTGGCGGGATCGGCCAAATCGTAAACGACCAGAATGTTGCCGCGAAATCCGTCCATCTCGGTCGAGATGTAGGCGTAATTCTCATCCATATCGAAACGATGCACGCCCTTGCCGCCGGTTTTCTGGTAATGCAGGAACCGGGGTTCGACTGGGTTTGCAACGTCATAAATCTTGAACCCGCCACCGTCGTATTTGATTTTTCCGGCTTCAATAAGCCGCGGAATGTCGGCTTCGTCCAATCCCAGTTTTTCAGCTATTTCACCATGCGTGGGTTCCCGCCCCAGGATTTCGTGAAGCCGCCCGCGAACGGTTGCCAATTCTTCAGCCTTGCGCCCGATCCCCTGATTGTTCTGCTCGTGATTGACAATCATCAAATTTCCGATGACCCGGACCTTGTGGCTGTGGGACTGGGGATCGTCGACATACACCTGGGTCATGACGCGCGGGTTATTCGGGTCCGCCACATTGATGATCGACGTGCCAAGGCCATCCTTGTTGGGAATATGGCCGATATAACAATAGTCTCCCGAAACACAAACCTGACCGGCACCGGGCAGGTCAAGATGGGCCACACGGCGAACATTTTCAGCAACCGGATTCTCAGACATGCGGATCTCCGTTTTTTTGACATCTGGTCAGGGCAAGCGGATACTCGGCTGACTCACAACAAAGGACCGTTCCATGATCGATATTCGTATTCTCAGCGCCGGGGCGCCCAAAACGGGCGTTCGCAAATGCGCCGAAGCCTTCACCGAAAATACCGGCCAGCCGTTTGAAATCGAATTCGCGACCGCGCCGGTTCTTAGGGAACGGGTCGGGTCGGGGGCGGCAAATGCCGATATCATCATCGCACCCGTCGCCGCCATGGAAGCGTTCGTGGCTGCCGGACAGGTGCTCTCCGAAAGCGTATCGGCAATCGGTTCGGTGACTGCGGGCGTGGTTGTGCGCAACGGCGCACCGGAACCGGACCTGACCTCGGTCGAGGCGTTTAAGCAGGATTTGATCGCGGCGGACGGCCTTGTCTACAACCTGGCTTCGAGCGGCCAATACATCGTCAAAATGATCGAGGGTCTTGGCATCGCCGACGAAGTCGCCGCCAAAACGGTGCGGGTCGCTAGCGGTGCGGCGGTCATGGAGCATCTGGCCGACGGCCCCGTCGCGAACGTGATCGGTTTTGGGCAAATTACCGAAATCCGCCTTCATGAAGACCTGGGCGTTCATCTGGCTGGCCCCCTGCCCGAGGCCATCGGCAAGGTAACAACGTACGCCGTCGGCCTTCTTACCGACGCAGCCTCTCCCGATGCCGCCCGTCCGCTGGTCGACTTCATGGCATCAGCGGACGGCAAGCAAGTCTTCGTCGCCACCGGTGTGGTTTAGGTTCCACCGCCGCCACTCCCGGCTGCCAATGCGCGCTGGCGTTCACGCCGCCAGTCCATGAAGTATGGAACGCCGATCGAGATAAACAAGCCGACCCAAAGGACGTTGCCCAGGTTCGACGAGAACAGCACCATAATGTCGCCCTGAGACATTTTCATGGCCCGCAGGAAGTAGTTTTCCAGCATCGGGCCAAGGATGACGCCGATCAGAATGGCGGCTACATGGTAGCCGGTTTTGCGCGCCACATAGCCGATCACGCCGAAAATAAGCGCCAGATACATATCGAACACATAGGCGCGCGACACAAAGGCCCCGACCAGCGTGAACGAGATAATCAGCGGTGCCATATAGTTGGTCGAAACGGCGGTGATCTTCGACATGTAGCGGGCCAACGGCAGGATGGTGAAAATCATCAATGCGTAGGTGACCGCCATCGCCACGAACGGGCCGTAGGCCAGATTGGGATCGGTAATGAACAAATCCGGCCCCATGGTCACGCCATGATACTGAAGAACCACCAGCATGATTGCTGCCGTAGCACCGCCGGGAATGCCGATGACCAGCAAGGGCACCAGCGTTCCCGATGTCACGCCATTGTTCGCCGATTCCGGGGCCACCAGTCCTTCGATATGACCGGTGCCATATAATTCGGGCGTTTTCGAAAACGTGCGCGATTGCTGATAGGCGACGAACGAAGCAATTGATGCGCCCGCCCCCGGCACCACGCCGATAACCAAACCAATCATGCTGGTCCAGGTGATATGCCACCAGCGTGAGCACGCCTCGCACACGCCTTCCCAGGTTTCGGCCCAGCCCGCTTCCTTCATGCGCGCCATACCGGCTTCGGTCACAATTGATTGACGTTCGATGATGGCGAAGGCCTCGGATACGGCGAACAGACCGACCAGCGCCGGAATGAGCGGAACCTTGTCGTAAAGTTCGAGAAAACCGAACGTGCCGCGCGGCGTGGCGTAAATGGCGTCGGCACCGATCAGGCCAATCATCAGACCAAAAAATCCGGCGATCAGGCCCTTCAACGTATCGCGCGCGGCAATGGTGGCGATCAGCGAGATGCCGAACAGCATGACCACGATCATTTCAACGCTGTGCAGATAGTAGGCAACCTGCGACAGCCACGGCATGGCCAGCAGCGCCATAACGGTGGTCAGCAAACCGCCGCCGACCGATGATACGAACGAGATGGAAAGCGCCTGGTGCCCGCGCCCCTGCTGGCTCATTGGATACCCGTCAAGCGGCGTAGCCGCCGCCCCCGCAGTGCCGGGAATGTTGACCAGGATCGCCGGAATTCCAGCACCCATGCGCGATGACGCGTAAAGCGCGACCATGAACGTCAGACCCATTTCCGGGTCCATCGACAGGGTCATGGGCAGCAAGATTATGATGGTATTGGCGGCGCTGAAACCGGGAATGGCGCCGACGACGAGGCCCAGCAGGATGGCTGGCAGAATAAGCCACCAATAGGTGAAGGTGTGCAAAAACAGATCGACGAAAAGGCTGAGTTGAAAATCCATCTTACATGAGCCCTTCCATCAACAACTCGAACGGCCCCTTGGGGAAGCGCGTATTGAACGCAAGAATGAACAGCGCCCAACCGCCTATGGCGATGCCCGCACTCATCAATGTGATGAACGTTTTGTTCCGCCCCCCGGTCAGAAGCATCATGCTAAGGGCCATGAACGCGAATGTCGTTATGGTGAAGCCCGCATATTGGACGACGACGATATAACCGATGGTCAGCGCCAGCAGAACAACGCGTTTGTTAATCAACGCATGGGGCGCGATCAGTTTTCCCAACCCAAGATCGGACTTTCCTTTGCGCACATCGAAAAATGTTTTGATCAAAAAGATGATCACCAGGAGAGTCAGGATCGAGCCGACGAAAAAGGCGCTGACCTGAGCCGTCCAGGGTGAATCAATGATCGTCGAAAAGTAATAAATCGTAAAAAGGATGCCCGCGGCCGGTATCAGAAGCTCGCCGCCGACATGTTTCTTTTCCGGAGTTTCGCCGCGTGCATCCGCTGACGTCGCATTCTCGCCCATAAAAAAAATCCTATGCAAACAAAAAACGCCCCCGCCAGACGAAGATGGACTGACGGGGGCGCCTTCTAACTCTGAGTGCCGATCAGCCCTTGCCGGTCAGCAGGCTTTTGAACTCTTCACCGATTTCCATGATGTTCTTGACGTAGGTGGCGCAGGCTGCGGCATCGCCGTAGCCGATGTATTCCCACGCCGCTTTGGTCTTGATCACGGCCGCTTTGTATTCGGGATCGGGGAAGACCTTCAACAAGGTATCTTGAAGGATTTTGAAGCTGTCCGGGTTCTTGTCGATGGCCGATTTCTTGATGGCGAAGGCGCGCGACCCGGCGATCAACGGCGGCAGGCTCATGCCCAGATGGCCGTTGGCGGTCGGTGCATTGTGCAGGCTGTCGGGCAACGGGTTCTTGTCGTCGAAGACCAAAACCGTCTTGAAGGCTTTTTGGCGCTGAACGATGTTGCCCGACGGCAGGGCGCCGAAGTCCATCTCGCCGGTAGTGACGCCGGCCAGCGTGTTCTTTCCGCCCGACAGTGGGATCAGGTTGAACTTGGCGCCGGTATGGGCGGCCACCGCCAACGCACCCAGCGATGCTGGATGGGCCAGACGGCTGACGCCGACGTTCAACGTGCGCTTTTTGCCCTCGGCGATGATGTCGTCGATGTTCTGCAGCTTGCTCTTCGCCGAGACGAACAGGATGCCCGGATCCTTATCGACCTGCGCGAAGTACAGAAGATCATCAAGATTGAAGGTTGGCTTCTTGACCACCCAGTTCAGAACTTCGGGACCCATGTTGCCAAAAAGCAGCTCGTGGCAATCATCCTTGGCCAAACCCATGTACTTTTCGTATCCGACACGACCCGACGCGCCCGGATAGTAGGCACCTTCAAAATTCACACCCAGATATTTTTTCCAAACGCCCGAAAACGCCCGGAAGTTGCGGTCCGCGCCGCCGCCCTCACGGGTCGGGACGTAGACACTCATATTCTGCGACGGGAAAGTCGCGCCGAAGGCCGTCCCAAAGGGACTTGCCGCCAAACCCGCAACACCGGCTGCGGCGACGGAACCCTGAATGAATTTGCGTCGTGTGGGCTTCAATAAATCCGACATTGTGAACTCCCTGAAAGTTTTGAATTGTCGCGTGGCCCTGTTTTCTAGATTAGCAGATTTGACCAATTAGCAAACCAATGCCATATTGATTAATGGAAATAGGCGGATTAATCAACCGCAATCACGAAATCCGGACGGCGAACCCCTATTGTTCGTGGGGCCTTTTCCGGGAGACGGCAGGGATATGGCGGGGAAGCGATGGCACTGCAGACCAATGACGGATTGGGGGCGCTGACGCAGCTTCGTGCCTTTTTGGCGCAGGAAGCATTCCCCCCCAATACGAGACTGCCGGCGGAGCGGGAATTTCGAAATATCCTGGGGGTGTCGCGCGGCGATTTGCGCAAGGCGCTAGCTGTTCTTGAAAGCGAGGGCGAGGTCTGGCGCCATGTCGGCAAGGGAACTTTCATCGGGACAAAACCAATCGACGATATGTTTTCGCTGTCCGCCATTTCCGAACAAACCAGTCCGGCCGAGGTTATTCGGACCCGCATCATCATCGAACCCGTGATCGCCCGCGAAGCAGCCCTTCAGGCGACCGCCGATAACATCCGGGAAATGTACGCCTGTCTGAAGGGGTCGCGCGAGGCGCGCTCGTGGCGGCATTATGAAAGCTGGGACAACAAACTGCACACGACCATCGCCCAGGCAACGCGAAATACCCTTTTGGTGGCCATGTGCGGAACCATGAACACGGTGCACCGGGCCGTGGTTTGGGGGCAGTTGCGCCCCAACCAGGTAAAGCCGCCCGCCAATCACCACAGCTTCGCCGAACACGAAGGCATCGTTGCTGCCATCGAACAGCGTGACATGCAGCAGGCGGCGGACCGCATGCGCTGTCATCTCGTCTCGGTTCAACAAGCCATCCAGGAAATTCAGCTAAACGCGGAATGATGAGGAGAGGCCAAAAATGCAAACACGTAAATTGGGCGCACAAGGGTTGCGGGTTCCGGCTATCGGGCTGGGCTGCATGGGAATGTCCATTGCCTATGGCGAACGCGATGACACCAGTTCCATCGCCACCATCCACCGCGCCGTCGAACTGGGGGCTGCGTTTTTGGACACCTCGGACGCCTACGGCAGCGGCAAGAACGAAGACCTGCTGGCCAAGGCCCTCGAGGGAAAGCGCGAAAAAGTCATTCTGGCAACCAAGTTCGGCAACCTGCGCCTTGCGGATGGAACCCGCGCCGTCAGCGGCAAGCCCGACCACGTGCAAAGTGCATGCGAGCAAAGCCTGAAACGCCTGAAAACCGACGTTATCGACCTCTACTACCAGCACCGGGTCGACCCCGACACGCCCATCGAGGATACGGTCGGCGCCATGGCCCGTTTGGTCGAACAAGGCAAGGTCCGTTACCTGGGCCTGTCCGAAGCCGGGCCCGACACAATACGGCGCGCCCACGCCACCTATCCCATTTCGGCGTTGCAAACCGAATATTCCCTGTGGACCCGCGATGCCGAGACCGAACTTTTGCCCCTGTGCCGGGAACTGGGAATCGGATACGTCGCCTATTCGCCGGTCGGTCGCGGTTTCCTTACTGGCACCATCCGAAAACCCGCCGATATGATCGATACCGACCGCCGCCACGACCACCCCCGATTCTCGCCCGAAAACATCGAAGCCAATTCGGCCCTGCTCCCGGTTCTGGAAGACGTCGCCACGGCCCACGGAGCAACGCCTGCGCAAATCGCCATCGCCTGGGTTCTGGCGCGTGGCGACGATATCGTTCCCATTCCGGGCACCAAGCGCATCACCTATCTCGAACAAAACCTTGCCGCCCTGAACATCGAACTCAGCGCCGCCGACATGGCCCGACTGGCCGGAGTATTTGCGCCGGGCGTCACCGCAGGAACGCGCTATCCGGCAAAACAGATGACCAAGATCGGCATCTAGAGCATGTTTCCCTTATTCGGAATCACTGAGATCGCTTTTCCTGCCCTCCCGATAGGAGAGGGCGCGCAGGTGATGCGGCGCATCATCAAGCGTTCTCGACGACGCGGGAGGGCAGGAAAAGCGACCGGAGGCACCGTATCGGGCCCACTGAGCTGCGTCAGGCACCGCTTGCGATGCGCCAGCATCGCGGCCCGTTACCTTCCTTGTCAGCAGACCCGATACGGTGTCTCAGCGGTTCCGAATAAGGGAGACATACTCTAACCATGGCCAACCTCACCCTTACCCTGGGCTGCTGGAAGTACGACCGCGTCCGCCCCATCATCGACGGTCGTATCGGCGTTGAAGGGTGCACCGTCGCCCCCATCGTCCTGCCAACCAGCGAGTTGTTCCCGCGCGCCGTCCAGCGCCAGGAATTCGACGTGACCGAACTGTCGGTCAGCAGCCACATCCTGCAGGTCAGCCGGGGCGAAGCGGGCTACGTGGCGATCCCCGTTTTTCCGTCGCGCGCCTATCGCCATGCCTGCATCTACGTGCGCACCGATCGCGGCATCGACGCGCCGCAAGACTTGGAAGGCAAGGTCGTCGGCGTTCCCGAATACCAAATGACCTTGGCCCTGTGGCTGCGCGGCATTCTGCAAGACGTCTACGGCGTCGATTTCAAAACGCTCCATTATCGCACCGGCGGAACCAACGTCGCCGGACGCAAAGAACGCCTGCCCCTTAAACTGCCCGCCCATATGGACGCCCAACCCATCCCGCCCGACCAATGCCTGAACGATCTGCTGGTCTCGGGCGAGCTGGACGCCGTGATGACCCCGCAACCGCCCACCGCGTTTAGCGAGGGCTCCCCGCTGGTGCGCCGCCTGTTCGATGACGTCGCCACCGTCGAGCGCGGCTACTACCGCGACACCGGGTTCTTCCCCATCATGCACGTCGTCGGCATCCGCAGAACCTTGGTCGAACAACACCCGTGGCTGCCGCAAAACGTCTTCGATGCCTTCACAGCCGCCAAACAAATGACCATGGACGAGTTGGACGATATCGCCCGGGGCAACGCCAACCGCATCACCCTGCCGTGGTTCGCCGCCGAATGGGAAGCCACCCGCCAACTCATGGGAGAAGACTTCTGGCCTTACGGCCTGCCCGCCAATCGAAAAGAGCTGGAAACCCTGTGCCGCTACTCGTCCGAACAATACCTGGCCGAACGCAAAGTGACGGTGGACGAGATTTTCGAACTGCCCTGATCCACGCCCCCAAATGACGATATTCTGTCCACAAGGATTTCCGATAGCGCCTTGAGGAAAAAAACGAATCCCCGTTTCCCACAAAAAAATTATCGTCAAACCTCGTCAATTATCGTCATTTTTCCTTTTTATTCTTTCCTTTCAGTGGCTTAACTTTCCAAAAACCCCCAATTTTTCAAGGCCCCAACCCAAGCCCCAATCCACCCACCGGGTCATAAAGCTAAACATCGGAACTATATCCTATTTTACGCGAAAAGTCAACCCCCCTCAGCCAAAAATCTCCAAAATCCGACAACAAGCCCGGAGGGAAGCGCAGCGCACCGACTAGCGTCGTTGAGACGCGCAGCCTGCGTGGGGCTTGAACGCAATTTTAAAAAGAAAGATGAAAAAGCCGGGCTTTGCCCGGACCCACGAAGGGCCGCAGGCCCTTCGAACCCTTTGATATAACGAAATAGAATCGGTGAAAATGCGACGCTGTTCCCGGTTTTCTGTGAAAACGGTACACTGTCCCCGGTTTTCTGTCCCCGGTTTTCCTGTCCCCGGTTTTCCACTAGGTGAACGCTTATGTAGCCCCACCGTGTCACCGTAATGCTGAACCCGATAATTAAGTTAGGTGTTGTCCGAACTCCGCCCCTAAGGGAATACCCCTTGCGGACTTTACTTAAAAGTGTATCGTTCTGTCGTGAGGGCGTTACCGGGCCATATTTAAGTAAGGTGAACTAACCCGGAATTCTTCAATTCGGTTTTGGCTGGAAGCGAGCCATGAAAAAGAAAGTCGTTCTCAAGGGATGCCCAGTATGCGGCGCAAGGATATCTGATCAACGTCTTCTGTCGAAGCACATGCTCAAGGAGCACGGTAAGACCTTCGACCGGTATGGGTTTGTTATGGACGCGAATATTCGTCCGATGAACGTCTATTCCAAAATGAAATCGATGAGGCAGCAAACTCGACCGTACCAAGGAGGGTCTCCTGGGCTTGGCAAACGCAAATGATAGAATCCTCGAAACTATCTGTGGCTCCGGAATTTGTGTCGCAAGAATTTAATTTTCTAGAACCAGCCTTCCTAGAGGCAGTTGCAACACTTCTTTGGCCTATCATTGTCCTGGTGATTGCTCTTGTTTTTCGATCACAAATAGCAGAACTCCTAGGGCGGGTCCGGAAGGCGAATGTGCTTGGAGCAGAACTTGATTTCCAAGACGTCGAGGATTTGGATATGAAATCCAGGGAGGCACTAAAAACGCCTCTAAGGAAACCCGCGTCGGTGGAACAGCTTTTACCGGTCGTAGAAAAGGGTTCGACGAGCGAAAAACGTGAAAGTCTGGCGGGTGCCTTTGAGTCCCTTCAAACTCTTATCGAAGACATGAGCTTGCTTCCTAAGCCAATCAACGGAGTGGTTATCGAAGACATCAGGGCACGAATTCCAAATGACGCCTTCGCTGCGATAATTTTGTTGAGGGCGGAGTTGGAAAGAGGTATGCGCGAGATTCTTGCTGCCAATGGCCGACTTGCCCTCGGCGATCGATTTGATCCAGTATTTCAGCTTGCTAAAAAGCTTACCCGCGAGCGTGGGGTCTCAATAGAATTTGAGATGGCGGTGAACAAGTTCTTTGAGGTCGCAAGCCACTTTGCTCACGGACGCTTTCCGCAAGTCACTGGCGATAAAACAGAAGAAATTGCGTATTCAGGCTTACGATTGCTGGAAATCCTTCAACGAATACCGCGACCGACCCTCTTTATTGATGCAGTAGACCATCCGGTATTCTTTGATGTGGATTGCAAAAAACGGGACCCGGATCGAGAGGGAATTGTCTTAATATTTGCGGCGACGCCTGGCTCCACTGGACACATTGCCCCTGTAGCAACTACGCTCCGAGGTTATTACCGACCAGGGCAGCGGGTTACCAATGAATGGCGGACTAGTGATAGCGATAGAGAATTATGGATAATGGATCCAGATAACAAAAAGGCTCAAAAGATAACCTTTTTAGAAGATTTTGAAGGACGTTCGTTCGATGAAATCCTTTGACGCTACGCGTAGAATAATGGGGTCGAAGAATGGGAAGGGGTCGAAGAATGGGGTCGAGTCTTGCTCTTTGCCCGGACGTTTGACCCCGCCCCTTTGACCTAGGGCAAGACTTGCCCCCCTCCCTTTCCTCTTATCACAAAACTAACGGGTTCAAAGGGCCTCGCCCTTTGCGGGTAAGGGCGGAGCCCTGATCTTTCTTTGGGTGTGGCGTTCAGGCGGCACGCAGCCTGCACTCCCGCTTGGTCGTTAGTCGGGCGCTGCGCGCCGCTCCGGGAGACCGCATGATTTGGCTTGGGAGTCTTGGGCGGGTTGTGTGTTTGGCGTTCAGGCGGCACGCAGCCTGCACTCCCGCTTGGTCGTTAGTCGGGCGCGGTCCGCGCCGCTCCGGGAGGCTGGGTGATTTGGCTTGGGAGTCTTGGTAATTACGGTGAACTAACCCGGATTCTGCGGGAACGTTAATCGGCTAATGTCGGAACGGTGATCCTTGGTGTTTCGGTTCAGCCGCTTCGGCTATCATTGCACCAGAACATCAAAGGTCCGAACATCGGAGGAAAGCGCCATGCGACCCGGGTCCGCCCTGTTTTTCGACTACCCCATGATCGACGGCGACGTGTTTGGCCAGGGGCGCCGCGAGCGGATTGCGGAAATCTCCGATCTTTACCCTCACGTCATTTCGGCTGCAAATTTCGATGAGCACGCGGCCCTTCTATCCGAGGTCGAGGTGATATTCGCGAGTTGGGGTATCCCGCGCTTTTCCGATTACCACTTCGCGCGGCTGCCGAAATTGAAGGCGGTGTTCTATGCGGCGGGCAATGTCCGGGCCTTCGCCGATCCGCTGATTGAGCGCGGAATCGTGCTGGTTGGCGCATGGGATACCAACGCCATCGCCACAGCCGAGATGTGTCTTGCCCAGATTTTGCTGGCGTTGCGCGGGTACTTCAGGACGGTCCGGCTGTATGCAGAGCGCCATGACCGGGAGGTCCGCCGGTCCTTCGCGCGACCCGGCATCAACGGCGAAACCATCGGTCTGATCGGGTTGGGGAAAATCGGCACCAAGCTTCGGCACCTGCTGGCCGACTATCCGTTGAAGGTGATTGCCCACGACCCCTTCCTGACCTCGGAGCGCGCCGCCGAACTGAATGTGGAGCGCGTTTCCCTGGACGATGTTTTTCGCCGAGCCATGGTCGTCAGCAATCACATTCCCGATTTGCCGACAACCCGGCGGGTCCTGGCGGCGCGGCAGTTCGACTCCCTTCGCGACGGCGCGACTTTCATCAATTCGGGGCGCGGCGCTCAGCTCGTCGAGGAGGACTTGATCAGGACCCTCATCGCGCGACCCGACCTGACGGCGTTGCTCGAAGTAACCGACCCCGAACCCCCAGCCGACGATTCACCCCTCTGGACCCTGCCCAACGTCATCATCAGCCCGCACATCGGCGGCACCATTGGTGACGAGGTCGTCCGTCTGGCTGACTGCGTCATCGAGGAATTTGAGGCATGGGCCGCCGGCCGCTCGCTTCGTCACGAGATCACGGCCGCGATCTTGGAGACCATGGGATAGACGGGCGTCAAATCAGAATTCCGGGGACGGAATTCCGGGAATTGCGGGGACGAGAATTCCGGAAGGGGCCGAAGCGCCATGCTCGGCCCTTCAACGCCAAGCGCTAACCAATCGTAAAGCCAACTATTGACAGGTCATCTCTTCGGGATTCGTTACCCTGGTATTCTGCCAGCGCGCCCATAATATGGGTCTTTTGCTCGGCAAAGGGCAGATCCCAGCCGGAGACGACCAATGCCTTGAACCGCTTCTTGCCAAACATCCGGCACCTCTCGCCGCCAATCTGGTCGATCAAACCGTCCGACACCATGTAGAACCGCTGGCCGTCGGTGATGGCCATTTCCCGATTTGTGTGTGGTTGATTTTTCTAATTCGCACTAATTGCTGTTGTTTGAATATTGTTGTTGAGACGAAAAGGCGCTACGTCGGCTGCGTGCCGGGATTTCTTTTCATCCGGATATATTATCAACAATTTTGTTGCCGATTGACAATGCCGGTCGAGTTGTTGACACTCGACATCTGCCGTTTGAGCAGGAGACGCGGCGTGGGGGAAGAACGAATTCGCTGACGGCGCTTCCATTCCAATTGAATTACGTTGTTTCCGGTGGGTCTAACTAGGGAGATATAACGATGAAAAAATACTTTATTACCGGTTTGGTTGCCACGGCCGTGCTGATGAGCGGTGCCGCCATGGCTGCCCCCAAGTATGCGGACGTAAAGGTCCCAAAAAACATTCAGGCCATCGTCGCCTATAATGCGGGCGGTTCGAGCGATGCTCTGGCCCGCGTAATGCTGCCATTCTGGGAGCAGAAAGTCGAAGAACTGACCGGCAAAAAGCCCAATGCCATTGTCGTAAACCTGCCGGGTGCGGGCGGCGAAATTGGCTGGACGAGCCTGTCTTACGCCAAGAAAGACGGTTCCACCATCGGCGTCATCAACCTGCCAGCGGTTCCGCTGGTCGAAGCGGCCCGCGTTGCGAAGTACGCGCCGTGGCTGGAAAAATTTGCGCCCATCGGTGTCAACATTATCGACCCAAACGTGGTGCGTTTGCAAAAAGACGCCAAGTACGCCACGCTTAAAGATGCCTTCGACGCCGCCAAGGCAAAGCCCGGTTCGGTAACCGTGGGTGCCGATGGCCCGCTGTCGGACGATCACATGGCCGTCTATGCCATGGCCGCAAAGTATGGCGCCGAATTTACGTTCGTGCCGTATTCGGGCGGCGCGCCCGCCAACAAGGCATTTCAGTCGGGTGAAGTCGATATCGCCGTCGGCAACGTCTTTGATCATCTGAAGACCAAGGGTTCGGCCAAGGACGCCATGGTCCTGCGCCCAAGCCGCTACACCTCCATGGATGCCATGAAGGACGTCAAGACGGCCAAGGAAACCATCGGAATTGACGTTGGTGATCTGGGCTCGACCCGTGGCTGGGCGGCTCCGGCCGGCATCCCCGCCGATCTGATGAAGGTCTATCGCGAAGCCTTCGCCATGGCGGTCAATGATCCCGAGTATAAAAAGGCTGCTCTCAAGCGCAACATCACCATCGTCGATCCGTTGGTCGGTGATGATTTCGGCGCGTTCATGAAGGACCAGCAGGCACTGGTCGGCGAACTGCTCGACCTGTTCGTCAAGGGTGGCTACATCAAGAAGTAGCCATGCTTTTGCTGCAAAGGATGCGGGCGGGTCCGTCGGTGGTGGACCCGCCGTTTTCTCAATAAAAACTGATAAACGGCGAGGGATGATCGTATGCATTTTCCCAAGGGGGCGGCGGCACGGGATTCGGTATCCGCGCTGGTCATCATGGCAGTCAGCGCTGGCGGAATTTACAGCGCATTTGACTTCCCACAACGGGCAGCAGCTTGGCCATTGTATATGTGGGGCCTGTTGGCAGCGTTCAGTATGCTGCTGCTGGTCAACAGTCTGCGCCAAACCGTGACGGAGCAACTCGCCCGCGTCGACAAAGCCGAACGCAACGCGCTGAACAAACGCATCGCGATCAATGTCGGGTTAATTCTCGGATTTGTCATCATGGTGCCGATCCTTGGGTTCTTCAGCGCCGCCGGCATCTACCTGACGGTGCACATGATCTATCTTGGGATCAGGCCGTACTGGATGGTCGCGGTGGTCACCCTGGGCGTTTTGATCGCCTTTTATATGATGTTTGAATTTTTCCTGGGGGTTCTGGTGCCCCACGGATTGATTTTCTGACGGCGCGCAGGGGAACGACATAATGTGGGAACAAATCGCTGACGCCGCCATCGTCATTCTCCAACCGGGAAACCTTTTGCTGGCCTTTCTCGGCGCCGCCTTGGGAACCATTTTCGGTGCCATGCCCGGTGTTTCGGCAACGCTGAGTATTGCCCTGCTGGTGCCCGTCACCTTTGAAATGACCGCCACATCGGGATTGATATTCCTTGGTGCCGTCTATTGCGGCGCGATCTATGGCGGTTCTATTTCGGGCATCCTGATCAATGTTCCGGGCACACCTGCGGCCGTCGCGACGATGATGGACGGCTACGAGATGACCAAGAAGGGAAAGGGTGGATTAGCGCTGGGAACCGACATTTGTTCGTCCTTTGTCGGCGGACAGTTCAGCGTCATCGTGCTGCTGTTCCTGGCCCCCGTGGTGGCCTCTGTGGCGTTGGAAGTCCGCTCGGCCGAGTTCTTCTGGATCGTTATCTTCGCCATGAGCACCATCGGCGCCATCGGCGCGGGTTCGGCTATCAAAGGTCTGATGGCGGGCATCTTCGGCCTTATTATCGGCACCGCTGGTATGCATCCGATGACCGGAACCCTGCGCTACGCCTTTGACCAACCCCCGCTATACGAGGGCGTGCCGGTCATCGTGGCGCTGGTCGGCCTGTTCTCGATCTCGCAGGTACTGTATCTGGCCGAGGGCAAGGGCATGGATACCCAGTTGAAGATACCCGAGGTCGGTCGCATGTGGCCTGGTCGGGCGGTATTGTGGAAGCTGCGGGGCGTTATTGCGCGCTCTTCGATTATCGGGACCGTGGTCGGACTGATCCCAGGGGCCGGCGCGGACATTGCATCCTTCATCGCGCGTTCCGAAGCCAAGCGCTACTCGAAGAATCCCGAGGAATACGGTAAGGGGGCGATCGAGGGTGTGGCCTCGGCCGAGGCCGCAAACAACGCCGTCGTCGGCGGCAGCCTGATCCCCATGCTGACCCTCGGCATTCCGGGCAACGCGGTGACGGCGGCGCTGCTTGGCGGGCTGTTGATCCATGGTCTTATTCCGGGGCCAAGCCTGTTCACCGACTCGCCGGACATCCTGTATCCGTTCATTCTCAGCCTGTTTCTGGCCAACTTGTTTTTTGCGGTGTTTGGTTTCAGCGCTCTGCGCTACGTGGCTAAGGTGGTGCTGGTGCCGCAAGGTATCATCGCTGCGGTGGTAACGGCGCTTGCGGTCATCGGGGCCTATTCCTTCCGCAACCTGACCTTCGACATCTGGATCATGTTCTCGCTGGGGCTGGTCGGCTACATCATGCGCAAGGCCGATTTCCCGTTGGCGCCGATCATCCTCGGCATCATTCTCGGGCCCATGGCCGAAGAAAACCTGGACCGGGTCATGACCCTGGCGCACGCGAAAGAGTTGACGACCATTGAGTTTTTCATGGGCCGATGGCAGACGGTCGCGCTGATGGTGCTGACCTTCGGTGCCATTGGCTATTCCTTCTATCGCGATTACCAGTATCGCAAGGAGTTGGAGGTCAGGATCTCCAATGGCGAAGACGTCGGCAAGTAACCCAACGGGTCGCCCGGTTGGGCGTGGGGTTACGGCGTTGATTCCGCGATATACAGCCATGGAATCAGCGTGACGACGATGGCGCAGCCTTTTAGCCAGTAGCCGTAGTGGCGTTTCAGGTGTTTTGCGCCTTCTTCGGTGTAGCTTGAGGGGAAGTGCTGGGCGATGGGGGAGAAATCGGGCAGGTCCGGTTTGCGGTTTTTTCGCGCCTGACCCCAGCTTTGATAAACCTTGACCCAACAGAAACCCATGAACGGGATGCAGATCATGGAATATATTTTGTAGATTGCCAGCCAGTCGGTCATCGCCACCATCATTCGCCAAGTCGGGTCGTGGGATAGATACTATAATCCAGCAAGATCAGTACGTCACAATTTGTCGGCACTATCCGGCTACGGGCGGAGCTCGATCCCGGTTTTGTTGCGTTCGGGCACTGCGGGGGTTGTTCTCGGGCTTGGTCGCGGGTCGTCGCTGTACGAGGTGTTGGTGGAACTGCCCGACGACGACATGGGAACCATCCCCATGCACAACGTCGTTCCCCGACTTTCCAAGACCCCCGGCACCTTTCAGCGACCGGCACCGAAGCTGGGCGAACATACCGACAAAATTCTTGGGGACTTGGGCTTGGATACGGAGCTCAGGGCCAAACTGCGAGCGGAAGGCGTCATTTAGCCACCTGGAGTTCTACCGGCGGTAACCTTCCAGGGTATTTGAAACCGCGCTCAGAAATCCCCGCGTTGTCAGGTATGCATGGTCGGGCGCTATGCGGCTCGCCAGATCCTTGGTCATTTGGCCGGATTCTATGGTTTTTATGGTGGCAGTGCGCAGGGATCGGGCGAAGGCGCTGATTTCGGGCGTTTTGTCTAAGCGCGCGCGGGCGTCGAGGGCTCCGGCCCATGCCAGGATTGTGGCAACGGGGTTGGTTGAGGTTTCCCGGCCCGCTTGATGAGCGCGGTAGTGCCGCGTGATGGTTCCGTGGGCGGCTTCGGTTTGCACGGTGCCGCCATCCGCCGTCATTAAAACCGATGTCATCAGGCCCAGCGAGCCGAAGCCTTCGGCCACGGCGTCGGCTTGCACGTCGCCGTCGTGGTTCATGCAGGCCCACACAAAGCCGCCCTGCGATTTCATGGCGAAGCCCGCCATGTCGTCGATCAGGCGGTGCTCGTAACAAAGACCCCTGGTCTTGAATTCGGCTTCATAAACTTCGGCGAAAATGTCTTTGAAGCGTCCGTGAAAATGCTCAAGCACCGTATTTTTGGTTCCCAGATACAGCGGAATGCCAGCGTCCAGGGCGTAAAGCATGGTGGTCCGGGCAAAATCGGCGATCAGGGCGTCGATGTTGTACATCGCGACGGCGACGCCCGGCCCGGCAAAGTCGACGACCCGGTGTTCGATAGTTTCGCCACCCGCCTTGGGCGTGAATTTGATGCTGAGCGTACCTTCGCCCGGCACCTTGAAATCGGTGGCCGTGGCCCGGTCGCTAAACGAATGACGGGCAATCACGATGGGGTGGGTCCAGCCGGGCACACGGCGTGGAATGTTTTGGCAAATCACCGGCGTGCGAAACAACGTTCCGCCGATAATTTTGCGCACACTCGCGTTGGGCGATTTCCACGCCTTTTTCAGGCCGAATTCTTCGACGCGGGCCTGATCCGGATTGATGGCGGCGCATTTGACGCCGACGCCATGCTTTTTGACGGCGTGGGCGGCATCAAAGGTTACGGCATCATCCGTGGCGTCGCGGTTGGGCAAGCTTAGGTCGTAGGTGATTAGATCGACATCGAGGTTGGGCAGGACCAACTGATCCCTGACCCAACCCCAAATGACGTGCGCCATTTCATCGCCGTCAAGTTCGACGATGGGGCCGGAAACCTTTAGGCGCTTCATGTCCCCGGCCCCTTTCGCGTTAGAGGACTTCTTCGACGATTGGGTTGCGCATCAGGCCAAGGTGGCCGATTTCGGTTTCCATGATGTCGCCGGGTTCCATAAAGGTCGTCGGGTTGCGGTCTTTGGCCAGACCGCCCGGCGTACCGGTGGCCACCACGTCGCCGGGCTCAAGGGTAAAGACCTGCGAGCAGAACGACAAAAGCTGCGGCACGTTGTGGACCAGTTCGCGGGTGTTGGACGTTTGCAAAACCGTGCCATTGACACGCAGTTCAACTTTCAAATCATGCGGGTCGGGAACGTCGTCGGACGTGACCAGATACGGCCCCATAGCGGCGAAGGTATCGAAACCCTTGCCGCGCGTGTTCTGGCCATCAAACTTGGTCAGATCGCTGGCGCTGATGTCGTTAAAGGTCATGTAACCGGCAATGTAATCATACGCATCTTCCTCGGACACGTTCTTGCAGCGCTTGCCGACGACGAAGCCCAGTTCGGCCTCATACCCCAGTTGGCGGGTCATTTTGGCGCGGATAATCGGGTCTTCCCAGCCGCAGACGGCGTTGGCGAACTTGGAGAAAATGCGCGGTACTTCGCGCGGCGTCAGCCCCAGTTCCTTGCAGAAATCATGGTAGTTGTGGGCCACGCAGATAATCTTTTCGGGCTTGAGCACCGGGGCAACCAGCGACACGCTGTCGGCCGGGCGCACAACCGGCGTGTTGCGGACCATGGCGCCCGCGTTCTTTTCGGCCCATTCCATGGCCAGACGGGCTTCGGCCATGGACCGGTCGCCACCTTGCAGGAACTGGATGGTTTCGGCGGGCAGATAGGCCTCGGCCCAGGCCCGCGCCCGGAAAAAGCCGCGTTCGGCGGCCAGACACTCACCGGCCAGATTGAGATCGACAATGTTATCGCCGAGGTGCGCGCCGAGCCGGGGATCACCCTGGCCTTGGAACATTACGAGTTTCATTTTGTTTTCCTTATCTCTTTGAGGTGTCAGGCGACGGTGTTTTCAAGAACGCCGATGCCGTCGATGCTAATGCGAACCACGTCGCCCGATTTCAGGAACCTGGGCGGCTTGAAACCAATGCCGACACCCACTGGCGTTCCGGTGGCGATAACGTCGCCCGGTTCCAGGGTCATGGTGCGCGATATGGTTTCGATAATGGTCGGGATATCAAAAATCAGGTCGGCCACTTTGGCTTCCTGACGGCGCTCGCCATTGACATCGGTTATCAACGTCAGGGCGGTGACGTCGCCGATTTCATCGGCGGTGACGACACATGGCCCCATCGGGCAGAAACCGTCGATGCTTTTGCCCAAAAACCATTGTTTGTGATGGTTTTGCAATTTGCGCGCGGTGACGTCGTTAATCAGGGTGTAGCCAAAAACGTGGTCATAGGCCGCCACTATGCTAATGCCGCGCCCGCCGGTGCCAATGATAACCCCCAGTTCGCCCTCGTAATCGGTTGACTGGCTGGGATCAAGATGGGCCGGAATGGGCACGCCTGTGCCGATAACGGTTGACGGCGCCTTGGTAAAAACCACCGGGGCCTCGGGAATGGTGGCCCCGCCGGACGAGCTGTCGAACCCGCTTTTTTCGAATTCCTTGGAATGCTCAAAATAATTTTTGCCGACGCAAAAGACATTGCGCGCGGGCCGGGGAATGGGGGCGGCCAGGGTAACATCGGCCAGCGCCACCGTGCGTGCGCGGCGCGATTGAGCGCTGCGCGCCGCCGCCAACCCGGCAACCCCGCGCCCGATCAATTCAATCAGATCAACGCCGAATTCCTCGCCTTCAAGGCAAACAATTTCCTGGTTTTGCGGGTCCAGTACGCCGATTTCGTTGCCGCCGTCGCCCGTTGAAAAAGTCACAAACCGCATGATAAATCCTTATTCCTTGTTGACCGGCGGAAAATAAACCAATCAAAAATTGGCGTCAATGGAGGCGAACAGATGCCGATTAATCGTTTCAAGATGATCGCGCATGGCCGCTTCTGCCCCCGCGATATCCCGGTTGCTAATGGCATCCACGCAGCGTTGATGTTGAAGGGTGTAGGCCACCCGTCGCTCGGCGTTCACCGACGCCTTTTTTAGCCGCCCCCATAATTTGTCTTCGCGC